>Ga0209128_1002432_pt1 | contig 12069 bp, 10 predicted proteins | sample ETNvirnome_6_100_FD_184072 | JGI IMG/M metagenome (GOLD analysis project Ga0209128, IMG submission 184072) | Marine viral communities from the Pacific Ocean - ETNP_6_100 (SPAdes) (version 2) | ecosystem: Environmental > Aquatic > Marine > Oceanic | place: Pacific Ocean | collected 2013-06-19 | reverse complement strand
CCTTGCGGGATGCAACACAAGTACCTAGACGTATATCATACTCACAATGGTCAATGTATGAAAAATGTCCCAAACAATGGAAATTATCATATATAGACGGATTAGCTCCATTTAATTATGGAATTAATTTAAGTTTTGGTACTGCATTTCATGAAACACTTCAAGACTATCTAACCGTATTATATACGGACTCAGTTAAACAAGCAGATAAATTAGATTTATCTACAATGTTAATTAATAATTTACGAAAAGAATATACTGAGTCCGTAGAAAAAAATAATGGGGAGCATTTTTCTAATCCTGACGAATTAACTGAATATTTAGAAGATGGGATTGCAATATTAGATTGGTTTAAGAAAAAAAGAGCTCAATATTTTTCTACTAAAAATTATGAATTAGTCGGAATCGAAGTTGAATTATGTTCTCAAGCTTCTGAAGAAAATTCGTCTGTATATTGGTATGGATTTATAGATTTAGTTGTTAGACATATTCCAACTAATAGTATAACTATATATGATATAAAAACTAGCCGAATGGGTTGGAATAAATGGCAAAAAGCAGATAATATAAAATCAGCCCAATTAGTTGCATATAAAAATTATTTTTCAAAGCAATTTGGAATACCTAAAGAAAAAATAGATGTTGAATTTTTTATAGTTAAAAGAAAATTAATTGAAAATTCAATGTTTCCACAAAAACGTATACAAATACACAGACCAGCAGCTGGTACTGTTACTCAAAGAAAAGTTCAAAAAAGTATAGATGCATTTATATCAAATTGTTTTGATGAAGACGGAAATAAAAATACATCCGCTAACTATTTAGCAATTGCCGGCAAAGGTAATAAACATTGCAAATGGTGCCCATTTAAAACAGATGAAGTTAATTGTCCAAAACAGGAGAGAATACGAGAATGAAACAAGTAGCGGTACTAGGAAATACAAATTGGCAAAATCGAAGAAAAGTTCAACAAACTTTAACAGAACTTAAACAGCGTTTTGGTGATGATGTTACTGTATTAGGAGCAGGAGGAAAAGAAGGTGCCAATAGTATGGTTAGAAAATATACATTAGAATTTGGATTGAAATATCAAGAATATAATCCATCATTTTCCGGATATAATTTATATTCAGCTATGCCCAAATCATATTACGGAAAACAATACCATTTCAGTCAATTACATCATAGAATGAAACTATTAGCACAAAACTGCGATTATATGATTATTATGACTAATGAACAAAACTTAGATCCGGTTTTGAAGACAGCATATAATAATATAAACAAATTAAAAAAACCTGTAGTTATTTTAGGTTAATAATATTTATATAAAAGTTATAAAAAGGTTACAAATGCAATTACCAAAATTAAAAAAAATAGATCCCACAAAGCCAATAAAGAAGAAAAAGAAAATTTTATTATTATCAGATGATTTTCGGTTACATTCTGGAATCGGAACGATTAGTAAAGAAATTATATTAAATACAGTTAAAGAATATGATTGGATTCAATTAGGAGCAGCATTAAAACATCCAGACCATGGAAAAGGTGTAGATGTATCAAATGATGTTGTAAGAGAAACTGGTATCTCGGATGCATCTGTTAAAGTAATTCCGTGGACGGGCTATGGAGATAGAAATATATTATTTGCGTTATTAAATCAAGAAAAGCCAGATGCAATATTCCATTTTACAGATCCTAGATATTGGATATGGTTATATCAATTAGAACATGAAGTTAAAACAACATTTGGAATACCTATAATTTATTATTCTATTTGGGACGATCTTCCATATCCAATGTGGAATGCTCCATTTTATGGAAGTTGTGATTTAATTATGGGTATTAGTAAACAATCTGATAATATACATAGAGAAGTTTTAAAACAAAATAACTTTGAAGTTATAAATTATGATAATAAAAAAGAAAGAGATCAATTTAAATATTCAAATACTACAATTACTGGATATGTTCCTCATGGGTTAAATCATAATATATTTAAGCCATTAGATAAAACGGATGAGTCTTATAAAAAAATGTATAAGGAAATTAAACAAGATAATAATGTAGATTTTGTTTTGATGTGGAATAATAGGAATATTAGAAGAAAACAACCTGGAGATGTTGTATTAGCATTTAAAACGTTTGTTGATAATTTACCTGCAAAAGATCGGTCTAGAGTAGCACTATTAATGCACACCCAAGCTATTGATAATAATGGAACAGATTTAAGAGCTATACACAATACAATTGCTCCCAATTACAAAATAATATTTTCAGAAGCAAAACTGTCAGCAAATGAGTTAAATGCTATGTATAATGTTGTAGACGTTGTAATTAATATAGCGTCAAATGAAGGATGGGGCCTAAGTAGTACAGAATCAATGTTAGCAGGAACACCTATTATTAATAATGTAACAGGGGGATTACAAGATCAATGTGGGTTTTTAGATGAACATGGCAATTGGTTGCAATTTGATGGTGAATTTTCTACTAATCATATAGGAAAATATAAAAGACATGGTCGATGGGTAAATCCAGTTTTTCCTAGTAATAGATCAATGCAAGGATCTCCAGCTACTCCATATATATTTGATGATCGAGCAAAATTTGAAGATGTAGCAGCTGCTATGATGAAATGGTGGGAAACGCCTGGATCTGTTAGAAAAGAATGTGGTGAAGAAGGCCGAATGTTTTGTTTAGATAACGGATTAACTGCTAAACAAATGGGAAGTAAAATGATTGAAATGATTAATCATTTATTTGAAACACCAAAACAACCAAAATTAAGATATACATTAAATAAAGTTACAACAAAAAAATATGAAAAATTAGGAATAGTATGCGAACAGTAGTTATATCATCACCATTAGCAACACAAAGTGGATATGGGCATCATGCTCGGGAAGTTATTACTAACTTCTTTGAAAAAAAATCAAATGATTGGGACATTAAATTATTATCAATGCCATGGGGACATACACCATTTACTTATCCTATCCCAATAGAATGGCATCAACGAATAATACCACTTCCATTAAAAGCACAACCAGACATTTGGGTTCAAATAACAGTTCCAACAGAATTTCAATCCGTTGGAAAATGTAATATTGGCGTAACTGCTGGAACTGAAGGAGATATTTGCCCACCGGAATGGATTGATCATATAAATAAAATGCAAATTACTATAGTACCTAGTGCATTTACAAAACAAATATTTGAAGATACGGCTAAAAAACATAATAAAACTATAACAACAAAGTTGCAGGTAGTTTCTGAATATTTTGATAATATAACATATGATAATAAAAATGTTACCACAAATATATCTGTTATAGATCAACAGGTTAAAGAATCATTTGCATTTTTAATAACGGGCCATTGGTTGCAAGGAAATATAGGCGAAGATCGCAAAAATATAAGTGGTGCAATACATTGTTTTTTTAATACATTTAAAAACAAAAAAAATCAACCTGCTTTAATATTAAAAACTAGCGGAGCTACTTATTCTATAGTAGATCGAATGGAAATTGAGAAAAAAATTGAACAAATAAAAGCATTATTTCCTGATAATGTAAAATTACCATCTATTTATCTTTTACATGGAGATTTGACTAATAAAGAAATGAATGCATTATATAATCATCCTAAAATTAAAGCAATGATATCATTTACTAAAGCAGAAGGATTTGGAAGACCCTTATTGGAATTTTCGGCAATAGGTAAACCAATATTAGCACCATGGTATTCAGGGCAGAAAGACTTTTTGAAAAAAGAATTTATATGCGAATTACCAGGACAGTTAACTCCAATTCACAAAACAGCACAAAATGATTTTTTAATTAATGAAGCAAAGTGGTTTAGTATTGATTATAATTATGCAAGTAAAATGATGCAAGATGTTATTACTAATTATAAAAAATGGAAGGAATTAGCAAAACGACAAAGATATTTTGTTAGATCTAATTTTACAAAACAATCAATATCAACAAAATATGATGAAATAATAAAATTAATCGATGGATTTGCTGAAAACATACCAACCCAAGTATCATTAAAATTACCAAAATTAAATCCAATAAAAAAGCAAAATACAGATACGCCTAAATTAAAATTACCAAAATTATCTAAAGTATGAAAATAAGTTATGCTGTTACTGTATGTAATGAATTGGTAGAAATCCAACGTTTAATACCATATTTAATTACAAATAAACAAACTAATGACGAAGTAATAGTATTATTTGACAGTAAAAACGGATCAAACTCAGTAGAATCCTTTTTAAAAGAAAAATCAATAAATGACGAATTTAATTGGTTTTTTTATTCTTTTGATGGGCATTTTGCTAATATGAAAAATCGATTAACAGATATGTGTAAAGGAGATTACATTTATCAAATTGATGCTGACGAAATGCCTAATGAATATATTTTTAAAATTCTTCCTCAAGTTTTACAACAAAATGATGTTGATGTACTATTAGTTCCAAGAATTAACACAGTAAAAGGACTTACTCAACAACATATTGATAAATGGGGATGGCGAGTAAATGAACATGGTTGGGTAAATTTCCCGGACTATCAATGGAGAATATATAAAAATAACAGCAAAATACAATGGAAAAACAAAGTACATGAAGTATTAGAAGGTTATAAAACTATGTCACATTTACCTACAGATAAAGAATGGTGTTTAATTCACGAAAAAACTATTAAACGCCAAGAAACACAAAATGCATATTACGATACATTATAATGAAACAACTAAATAATATAATGAATTTTTCATATAACGAATATAAAAATATTATTAATTTAATAAAACAACACATTCCTATAAAGGACTTTTCTGATATTACTGATAAAACTAAAAAATATTGTGTGATTCGGCATGATATTGAATTTTCATTGGATCGAGCATATAAATTAGCTAAAATAGAACAACGGTTAGGAGTAAGCTCAACATATACAGTTCAACTAAGAAATAATACATATAATGCATTATCAGATAAGAATATTATATTAATTCACGAAATTAAACAATTAGGTCATAAAATTGGTTTGCATATATGCCCTGGGATGTTTAAAAATCAAAATGAAGTAATTGAAGAAATTCTTTTAGAAGCTGATACATTTGAAAAATATTATGGATTTAAGATTGACAGATTTGCATTTCATAGGCCCAATTTGCGTACAGAATTATTATCTTGGCATTTGCAAGTTCCTAGATTGATTAATTGTAATAGTGAAAAATATTTTCATTATTATAATAATATATGCAATAAACCTGAACAATTAGATGTTACATATTTATCTGATTCAAATCATGAATGGAAATCTGGACATCCAATTCAAATAGATTTTAGCAAAGTTAATAAATTACAACTTAATACTCATCCATTTTCGTGGACCGAATCCGGATTTGAAAATTATGGTAATTTTTTATCTTTAATCAAAGAAAGAAATAATGAAATGTTAGGAGATATGCAAACAGAAAACAAAGCATTTCCAAAGGAGTTATTATTATGAAAAATGTAGTATGGTGGCCAGCAATAAAAAACAATGATCCAATTGCCGTAGAGAAATATGGTGGATTTGATTATTTTGAATATTCGAGACAAACCTGGAAATATTGGTGCAAACAGAACGATGTGTTATTTGTTGAATTTACAGAACCGGTAGAACCTGATTTATATAGATATCGTGTTAATTGGCAAAAGGCATTATTTGTATTTGATGAATTAGAACGACGTAATATTAAATACGATCAAATTGCATTAATAGATAGCACTGCTATGATAAAATGGAATGCTCCTAATTTTTTCAAATTAACTGATAGAAAATTTACAGCATTTCCTGATCGAGACAATATGAATTGGACATATCAAAGTGTTCAAGGATATAAAAATATATTTAATTTTTCAGAATTTGATCAAAGTAAATATTTTAATTCCGGATTTATGATTTTTAACGAAGATCATAAACATTTATTTACATCACTAAAAGACTTTTATAAAAAAAATATTGATGAATTTATTAACTTACAGGATAAAGTAGTACGAAAAGGAAATGATCAAACTCCAATAAATTATTGGATGCAGATGCATAATGTTGATATTAATTTAACATTACCAATTGCATTTAATTTAACTCATTTGCATCGAAAAGAAATGTTTCAATTTAATTGGCAATTAAATGAAAATAAAACATTGCATTTTATTAAACATGGTTATGTATGGAGATTTAATGGATTACCAAAAGATCAGAGAACTAATATAATGAAACAAACTTGGGACTTAGTAAAACATCATTATACTGATGAGCCTATAGAAGATATATTAAATCATGTTAAACATAAACATGAATATAAAAATGCAACTTCTAGAAAATTTAAAAATGATTTATATGAATTTTTTAAAACAGATAATATAGAAACTGTTGTAGAATTTGGATGTTGCCAAGGAGACACTACTAAAGTTTTAAGTTGTTTAGCAAAAACAGTTTACGCTTCTGATATATCTGTAGATAACGTAGAAGTTGCAAAAAATAAATGTATGGGAGACACTAATATATTATTTGAAGTAAAAGACATTAATTCGGAATGGGAATATAAACCACCAGACGTAATATATTTAGATGCGTTACATGATATTAATGGAATCAAATCCGGAATAGACAGAGTAAAAGCACAATATCCAGATAGTATAATTATTATGGATGATTATGGTCATACAATGAATACTGTAAAACCTATTATTGACAATTTAATACAATCTAAACAAATTGAAGTTTTAAAATGGATTGGAGAAGATAAAGGATATATTGCAGCAAATCAAAAACATTTTATTAACAAGGAAGGGTTGATTTTCAAATTTACTAACTAATTTATTAGGATGATTGAAATAAATTTTTTATATTAAATTAAATTTAAAGAAAAATAAATATATGAATAAAGGCTGGAGATTTGATGGAAATGAATTAAATTATTTATCTGAAGTTTTATCGAGCGGATTTGCTGCTACAAAAACCGGAACATTTACAGAAAGACTAGAAAATTCGTTTGCAGAGAAACATGGACAAAAATATGGCATTGGATGTAATTCCGGAACATCTACTTTACACGCAGCCTTAGAAGCGTTTGGTGTAGGGGAAGGTGACGAAGTAATTATTCCAGCATTAACAGTTGCAATGTGTGGATATGCAGTTACTCATGCAAACGCAACCCCAGTGTATGCGGATGTTTGTAAAGATACTTTTAATATAGATCCAAAAGATATTAAAAGAAAAATTACATCAAAAACCAAAGCTATAATGGTTGTTCATTTGTATGGCTTAATGTGTAATATGGAAGAAATAGAAAAAATTGCTAAAGAACATGGATTATATATTTTAGAGGATTCTGCACAATGTTTTTTAGGAACCGACCATAGAAATAAATTATCCGGAACATGCGGTGATGTTGGAAGTTGGAGTTTAGAAAATACTAAACATATATCATGCGGAGATGGAGGAATAGTTACAACCAATAATCCAATATTAGCAGAATTTATGAGACAATATGCTGGTGTAGGATTTAAAAACATAACAGCATCTAGCGGAAAGGTTAGAATATCTCGAGATAAATTTCAAAATCCAGACTGGAAACGTCATAATATATTAGCATATAATTATAGACTACCTGAAATATGTGCAGCAGTTGCATTAGCCCAGTTAGAAAGAATAGAATTTTTATGTGACTTAAGGAAAGAGATGGGAAGGGAATATATTAATGCTATAAAAGAAGCGGGGTCTGATATACTTATCCCTCAATATGTACCAGCTGGGTATACAAATGCTTATTTTACATTTGGATGTGTTTTTAATGGCGAAAAATATAATATTCCATGGCAAACATTTAGAAAAAAATATATAGAATTAGGCGGCGATGGAATATATGCCGCCTGGCAATTAGTATATAATGAACCATGCTTTAAGAATCAAAAAATAGGCCGCGGCAGAGCTTTGGTAGCAGAAAAGTTACAAAGAAATATTATGCAATTTACTTGTAATCAAGGAAACACAGAAGAAATATTAAAACAAAAAAATTGTTTAATAGAAACAATAAACTATTTTAATAAGGTATGAAAAATATTGGAATAATACAAGGAAGGTTATCACAGCCTATAGAAGGATTTCAAGAATGTCCAAATAATTGGAAGGGAGAATTTGATTTATTACCAAGTCTTGGATTAAATCACATAGAATGGATAGTTACGAAACAATCATTTGATACTAATCCACTATTTAGTGAAGATTTATCTAACTACCCCATATCTTCCATATGTGCTGATAATCTAGTCGACTCAGGTACTGTAGCATATATTTATAACGTAAGTTTCTTAAGAAAAAACTTAAAACCAATTTGTGATGCAGCAACTCTAAATAATATAAGCACTATTACAATACCATTACTGGAAGAATCGGATATAACAAATGATGTTAGCCGAAGTTCTTTTATAAACGAAATACGTAATTACGGGCTAGAATATCCCCACCTTACATTTTCTTTTGAAATAGAATCATATGAGCACGTTATACAAGAAGTACTTGAAGCATGTCCAAATTTTAGATTAACATATGATACCGGTAATATGACTTCATTAGGAATAAATCATAAATATTATATACGAAAATTTATAGATAAGATAGATAATATTCACTTAAAAGATAGAACGTTCGATAAAAAAACAGTACTACCGACTCACGGAGCAACAGATTTTAATAGTATTTTCGAAAGCCTATCCCAATATGATTATAATGGAAGATATACAATACAAACTGCTAGAGAAGGAGTAGGCGATGAGATACAGACAATTAAAAGACATAAAAAATTAATAGAGAATTTATATGAATAATTTAGATAATAAAAATATATTAATAACAGGAGCATCTAATGGCCTAGGTAAAGCAATTGCAAAAGAATTAGGAAAATATAATTGTAATTTATTATTAACAGGAAGAAAATTTACAGAATCTGTGCATGCAGAAACATATGAATGTGACTTAAGTACTAGTATAGGTATAAAAAATTTAATTTCAACAGCAAGGCAAAAATTTGACAACATAGATATACTTGTTAATTGTGCAGGCATATTCATTAACAAATATATATCCGAAACAACAGAAGAAGATTTTGATAGTACATTTAATTTGAATATAAAAGCTCCTTTTTTATTAACCAAAGAATTTTCAAAGGATATGGTAACAAATAACTGGGGAAGAATAGTAAATATAGCATCATCATCTGCGTATGGAGGGTTTCCTGGAACATCAATATATTGTGCATCTAAACATGCTCTATTAGGATTATCTAGAACAACCTATCAAGAGTTGAAAGGAGATAATGTTAGAACATATTGTTTCTCTCCAGGATCAATCAAAACAGATATGGGAAAAAAAGTCCCAGGTCAAGATTTTAATACATTTATCGAACCAAATGAATTATCAAAATATATAGTAGATACTATATCATATGATGGTAATATGATTTCAGAAGAGATCAGAATAAATAGATTATTTGTCCAATAAAAGACATATTCATTAGGATAATTGAAATTAATTTGTTATATTATATAAAAAAAAGATATAAAAAAATGACATATATTATAGCAGAAATAGGAATAAATCACAATGGTGATATGAAATTAGCAAAAAAGCTGATAGGAATATCACATACAGCAGGATGTGATGCAGTTAAATTTCAAAAAAGATCGATAGATGATGTTTATACAAAAGAAGAATTAGAAACATATAGAGAATCTCCATGGGGGACTACTAATAGACAACAGAAAGAAGGGTTAGAATTTAGTTTGGCTGAATTTAAAGAATTAGAAAAATATTCAAATGATAAAGGATTAGATTTTATAATATCATGTTGGGATTCACAGAGTGTAGATGATATTGAAAATACATGTAATGTAAAATATCATAAGGTCGCTTCTGCATTAGCAACAGATAAAAAATTTCTAGAAAAATTAGTAGCAACAGGAAAACCTATTATATTGTCGACAGGTATGATGACATCAGAAGAGATACATTCAGCAATTTCAATTTTAGGTAATAGTGTTGAGTATGTATTAGCATGTACAAGTACTTATCCAACCAAAGCTGAAGAAATGAATTTAAGGCATATAACAACATTAAAAAAATTATATCCATCTTTAAAAATAGGTTTTTCTAATCATTATAATGGATTAGATGCTTGTGTAGGTGCAACTGTTCTTGGTGCAAAATGTATTGAATTCCATGTAACACATGATAGAACAGCATATGGATCAGATCAACCAGCTTCAATTCAAAATGTAGAAGGTATGGTATCAGGCATAAGAATGATGGAAACAATGTTAGGAGATGGTATAAAGGTTGTATATGAATCAGAAAAGCCAATTGCAGCGAAACTAAGAAAAGTAAACGACGTAGTATGATAAAACAAGGAAAGGGCGATGTACTAAAAAATGTATCTGATGATGAGTTAAAAGGTATAAAAATAACTTTTATTAATATGCCTTTAAGAGAAGCCGCAACACCTAATACTCCACCAGAAGGACCGCTAATACTATCAGCTATCGTTAGAAAATATGGAGGCGAGCCTAGCGTTTTAGATCTAAATGGGTATAGAATAAAAGATAAATTGGCTGATGAGAGGGGTGTACCTCAAGGGAGACATTTAACTCTCAAAGAAACGGAAGCTTTAATTGCAAAACATTTAGATAATGTCGGAGAGCAAGATTTATTTGCATTCTCTGGAAAAATAACTACTCTAAGGTGGCAAGAAGATGTAGCAAAGATAGTAAAAAAGCTCCAACCAGATTGTTTTTTAATTTCTGGAAACGGGTTAGCTACAGAAATTAAGAGAGGGCTATTTACATGGATTCCGGAGTTAGATGCTGTAGCTAGATCAGAAGGAGATGGTGTTATATTTGATATATGTAAGGATGGTAAATTAGTTAAGGAATTGGGTTGGGAAAAGGCAATTGCTTCTGATAAATTGAGCTCTTCTTTTATTGGAGAAATTAAAGGAAAGAATAGATTTGTATATGAAGGCTTCAGACCAAGAAATTTAGATGATATACCATATGCAGCTTTAGATTTATTAGAATCTGATCCATATGGTTATAATGTACTAGAAGATTATATAAATGTCCCTGTATGGGGAACAGCTGCAAACAATAGTTCAGCTACTCCATTTACAATGAAAAGGAGTTTAACTTCTGTTAGTAGTCGAGGATGTCCTTATGCTTGTGCGTTCTGTTATAGGGGGTCACAGGGAGAGCGTAATTATGGAATGAGGTCCCCTGAACATATTGCTAAACAAATAAGAGGTTATGTAGATAAATATGATCTAGATTTTATAGGATTTCCAGATGATAATTTTGCTGTAGTGACGAAAAGAATTAAGGAGATGACGCCTGTATTCAAAGAATATGGTATCGATCATGTAAAGTGGGGAACTCATACAAGAATGGACGAGGCAGATGAGAGAGCATTTATGATGGCAGAAGCTGGCTGCATTTACATAGGATTTGGAGCTGAATCAGCTGATGAACATACTCTTACTTTAATGAATAAGGGTGGCTTTATATTAAAAAATGGACTAGTACCTACAGAGGTAAATGGTAAAATATATAATTTTCCTAAAACGATGATGACAGCTATAGAAAATTGTGCTAAAGCAGGAATACATGCTAACTGTACTTGGATCATGGCATACCCAGGAGAAGAATTGCAGCACTTAAAAACAAGTGTAGCTTTTATAATATGGCAACAACAATATTGGACAGATGGTCATGAACCAGGATCTCCAGATTATGAAAGATTAAAAGCTGGAGTAAATAGAAAAATGTTTACAGCAACAGCATATCCTGGAACAGAAATGTGGAAGGTTGTCAGGAAAGACTTAAAGAAACATTTTGATATATCTTATGATAATCTTGGTGACCCGATTTGTGATGATAACTTTCATAGGTATGTATTAGAGTTAGACGATGCTACAAAGATCTTAAATGGGAAGGATGGAAACCCAGTTAATTTT
>Ga0209128_1002427_pt1 | contig 12075 bp, 11 predicted proteins | sample ETNvirnome_6_100_FD_184072 | JGI IMG/M metagenome (GOLD analysis project Ga0209128, IMG submission 184072) | Marine viral communities from the Pacific Ocean - ETNP_6_100 (SPAdes) (version 2) | ecosystem: Environmental > Aquatic > Marine > Oceanic | place: Pacific Ocean | collected 2013-06-19 | reverse complement strand
CTTGAGAGCCAGTTCCTCTCCAATGCAACCAGCCAATAGAATCATACGTGCTTCCATATGCTTGGTTCCTTTGCATAGTGCATTGTAGAGAGCAACGTGTGTCCATTGTCTTGGACATGGTGCAGCTAAATGTGATTCTGCTGCATCCTTATCTAGGTATTCAGGAGCATTCCTAATGAACGCGGATACCATTGAACGCTCTTGTGGAATGTGAGCAGTCCATGAAGAATCAAACTCAACAACATCCATGTTCTTGAATCCAGACTCGTGACCATCGGCCCAAGCATTGGCATCTGTATCAGCATCGATACAGCAGACACGCTTTCTTACCGGGATTGCCATGGCTCCACCAGTAGTAGAAATCTCAGGTGGATTCCCAGCCCCACATAGTGCAGTCAATAGTGGGAGTTGTTCGATTCCAAATGTCTTTCCACATAGGACAGGATGTACTGCACGTTGGACAGAAGGAACGAGGTCACAGATCTCATCAAAGAAGACAATGCATGAACCCTCGGGCAAGTCCAGAATGGCACGGACATATGCATCTGGATAGAAACGCATGGTTCCAGTTGTATGGTCGGGCACACCGTAGCCTGAGATATCTTCAGCGCACTTACCAGACATTTCAAACCCAAAGAGCTTCTTACGCATGGCTTTTGCGATGGCCTTGGTAACTGCAGTTTTACCAATGCCAGACCTCCCAATAAGAATGATGGGTGGAAGCTCAGGATGATGGAACTGTCCGATAATCCCAATCTGATACGCAAGTAGTTGGTTCTTGTTCACTTTACTTTCCTTTAGTTTGTTTGTTTAGTTGTGGAGTGGGGTCAGAAGAAACCAACCCCACAGTCCAATGTGCTCTGTTTGACGTCACCTGTCAAATAAATCGTATTTCCTCATACATTTCAGGTAGTTACAGCGACGACCAAAAACTGTCCGCGGGGCGCGTTTCGCTAAGTACCTGAAATCACTGCATTTTCGGCCATGGCCCTCTGCGGGCAGCCCCAATATAAGATTTCAACTCTAAACAGGGACTATTCCCTCGCAATACTGCAGCCATAGATTAGCACTGATACATAGCCGCCAGTATTAGCGCTGATACGTTGGGGGCAATAGTTGGGGCGTGTCTGGCTGCTAAGCGCCCACCGATAGCGCCATGCCCCCCCGCACGAGGCGCGGAGCGTTACCACGACGGGGTCACAGCCAGCTGTATTTCCTCGCCTATTTGATGATAGGTCTGGCTTAGTGCGTCACCACCGCCGGGTTGCGTTACCACCCCCGAGTGTTCGTACTTTCTTCCCCTTCCCTGTTGCTTCCTACCGCATCCTCCTTGGGCAGAGAAGGGGGGAGGCCACCTCTCGGTGACCCCCCATCTCCTCTAAACATCTACATCATTCTCCCTGTCGTACTTCTCTATAAGCTGCCGGATATGTTCTTCTGCTTGCGTCCGACAGATCATTTCGATTTTGCTTAGGATCTCCCTACGACGGGCAGCTTGCCTGTCCTTTGGGTCACATCCACACATCGCCCCTCCAGCGGCATAGTGTCCACTAGTGACTCGTGTGTTGAGCTTACAAATAGGGCAGTGTCCATTGGACATAGTGTCCTCCTTTCTCGGGTTGTGTGGGGAGCGGAGCATCATGCCCCGCCCCCCTTGGTTGCATCTATCGATGCGGGTGTGATTGAAACTGAATCGAGCCAGTCTTACTGAACTGTCCCAGCTTCCAATCAGTGAAGCAACCGCTACACACCTTGTACCCATTGATGAGCATCCACGTATCCGGTGGATACCAGTGCTCGCAGGGTCGCTTGGGGTGTAGCTGCTGCCTCTCTATGTACTGTGCAATATGTTTGAACATATGCCACTCCTATGGGGCCTAAGCCCCGGCTTATCCCTGCGGTATTGCAGGGAAGGCAAGGGAGAGGGGAGTAGGGTGTTATCCCTACTCCCCAGCGCTCTATAGAATCAGTAGTGCAAGTAGCAGTATGATCCAGAAGAGCGCCTCACGGGGTGGGGTGCTATTCAGCATCGGACGCCTCCTCGCCGTCCTCCTCACTCTCGGATGACTCATCATCATCCTCTAGCTCAGCCTCGACCTCATCATCGTAGGCTGCCATCTCCGCCTCGACTTTCGCCTTGGCTTCTGCGATGGCTTGCGCCTCCCGCATCTTCTTGAAGGCGTCTCGGTCGAACCGAGCGTATTCGAACGCCGGGTCATCCTTGACCTTCTTGATGGCTGCGGAGTAGCTTGACGCCAGTTCAACCTCACCGTTTGCACCGAGTTGGATTTTGAGGTTCCCCGTAGGGTTACCGTCCTTGTCCATCTCCTGGACACAAGGGATAAGGCCTTGGGTTTCGGAGTACTTAGTACCCTTCTTTCCTCGTCCCTCCTTGCAATCCTGCTTACGGGTGTGGGTTGTACAAGCGCTGAGCGCCGTGATCGTCCAAGTGGCGGGTTTCGCCATTTGAACCTCCTTGTGGCCCTATTGGGCCGTGTATCCCAGTCGACATTGACTGGGAAAGCCTTAGGAGTTTTGCCCTTCGCGTTTCTGAGAGCCGGGTCAGCCGGGTCTTGGGTACTCAGAAGAGGACTATTGAGATTTGAAAGAGCGTCGGTGCCAGCCATCGTTGCTGGCCCCCCTTTAAGAACCCGTTTGACGGCACCCGGCAACCAACTATTTTCAACTATTCGAGAAGTGCTTGATATTGCTACACTTTTCCGACCCTCCATTCGGAGCCTTGACGTCACCTGTGTCTACCAGGTGAACACCCTTTGACCTTTCTCCCCTCAGCGCTGAGCGAAAATAGCCGTTCTCCCCTCCCTCCAGGGGCCACCCCAGCCCCCCCCAGTGCAGTCCCTCGACGGTCGTCATGCCACGAAATCGGCCCCCGCAAAGAAGCATCCCCCTTTTTTCGTCCCCCCAGGCTTTCCTGGGGAGTCTCTTTCGAATACAATTAGTTTTGCAAAATGACTGACGCCACATGCACGAAGAAAGGTGGGTACACGCATTGGCTGTTGCACTCGGCTGAAATCCCGAGGAAGCAGTTCAATCAGAGTAATCTCAGCTTCTACCACCTAGCGCTGGCTTTCGGGTTCTGTACTCCGTACATGCAGGATCAGAAATCATGGCGAATGGTGTCAATTCCCCAGTTTCAGGCCGCAATGCGTAATCTGAGGTGGGCGATTTGGAGGGATCGCAGGATTCTGCACGGGGTCTACAGTAAGGCCATGTTCGTGGCACCAGAGAAGTGGCCTAAAGATGTTAGGGAATCATTCAGATTGGAGGATCCGCCCACGCCCTATGAGGTCGCATGCGTACTCTTAGTTGAGCCCCACGCTAATTTCTGGTCGCTGCACGTAGGTGCGCCCAAATATGTTCAGTGTGCGCTGTCTACCCTGAAGTGGTGGCTGATGGGAATGCCCGAGGAGGCTTTATCAACTGTCCTGGGCGTAGGGGGGAGCGCGTTACATGAGATCCTGGCTATCGCTGTCAAACACGCTATGGACAAGCCGAAGTTTGCAATCTGGGCGCTTGGTGGAAGCCTGATTCCGGTGTGTACGAACAGAACCATGCTCCAGGTCGCGGAATCTTTCGTGCTGGGAAAGTCTCTCCCTTCTCACTCTAAGGGCAGCGGCGCAACGCAACAGGCGCGAACAGCACAGAACCGTCTTTTCAATCACCCATATGTACAAGCTCAGCTTAAATCTGGTGTACGTATCGGACCATTGTGTCGACCACTCTTTCTTTCGGGCATCGTTTGGAATTCTTCGGCGGATAAAAAACAATGGGAAGTCTCAGAAGATCGTGGAGCTAAACAGATTCTAAAGGTTCGGACGCAGATTTCCAAGTATCCTGAGCAACATCCTGAATGGTTAGATCTTTGAGTACCCCTTCGGGTCAAAAAGGGAGGCGCGGAGGGAGTCAACTATCTTATTAGACACAACTGCAGGGGAAACATCCGTTATACTGGATGCATGGACAAAAAAGAAGATCTTGTGCCCATCGAGGAATCCGCTGCGCTAACTCGCGTTTCTACCACACTTCAAAAGAAGAAGGTACGCGAGTTGAATGACATAACGGACTTATGCGCTGACGCGATGACCGCAATTGTCAAAAAAGAAATGTCTACTGGCGTTGCCAGAGAACTCCGCCAGTGGGCTGAACTTATGTATACTTGCGTTCAGGCTCAGCGTGTTTCTGGTGAGGGTGGTGGTGTGAACTTCGTTACTCAGCTAATTCAGATGAATGGCGCAACAGAAGAAGCCCGTGAGCGTGTTGAGGAAGTTTTCGACATTAAGGATGTTGGCTGATGGCTGACGAGAAGAAAGGAGGGCTTAGCGGTCGGAGGAATTACTCCTTAGAAAAAACGCCATCTCGCGCAGTACAAAAACGAGAGCTAGAGAAGAATGCTCGGTCATGGCAGCCACTGAAGAAGTCTAAGGTCGGATCCAAGCAGAAAGGCTATTGGTATACATTGGATGCTGAGGAGTATCGACGAGCATTTCCGCACAAGCCTCATAGTGAGTGGCCGCCACGGCTTATCAATGACTATGGTAAACCGGCGTTTTCACAGCAATCCATGCACTACAACCCAGAGGAACGATACTCTGGCCGCAAGGTTGAATATCCTACAGCAGAATCTCTCCGAAAAGGTCTAAATCCAAAGCTGCACGCTCTTACAGAAAGTCTGATTGATGTTGATCAACAGATGCGTCCAACTCCCACTACGCCCACTGATCTGAAGCCAATTTCAATCCAGCAGCATCTTAGGCTTGTGGATGAAGCTAAGCTGCGCTCCGCACTGCCTGGGGTTGTTCGGCCTGGGTATAATTACTATCTCCATGTAGCCGGTCCACATTCAGCAGCTCTGGTAGAGAAGTCTGGACTGTTCTCAATAGATCCTCCATTCCTGACTGGTCCTTGGAATGTACAGCAGCGCACGGGGATGAGGGTGGTAAGCGAGATTTATGAGAAAGGTAGGGAGACAGGGATTATTGAGCCCGAGACTACATATCATTCTCGATATGGGCGAGGGGGTAGAGCTTACATCATTGAACTCCCTGAGAAAATGTCTCTTGATGAGCTTTTTCCCTTTGTCGAGGGAGATGAACCTTGGCTAAAAGATGCCCCTGAAAAATGGCGTCATTATGTCGAGGATCTTCCCTATGATGAGAAAACAGAGTCTGGAGGTCGTTCTTACTATCGAGACTATCAAGAGAAAGCTCGAAAGATGGGGAAGAGGATAGAAAAAGCCATAGCTCGTCGTGCAAGGTATGGAGAGGCTGCTGGAAAAGAGTGGGCAGAACTGATGACAGAACGGTACGGTTCGCCACCATGGTATGGCAAATCAAAGTATCTAAACGCCATCAGGGTTCCGCCCGAGAATATCGTTGGGTTTGTCGAGGATGGGAAATTCAATCCTCTACCTGAAGCTGCGGAGCGTACCGGAAAACAAGTTCTCAAGTCCCCTACGCTTATGTCACGGTTATCTCGCACTGCTGCTGCTATTCCTGGTGCTATTGCCAAGGACGCTAAGATATTCGCCAGAAATATGCCTGCTGCTGCAGCCGGGGCATTGTTTTATGAGCTGCTGCCTCCCATCGGTGGAACACCTTTTGGGACAGCTTTCTTGTCAGCCACGACTCCGAAGGCTGGTGAGGGCTCTGATCTTGCTGATGAAAGAGCAGCTTCGCGCCAAGCGAAGGCTCGTGAGGAAGACTACTGGTCTACCCACACACCAGATGTTCAGCAGATGTCTCTCCCCGAACAACTTCGATACGAGGAGTTCCAGGAAGAGGAAGCTCCAAAGAAAGAGGCAACTTTGTATGAGCAGACTTTTCCCCTTACATCTCAGGCTACATCTGAGTTTGAATTCCCTATTCATCCGACCGGACAACAACGCCAGAAAGATAGGCTGAGCGCAGTAGAAGAAGCTGTTAGGATGGATCAGCTTAGGAGGAAAAAATAATGGCCAAAGATCGTTGGTTTGTAATCCCTTCGGCTCTAATGACCGATGCTGAGAAGCGATGGTTCAAGGCAATGGTTGGGGGAAATCTGGATGATCTGGCAGAGGCTGGAGTCAGGATCGCTGATGACGGTATCTACTTTAAGGACCGGCAAAAAGCCCATGATATCTTTGAAGAAATAGTTGCAATCACCCAAGGAAGCTACGGACCTCCTCCTGGTGGACCTGATATGCGAATACCCCCGGCAATTGATAGCGGGAAGTTCATGGACAGGGCGATGGAGTCTATAGGTGGACCCCCCAAGCCATCTCCTAAAGATCTACTTGGATTTCAACTGGATCCAAGCACACCACTTGATGAACTCTCTGATGATGCGCTTTTTAGTATGGATGATCCACCCGTCAAGGGATCTCCAGGAGCCCAAGGGGATGATCCTGAAGTAAGAAAAACAAGAACAGAGTGGAATAAGCAGCTTCTTGAAGAGGGGAAGCTAAAGCGGATCGGTAAGAATGATCTCGCTCAGATAGATGGAATGATTCAAATGCGGCGTACTCTGGGCATGAATTTGGGTAGTGGGGCAGATGAGGCTATGGATTTTATCCAGCAGTCGATGGAGGTACTCAAGAGGGTATGGACTGAAAACCCAGAAGAATTTCTTACTGAGGGTCCAGATGGTATCTCTCAAGCAGACATGGATGCATGGTTAGAGAAGATGCAAAAACATGGAGAGTATGAGTACAAGCATCTATCTCCCGAATCTCAGCAGGTTAGGGCTCATTGGGGATTTGGTCAACCTGGAGACGTTCGCCGGTTCCCAGTAGAGGAGAGGAGGCTTCAAGTTGAGAATGATCGGAAGCAGGACCGGATAAATAAACTTGGTAAAGAAGCGCAAGAAGCGCAAGCAAAATATCAAGAGGAATTCCGTAAAGCAATTACAGAGATGAAGAAACCGGGCCTACGCGCAGCTACCCTCAAGGGTGTTTTTAAGAAGCTTGGAGTACTAAGCGCAAAGCTGGGTGGTGCCGGTACTGCTATTGATATTCTTTGGCCCTCTCAGCTTGGAGGAGACGATCCCTATTCATCCCACGGGAGTATGACTGGAGTTCCCAAAGGATGGACTGGTCCTGAGTGGAGAGAGCGTCAAGAGCGGGATGTAGAGGGAGCAGACTGGCTAGCTCAACAGCCTGGATATGGCGATACCCCTCCATGGACCAATGTTCCTTCTCGCCCTAGGGATCCTGAGGCGTATGAAATGCTTGCTCCTGGACAGCAGAAGCAAGAAGATCGACTTTCAGCAGCAGAAGAAGCTGTTAGAATGGATCAGCTTAGGAAGAAACCGATTGAATTGTTAGAGAGGTAAGAATGGCTGGAGATTACACACAGCAACGACATGCAGCTGCAGCAGAAGCAGTTCAGATGGGTCAAGTTCTGAAGGATCTTCAGATGGCTGAGGTAGGATTGTATCGAGAGCTTAGTACTGAGCAAGATCCAATTCGGATCCAGCAGCTTATGGAAGAATTGAAGGATATCCAGAAGGCAATTAAGCAGGCTCAGAAGGCTGCTATGAGCCCAGAGGGGGCGCAGGAAGAAGGTGCAATTGAGGCTCCTCCCCCTGAAATGGCTCCAGCACCTGCAGGACCACCACCTGGAATGGCTCCTGAAATGGCCCCTCCTCCTGTGATGCCGCCCGAATGAATACTGCCCAGCAAGTTCTGGATTTTTTACGGTCACCAGAGCAGTGTCTCCCAAAGCTGGGAAAAGTGCATGACCAGAAGACTGGTCAGTTTGTTCCGTATGACCCATGTCGAATTACGAATAAAATGCAGGCAGATATCCTTGCTTATGCAACGAACCCACCAAGAACAGCAGATGGGCAGACACGATTCCTGACTCTTCTGACGGCTCGCCAGATGGGAAAGTCGCTGACTTCAGAGTATGCATGCTATCCGAAGGCTGCATTTAATCCTGGATGGGATCATGTGTGTATTGCGGATACCAGTGACCGTGCTGAGTATTTGCATAAGCGTGTTCACCATCTCCATGGGAATTGGCCGACTGAGGTCCGAACTCGGACGATGGTTAGTCGAGAAAGTCGGCAGTTGACGTTTCGGCCCTTAGAGGGCGGGAAGATGCGTATTCTGTCAGCAGAGGCAGGGGCTGTAGGTATTGGACAGTCTCCTGACAGCTTCCATGCTTCAGAGTGTGCATTCTGGGCAGATTTCTCGGGATCTATGTTTCTAATCAATCCAAGTCTTGCAAATCGCGATCATGCCATAGCAATCTTTGAATGCACGCCTTGGGAAGCAAGGACAGACTGGCATGATCATTGTGCATCTGCCAAGAAGGGAGAGGGTCGCCATTTCTACAAATTCTATCCATTCTGGGATGGCAAACTCAATCGACGCCGCTGGGAGTTTGATTGGGTCTTAGACAATGAAGAAATTGGACTTTTGAATCGGTATGGGGGAGAAGGCTTATCCTTGGAGAACTTAGCTTTCCGCCGATTTATGATGGAGACAGATTCAGAGCTTAGGCGTCGTCCTGATCTATTCGGGGTCTTCTATCCCTATGATGACTTGAGCTGTTGGCTACAAGCATCAAACGCTGCGATTCCTAGCCATGCTCTAGAGAAGCATCTTAAGAAGTCTATGCCTACCTGGACTGCTCCATATATGGAATATGAGCAGCCAGAAGCTGATGCAATCTACGTAATTGGCGTTGATCCTTCTGGACACTCAGCCCGTGATCACGCTGCATTCCAGGTACTCAAATGCTGGGATGGTGAGTGGACTCAAGTTGCTTGCTTCGCAGACCATATCGATCCGCTCGCATTCTCTCGAAAGCTTGCTGATGTGGGATTGAAATACAATCGGGCTCTAGTTGTTGTAGAGTCAAATGGTGTTGGCCAATCTGTCCTCGCTTTGCTACGAGAGTGGGACTATCCAAATCTTTTCTTTGAGAAGGTTCGTCGTCCAGGATTTACTTCTACCTCAAAAAGTATAGACTTGTGCTTGGGTTATCTGGTAGATGCTCTTCTAGATGAGCTAGACTTCAACGATAAAGATACGGTGGAGCAATTGACGACATATCGTCATGACAAGCGGATTGAAGAAGGGGCTGGGCCAGAGATTGCCCGTGGTCAGCCTTCTCGCCGCCGTAGAGATCGTCACCACTGGGATAAGGTCAGTGCTCTGATTATGGCGATTGTTGGTGCGAGATACGCGCCACGCCGCCACCGCCCCGTTATTGATGAGAACGGGGAGAATGTAATCGTGTTTCGCCCACTCACCTACGATGAAAAAACAGCTCTTCACCGGAAACGGCGGAAGCGTAGTAAATACTGGATTTAACTTATGGCTTCTTCATCTACTCTGACTACCAACTCCATGGCGTACAATGTCTTTATCGAGACTGATTTGGAGGGCACTCTAATCGAAGATATTGGCAATGGGTCTGTTACGATCTATTCCATGCATCTGAATAATGCCGCTAATGCAGGTTCGGTCTACGTGAAGTGCTACAACAATACGAGTGGTGCATTGGGGACAGATAATCCAGAGCTTATCTTCCGCTTGTTCGGTACTCAGGTTCTTGATGTAGTCTTTCCGACTGGATTGACCTTTGCGACCGGTCTTTGCATCGCATGTGTAGATACAGTTGGGACAGCTGGTACTAACAATCCTGGTAGTGCAGTGATTGCTCGACTGGTGACTTCTTAAGGGGATAATGACTCATGGCAACTACTAAGTTCACTTTTCAGACGAACGCTGCATCAACCGTAATTACGGATACCGACAGTGATATAACTGTTGAAGCCAATGTGGCTTCCGGTGGCGGGAATATCTTGCAGGTGACTATCGATAACTCTGCGAATTCTGTTCCCCATACGACTGTGTTCTGGGACCGAACTGATGCTCCAACTTATGATGCTCCTAGTTGGGGTGCTGGTCCTCACGTATGTCTCTTGGCCCCAGCTAGTACATCCCAAACGTATGTATTCCCTCAAGGAATCAAGTTTGAGAATGGGATTACCTTTGGTACGTCAACTGCGGGTGGTACGCAGCGGGGTTCGGCCCCATCGAGCAATGTGACTGTTACTTTGATGATTGCTGCTGCTGACCTCGCAACTACGCCGTAGGAGATCTCATGGCTCTTTATAGTAGAGATGATGATAATAAGAAAGCTGCTCGCAAAGCGATTCGCCAGGGGAGGCAGGATGCGCGAAAAGCGGGCCGTCAAGCTCGTGATGAGACGCTGGCTGCTGGTGGAACTCGTAAGCAAGCTCGCGCAGAGAAGCGTTTGGCTAGGGGTAGTGCGCGTGAGTCCTCGCCAGAAGATGAGAAGCAAAAAGCCGATCTGACAAATAAGATCACTATTACTTACAAGAATCACAAGAAGAAAAAGAAGTAATGCTCGACGCTAAAACTCTAACTTCGATTATTGAAGCCCATGTAACTCGGGCTCAGAAAGAGCATCCTACTTGGGATAAGTGGCGTGCTTGGTATCGATCTGAGTTTTGGGGGGATGCTAGCTTTTCTAATGAGGATCAGCTTCTCGTAGAGAACAACTACCTCTATTCGTTCTGCGATACGATGGTAGCTAGTGTTACTCCACCTAATCCACGGGTGACATGCGTATCTCGCCGTAATGACGATGAATCTCGTATGGCGGCTAAGTATAGAGAGTCATTGGTAAATGATGTTCTCTATCGGGTATCTGCCCATAATACGCTCTGGCAGATGGCTACTCACGCATCTGTCTATGGCCGGTCTATTGTAAAGACTGTCTGGAACTTCAATCGAAAGCGCCCTGACTTTATTGTGCTCGATCCGCGCTATGTCTTCTTCGATATGAGTGCATCCCGTTGGGAAGACATTCGTTACGTGATTGAAGTTACGACGCTCACAAAGTCTGAATTCTACGCTCGCACAAAGACCAAACTCAAGGGCAAGGGCCGAAAGAAGCAATATGATGCTGGTATCGCTAAGCAAGCCCAGTTTGGGAGCTTTCCCGGATGGTTGAAGGATAAAGAAGAAACTTCTACCGAGTTGAGCGAGAAGATCCGAGAAGTCTTTGAGTGGGTTACGGTCTACGAGGTCTACGATTTTACCAATGATCGTTACTACCACATGCTGGAAGGGATCGAAGACCCGCTATTTATGGGCGATCTTCCTTACGTTTTTGTACGCAATCCTTTTTCCATTCTCTCTTTCAATGACAATCTTGCTGACATTGGCGGAATGGCTGACAGTCAGTTGGTTGAACGCCAGCAGCGTCGTCTGAATGAGCTAGATACACTTGAGCTTCGGCATGCTCAGTCAAGTATTCCAGTTACGGTTGTTAACGAGGCTCTCTGCGATAATCCTGAAGATTTCATGGATCAAGTTGCTGAGGCTACAAGCCCCGGAGATGTTGTTCGTCTTCATGGAAAGAATGCTGCCCCTCTCGGCGAGATCCTGGGCAACACGCCCACGTCATCATTGACACCTGATTTTAGTCAGATTCGAGATCGGATTGAGGCTTCAATCCAATTTGTCTTGGGTATTCCTGAATATGCGCGTGGAGTTTCAGGTACTACTGAGGTAGCGACTGAGCTTGCCTTGGTTGATGCTGCTATGCGTACCCGACTGGGCCGACGTACTAAGCGTATTAATGATGTAATCGTCTCATTGGCTGAGGGGATTATTGGTCTATATGAAGAGTACCTAGATTCAGCAGAAGAGATTCCAGTTCGCGTATCAGGAACTCAGAAGGCGGCTAAGGTCGCTCGAAAGCATCTGATTGCCCGTAGCCCTCAGATGGCTGAAGACATGAAAGCAAATGGGGAACCGATTGAGGATCCTCTTGAAATTGACTTTGAGGTTATTCCGTATAGCCCCACTGAGAATAGTAAGACTGCTCAGGTCAAGAAGCTGACACAGTTTATGGAAATTCTGATTCAGAATCCGCATATTGATCAGAGAAAGCTGACAACACATCTCCTAGAAGTCTTGGATATCCAGAATGATGTCATGGTTTCTGAGGAGGAGATGCAAGCTGCTCAACAACAGCAGATTGATATGTCTCAGATGGAAGCCCAAGCTGGTCAAATGGCTGAGCAAGATAT
>Ga0209128_1002425_pt1 | contig 12077 bp, 16 predicted proteins | sample ETNvirnome_6_100_FD_184072 | JGI IMG/M metagenome (GOLD analysis project Ga0209128, IMG submission 184072) | Marine viral communities from the Pacific Ocean - ETNP_6_100 (SPAdes) (version 2) | ecosystem: Environmental > Aquatic > Marine > Oceanic | place: Pacific Ocean | collected 2013-06-19 | reverse complement strand
TCAGTAACAATTACTTTATCGTTAGGAAAAAAACCTTTATAGATATTAGCAATATCCTCATTTATTTCAATAGCAGTAACCTCAATGTCATCACTCCAAAGTTTTCTATTCCCACCAATTCCAGCATACAAATTAAGTACTTTTATTACCATCCTTCTCAATTATCTCCTTTACCCAAAAACAAGCAGCAAACAAAATAAACATAGTAAAAATAAATTCTACAGTCTCCCAATTAGGAATTAATAAAAATAAAACTGCCGAAGCTATTAAAACTACAATGCCGACCACAATGTCTGCGTTCACTAACATATTGCTCTAACCAAATAAGTCCCTATTATCCCAGTCTTAGTATATAATAAAAACATCATAAAAATAGCTAATAAAAAAGTTAAAACAAGAAATAGCTTTAACCAATTAGCTAATTTTAATTGGTCAGTCATCTCCTTCTGAACTTTCGTACTATAAGCTATTTCAGTAATTCCATCTGCTTTCACCCTACTTTACACCCCAGCCAAATTAATTATACTTAAAGTTTCCAATACCATTTAATAACTGCCTCTAAATAAAAGAATAGTATTGAACCAAGACCAAATAATAGGTAATGCCAACCAGCAGAAAGGAATTTTGAAAGCAAAAGAGAAAATAATGCCATATACAACACCCCGAAAACAAAGCCCATCTGTATTTGACTCACGTCAGCAGCATTACGAAAAGCAGTAGCAATAAGCTTACAATTCATTATTCTTCTCCTTTCGGTTTGTTCTCAAACAAATTTACTTTAATGTTATTTAATAACACCACAGATAAATAAAGGTTGCCGTTCTTATCTTTATTTATCCAAGCTGCAGCACCATCACCTTTAAAATTAGGTCTTTTGCCTTTAACTATAGGTTTCTTTTCTTCTCCCATATTAATTAATTCGTTCATTCCCATTTTACTCTTTCCTCCACTGTTTACTAACTTTTTTTCTTGAAAATATCCTATAATGAGTTATACAAAACTCACCCATCATAATACCACGAGTACATCGGGTATTAGTACTTATACAAATTGCTCTACATTGTTTTTCATCATCAGACATTTTAACGTATACCTTAAATTTAAAAACCCAGGAAAACCCTCATCAAAGTGAATAGCCAGTGACGAAGTAAAAGCGAAGGGGAGAATATAACATCAACTCAAGGTATATCTCGTTTGTCCGATAATTTCTTTTTCAATAGCTCTATCTGTAACTGTTTGTTGGTCATCTCGTGGTTGAACTCACGCACCACCTCACAAAGATACTGATACAGAATAGGATAATGTATTCTTATCTCATTATAAGGTTCTTTAAGCTTCATTGTTTTCGGGGGGGGTTCGAAGTTTTTCTTTTTCTGCTTCAGCCTCATTTAAAAATTCGATATGTTTCTCACACCAATTCTTACTGAACCCAAAACGTTTCATCACCTTATAAGTTACCAAAGTATCTGATAACCTCCCATCTAATAAAGCCGCCTCCATAAAATTAATGGCTTCCTTACGTATCTTGTTATATGTATCACTCATCTTATTCAACCTCCAAGAAAATAGAATAATTAAATTGTTTATAAGCTTTTCTTGACACTGAAAAGTAGTTTATAGAAGGGGGGTTGACTTTTTTTATTAACGCTGTGAGGGGGTGTGGGGGGAACACAAATTCCCCCCACTTAGATAAATTTATATACCTAAGTAGTTATCCACACCTGTACATAGCGTATTAGATGTACAACCAATACTAGTTCTGATAGTTCTAATGCTGTTGATATATATAATACTTTCTATAGTTCTCATTATATAGTAGTTACTTAAAATTGAACATACCACACATTCTTTTTTTGTCTTCCGAGCAGAAAAATTTTCTCCTCCACGAAAAAAGCCCCCCCCAATAATAAATTCTAATAACTATCTAACTAGTAGGCTGGTTGCACAGAATTATTCTAACCCTTTGGGGTTAGGACTTTCATTACTTGCCGGTGGCGAACCCCATTTTCTTAGGGAATTACGCTCTATACCAGTCAATTCAGAGAGTCTACGTTGAGATAAGACAGCGTTATCCATTAAAGCAGTGTACAATTGACTAAAACGCTCCTGAAACTTACAACAAGGCTTCCCATCACTCTCATCTTTCATCTGTAAAGCACTAGCCTTCTTTCTTTTGTAACTCTTCTCATTAAGTGGATAGAAGTCACGAAAAGTCACCTTGAAAGAAGTTTCCTTTGGATAAACATAACGAATACGAGAATTACCAACTAAATAAGTTATCTTAGACTTCTTATAGAACCTAACATGACCACGTTCTCTAGTATAACTGCCATCAGACTGCCGTTTAGGTAAATAATATACATGGAAGACGCCAGAACTTCTATGTTGAGTCACATACTTGTCTAAGTCCCACATACTTGGAAGAACAATAAAGATAAACAAATTCTTTTGCCTTATCTCATTCAAAAGTTCAACAATATGTTTATTTGTCTTGGATAAAGAGGAACGACCAGACAAACCACGGAAAGCTTCATCAAAAACAATAGCCTCATACTTTTCAGCATTCAAAACAGCTTCACGGAACTGACCAGCAGAAAAACAAACCTGTTCTAACTTAAACTTACCATCAGAAACATAATAAGCCATCTGTTGAGCAAAGACACTCTTACCACAACCAACCTCACCATCAATTACATAAAGGAAGTCCCAGTCATCTTTAATAAGAGACTTAGCACTATCAAGGTTAGCCTTTAAGATACCATCCATCCAAAAGAAAGAGTCTTTACAAGGTATCTTTTTCATTATATCATTGCACCCATCGCACTCTCACCCTTCTTAATAAGTAAATTCTTTTTATCCATAGCTATTCTTAAGTTACGCTCCCACTTATTGAAGTTATTAAATAAAGCTCGGCTTGGGAACTGAGAGTTATAATGAAGGACAGAACGTTCACATAATGCCCTCAATTCATCATGTTTAATATTCTCTTCAGTGTTTAAAAAAGGTATTATTTCCATGTGGAGGTTCTGTAAACTTGACCACCAAGTATCAAAGTCTTGAGTTCTTCGAGCATTGTTACACCACATCAATTCGTAATTCATACGACCAAGGGTGTTGCCTCCCATGCTCCACTCGGAAATGTTTTGTTCTTCCATCTTAAAATGCTGCACATTGAGCAGCAACGTTACCAAATTCTCCAGCCAAACGACTCATACCATCACCCAATTGAGTGAAACCAAAGTAAGCTATAAAGAAAGTTATGACAAAAGCTAACACAACAACCATAGTAGGTAAATACTTTGAGAACATATCCTGTTGAGCATATTTCTCTAACCTTCGTTTATCTTCTTTCCTAGCCCAGTCCAATTTGTCTTGAGGGAACATCTTTAAGAAAGGATGTTCCATATCATCACGGACATCAACTTTAACAGGTTGAAGCTGGTAATTATTGTCCATTAAGAACATATAATGGTCAAATTTCCCTTTCTTACCTTTAAATTCACTCGGGGGTTCTTCAGTACTGACACGTTTCTTACCATCACGTTGACGCATTAAAACCAAACGTCTACCAACATCACCAGCGTTCTTAACAATTTTTCCCTTATCTTGATACCAGTCTAAAGCCCCATAATTCCCATAACCACGAACAAGAGTTATAGGAATAGGGTATTCAAACTTAATTTTGTAAACAAAAAAAAGACCACCCATAACAATAAGACCACCAAATATAACTTTCATTAAGAAAACAATACCAGTCAGACTCTGACCAAAAACATCACTACTTATACCTAAAGTTTCAAATACCATCTAATAATAATAACCTCCAAACATATAAAAATATGGTTGAGTATATATAGGTATCTAGTTTACTATAGGTAATTATATATACATAATGTGTTTGCTAAAGTATAAATGGTTGTAACATTCTCAAAAAGTAAAACAAGTAAAACATCTTCCAAAGGTAAAACCAGAGTCAGAGTAGTAAGAGAAAAGTCTACAGGGAAAATAATTAGGAAGACTTATTATAAAAGTTCAGGAGAAGTTCAACAAGTTTCTTATAAAAAAGGTGGTGGTACTACAGCTGTAACATATAAAGGTGGTAAACCTACAAGGTATGTTCAAACTGGGTCTAAACCTTTAACGGGTCAAGCATTACAAGACGCAATAAAAGCTGGTGAAGAATATGATAAAACTGGGATGGTTACCAGAACAGCCAGTGCTGGACTTAACACAATGACTAGTGCTGGGACAACCCCACCAACAGTAACAAGCACCAAAACTTCTGTATCACCAGCAAGAACTAATTTAGAAATAGCTAAACATTATAGAGCTTACAAAGAGTGGCAAAAACCAGTCGATATAATTACATCAACAACAAGAGAACCTTATGAAGGGGATACCTTAACAACAGGAAGTGTCACTAAAATAGGTCATAGTTCTGGGATAGAAAAACTTAAAGGGTTCTTTGGGTTTGACGCTAAGTCATTACAAGAAGAAGGCTTGACACGTACAACAGTATCTGTAAAAACCGACTTTAGAGGTGCAAGGCAAGGAGTAAGACCAGAACAAGTTAAATTCCCAATGCAGAAAGGGAAAGGTGGTCAAGAAGGTTATTTAACTTCTAAAGGGTTTGTAGAAGAAAAATGGCCAGAACCAGACCCAACAGTTTTTGATAGAAACCCCTACATAGATGATACAATGAGTATCGCACCAGGGTTAATAACCTTACCACAAAGAGAAATACAAACAACAACCCCAACATCACAGAGAAAAGCTAATGTAAGCCCTCAAGCAGCAGCAGAAGCTAGAAGCATTAAAGAAGTTCAAGGAAAAATAGTTGCAGCTTATGGAAAAGCAGATAAGTGGGTTGAGAGCAAGAGACCTACAGAGGAAGAGGGGATAGTATCACTTGACTTTGCAGGGAGAAAGATAGATGTGTATAGACCACACCATCAAGCTTTGACTACAGTATCAGATGTTTTTGCAAAAGGAGTAGAGATGGGAAGAGAGTCTGCAAAATATGTTGAGTTTGAAACCTTGGGTGGGAAAATAGATAGAGCAACTGGGAGCAGAAGAACAAAACTTGGTGGCATGTCATTAGGGAGTATTGGACTGACTGCACTTTCACCAATGGCTTCAATGATGCCTATACCTAGTCTAGTCCCAAAAGAAGAACGGAGCATGTTAAGAAAGGATAGCGTTCAAAGGGCTGGAATAGAAGTTCAACAGGAAATGATGAGCAACCTTTCCAGAGGGAAAAAAGCTTGGACTCAATATATGCCTGGGACTAGTGCTTTCAAGGAAGCAGAGTATAAAAGAAGAGTAACTACTAAATTAATAGATGAGGGATGGTCAGAAACCCAGGCACAATATGGAGCAACTGGTTTAACAAGACAACGAAAACACGAAGCTGTAACAGAGTTTGGGTTGGCAATTGGTGCAGAAGTTGTAGGAGAACTAGTAGGACAAGGTTTAGTTTCAAGAGCATTAAAGACACGTAAACTCATAACTGGAAGTCAAACAGCATTCGGGATGAAACAACTAGCACCATCTTTCTTCGCAGCTGGAGCAGCAGAAGGGATGGCACAATATGGAATATATAAAGGAGGACAACGAGAAAAACCAACTATACTTGGTACGTTAGGAAGTGGAGCGATAGGAGGAGCTATAGCAGCACCACTTGGTGCAAAGATAGCAACACTCCCAGCAAAGAAAGGTAAATGGTGGATGGGTGGAGTTTATGCAGTTGAACCATTAGAGTTTGCTGGTGATGTTATAGGTGGAGGAATAACCAAACGAGCTGGGACAAGTATCCCAGTTAAAGTAGTAGTCCCTAATTTTATGGGTGGAGGCGTTGTCTATGGTACTGTGTCTCCTACAAAAGGCAAAGCAACAAGCATGGCACAAACTCAACCATTCATAGACATAACAAAAGCACCAGTAAGAACAACAACAGCAATGACTACACCAACATCTAGTATGACTAAAGCGTTCACACCCTCATTTACACCAGCAATAACACCAGCAATGACACCAGCAATAACACCTTCAAGCTTATTCATTCCATCATTCATCCCAACACCAGCAATAACTACAAGAGTATCAACCTCAAGAACACCCTCATTCTTACCAGCAGTAACAGGAACAGTGTCATCAACCCCTTCATTTACTCCAACATTCTCAGTAGTCCCAACAGTAGTTGAAGACATCCCATTCATAGACTTCCCAGGTGGTGGAGGATACAGAAGAAGGAAAAGAGGCAGAAGAAGAATACCAACACCAAGAGCAAGATATAAACCTAGTCTAGCTGGTTTGTTTGACCCAAAAACTATAGCGAAAGCACCAAAGTTTGTTACGGGAGTTGGAATAAGAAGACGAGTTAAAAAGAAAAAAAGAGGTAAGAAATGATAACACAACAAGAAGAACAACAAGATGAAGAACAACAGTTTGCGGGAGTGCCGTTCTTTCAAAGACCAGGAGCAGATGACAGCTTAGGGTCATTACAATACCAATTAGATAATGATAGTATAATAGAACAAATAGCTCATGACCTAAAAAAAGAGGTACAAGTTATGACACCAGAAGGAAGGTTAGTCTGGATAAAAAGAGACAAGTCAACACCATTAATTAATGATGAAGGGTTAGGAAATGTTATAAGCGTATTAAAAAGTAGGTTGACAAAAGTTATAGCCTTATCCGATATAGAACAAAATGTTATAAACAGTATAGTGAGAGATATTCACGAAGACTTAACCGATGACTTTTTATATAATTGGAAACAATACAATATCAAAGATACACCAACAGGTAGCCTAATTATTAGTCTAGTTACAGATACAGTGTATGCAACATTAAGAAAAGGTTATCAAGGTAATTATATGAAACTGTTAAGATATACAAACAGTATTCAAGAAATAAAACAAGCTGGGTTGGCAAGACAACCACCTCAACAACAACAAATGCCTGGTAGTAGTTTTATGAATATATTTAAAAAGAGATAAGATGGAAGAATTTACATTAATTGGGATAGTATTGTTTTCTTTAATGTATATCCTATGTAAGTTTATAATGAACTCACAAGACCCGTTCTGGAAAAGTTTATTATTATTACCTTTAAATTTAGTTATATTAGCAGCAGTACAAATTACCACATTAATACTAGAAGCTAAAGAACCAGGACTGACAGGAGTTATCTCTATCCTTAACGCAATGTTCATAGGGTTAGTAGTATTAATTATACCACTAGTAGTCTTAACATTCTGTTATGTTCTGTACAAAATTATAACAGCAGTCTTTGACTCAAGAAAGAAAAAAGATGATGAGTGGAGTGAAGGGTGGCAGTAAAAAAGAATAAAAACGCTAAAGTCCCCATAAACTTTTGGGAACAAAGCAAAGAAATAAGTAAAAAGTTTGGAAATGCTCAAGGGTCAGCCATCGAAGGAATGAGAATAATAAGTAAAGTGCTGGGTGGAGACATGGAAGGAAAAAAAGAGAAAAAGAAAGGGAGAGGAAAAACAACCTACATAATTAAATAATGGCTTCAACAGATAATTTATTCGCAATGATAAGCTTTTTCGTGGCTGGACTAGTCATACTCATCATGGCTTTGTTATGGCAAGGGTTCGCAGGAGTTGATGAATTATGGTCACAACCAGACCAAGGAGCAAAAATAAAGGCTGATGTTCAGTCATTCGTTGATAACTGGGACTTTATAATGGTATGTATATATTTCAGTATACACTTAGCAATATTAGGACTCGCATTTTTCTTACCATCACACCCAGTTATTTATGTCCCCGCCATAGGGTTCACAATTCTATTAGTAATTATTGCAGCACCACTAAGTAACTCTTTTGCAGATATACTTGTTAATAGCTCTTTTAACACTGTCTCGGGAGACTTTCCCATGATGGGATATATATTTAGTATGTTGCCAGTATTTGAGCTTATATGGGCAATATTAACAATGGTGTTCTTATTCGGGTTTGCTAAACCAGAGGGGTTGTTCTAATGAAGAAATTTATAGTATTCACTTTAATAGTTTTGATGTTAAGCAGTTTTGCAAGTGCAGCATTATTAGAAGATATATGGGAAGCAAATTATGCAGATAGTGATATATCACACCTTAATGCAGATACAGGTTATAGTAGAACAGACTATAGTTCATTGTCAGGAAACCACATGCTGGTAGTTAATGGAGATACAGGAGACGTGTGGGCAGTAAGATATACAGCTAACATGATAACACTCTATGAAGCAGGTGCAGGATACGCAAAAACAGAATTTGCAGCATTAACAAACCCATTAATGGTAGCATTAGATGGTGAGGGAGACCCATGGGTAATAAACAGGGGAAGTAATATGGTATCCCATTATAATATCTCTGACGCATATACAAGAACCGACTATGCAACAGGTTTAGCACCAACAGGAGTAACTGTTGACCTAAACGGAGATGTCTGGGTTGTTAATTCTGGTGATGACGATGTAAGGCATTATGATAGAAGCGGGGGGTGGTCAACAACAGACTATGCAATAGGGAATGGAGCTAATGGAATAGCTATAGACTCACTCAATAACGTGTGGGTAGCTAATACTGATGATGATGATGTGAGCTTATTGGAAGCAGCTTCAGCATACGCAAAAACAGACTATACTGTAGGAAATGACCCAAGGTCAGTAGTGATTGACTCCAATGATAATGTATGGGTTAGTAATAAATTAGATAGTGACGTGTCTAGGTTAGAAAAGGCGTCAGCTTATGCGAGGACAGACTTCGCAGTTGGAAGTAACCCTGTAGGAATTTCAGTAGATGAAAATGATAATATAATTTCTTCAAATTATAATGATAATGATGTGAGTTTATTAAATGCGTCTGACGCATACTCAAGGACAGACTACGCAACAGGAACTGGACCATGGAATATAGGGTCAGACATGACAGGGCAAAGGTGGTTTGCAAAGTTCGGGGGAGCGTCACCACCACCATCATCTACATTAAATATATCTGAGTCATTACCAGCTAACAATTCACAATTCAATACATTATTATTAAACTTAAACTTAACAGCTAATGCGTCATTAACTTTTGATGTGAAGTTGTTTATTAATGGAGTATTAAACCAAACAGCACAATATGGAAGTGGAACTGATGTATTTGTAGACTTTGACTTAGCATTCTTGAACACAACTGAAGAAACATTTACTTACTATTTCTCCCTTAATACAACCAGTGACCAGAAAAATACAACAGTAAAAACTTTCCACATTGATAATGTATTCCCACAAATTACATGGACTACACCAAATAATGCAAACACAACCATAATAGCATACACGCTTCTATCAGACATATTCTTAGAAGACCCTAATATGTTCTCTTATCTATATAATATAACCTACACTAACGGGACACAGTATCACACCAGCTCAAACAACACTTTAACAGGTTTAACCAATTATACAATAAATGATACTGTTAATTTTACAGGAGAGGAAGGTGCTTTTTATGCTTACGCAGAAGTTTGTGATGGACACACCGACGAGAACATTACTATTGAGAGTATAGAAATTGAAAATGTTACACTAGTAGTAGAAGACGAAGGAGACAGCATTAATGTTTCTATGGCAGATGAGGAGGATACAGAGTCAGTGTCTTATATCGAAGAAGACAACAAAGTATCGTTTGGGTTTGTAAGTGACTCAACAACATCAAGTGAACAGTTTATTGTCGAGTCTAACCATTATATACACATTTTAGATGGGCTAACCCAATATGAGGGTCATTTAGTAATGGGTAAAAAGTGGATGGACTTTGAGACTGAAGACTTATCATCAGTTCATATAGTTAGACTCACAGACTATTCAGTAGAAGTGACAGTTACAAAGTTTACAAGCACAGATGAGTGGGACTTTGAAAGCATTGGAGAGCTAAACTGTAGAAACCAAACACGTTCTTTTCTTGTACATGTGTCTACTACAGGTAATAACAGTCAAACACTATCGGGAGATGTATTACCATATTTACTTAATGTGACTATGAACACCTCATATTATACCACAGCTAATGCAACTCTATATTGGAATAATACAGCTTACCCAGCAACAGCAACTAATACTTCAACACATTTCTTCTTTAATACAAGCGTAACAATACCACCATTAATGAATGATACAAATGTAACATATTATTGGAATTATTACCTTGGGACAACTGAATTTAATACCTCAGAAGAGAACACAACAGTATATTCACCAAGAATTAGTAATTGTACAGCTTACCCAACACAATGGGTGAAGTATTTAATTAAAGATGAAACTTTTGAGACATTATTAAACGGGTCAATAACATTCCAATTCACATATAGTAATGGGGCTTATTCAAACAATTATAATGGTTTAATGTCAGGAAATACCACATTCCCAATATGTATGTATCCAAGCTGGGGAAATTTTAGCACAAACGCGACAATTCAATATCAAACAACAGAAGCTGGATACACATCAAGAGAATACCAAACTACAGGGTTTGGAGTTTATGAAAGTAATAGAACTGTTGACCTGTTCTTATTAGAAGGAGCAACAGATATAACATTCCATATTATTGACGACGCAGATAATAACCTCCAAGGTGTGACAGTAGAAGCATACAGGTACAGAATAGCTACTGACACAGACGTATTGGTTGAAACTGAAGCAACAGACGCAGAAGGTAAAGTAATACTGAACTTAGCGTCAGGAACTACATTTTATAGTTTTAAAATATATGACACTAACGGCACATTAAGAATATCTACAGCAAGGTTTAAACTGTTCTCAACTAATTATGAATATATTATCCAGACTGGGAGAGCAAACCCGTTAGCCTCACGTTTAAAACTGTTTGCCAATTTAGAAGACTCACTAACTTATGACACAGTAACGAGAGTAATTAATTACACTTATAATTATAGTGGAGGGTCTCCAGACCAATGGTGTCTCACAGTTACAGGTAATGGGACACAATGGAATTATCAATGTTTAAATACATCATCAGGGAGTTTTAATTATACTATCACTGAATTAAATATCACTTACTTAGCAACAGTTCAAGCAGTAACAGCAGACCAGCCAACAGTAGTAAACCAACTGGGGATAGACACAAATACACCATTAAAAGATATATTCGGTTCAACTAACACCTTATTCATTGCATTAATAATATTCCTAGTTGTATCCCTACTTGGGTTGGTAAATGCAAACATAGCAATAGTATTAAGTTTAATTTCAATAGTAATAATGTCACTGTTTAGTTTAATACCTCTAAGCTGGGGATGGTTAGTAGGAATAATAATTTTAGGGTTAGCAATGTTATGGGTGGTTAATAGAAGATGAAATTATCAGATATAATACTTATAATATTGTTGGTTAGTGCGATATTCACAGGAAGTTATGCGATAGTTAATAACCTAGCAGATAGTACTCAAGGATATAATATAAGTGTTGATGACAGTTTGTTAGGGCAATTTAATAAAACTACAGAGTTATCAGAAGAAATAAACGAAAGTTATTCAGAATTGTTAGCTTTACCGAGTTATAGTAGTTCATCCTTCTACATTATATCATTAGTCCCTGAAGCGTTAGGTTTGATAAAAGAATTAGTTACACTGCCTTTTGTTTCAGCCGAAGAAATATTAAGCGGGTTTCAAGAAGTGTTTGCAATACCACCAGCATTATATAGCACACTGTTAGCAATAATATGTGTAATACTATTGTTTGCATTCCTATCATTAATATTGAGGTTCACGTCATAATGGTTTACGCAATGCCCACAAATTTGACATCCATAGACTTAGTGTTTGACTATGTTAATGTAGTTACAAATAATATGTTTGGTATAGCTCTGCTCATCTCATTGTTTGCAGTAGTAATGATAAACTTAATGGTGAAAGGGACAAGACCAGCAGACGCAATGTTAGTTGGGGGATGGATGACATTAATACCAGGAATATTCTTTTACCTGTTAGGGTTCATCAATGCAACACAGTTTTTTGTAGTAATTTCAGTGCTAGTAATAGCAGTAATTTGGAGTTATGCCT
>Ga0209128_1002424_pt1 | contig 12080 bp, 19 predicted proteins | sample ETNvirnome_6_100_FD_184072 | JGI IMG/M metagenome (GOLD analysis project Ga0209128, IMG submission 184072) | Marine viral communities from the Pacific Ocean - ETNP_6_100 (SPAdes) (version 2) | ecosystem: Environmental > Aquatic > Marine > Oceanic | place: Pacific Ocean | collected 2013-06-19 | reverse complement strand
GAGCTTGACGTGCCTTTCCTTTACACATCCACGATGGCTGACGCAGTCAAGTGGGTGTCCTCTGGCCTGATCGGAGCTAGCGGAGCAGCCACCGTCGCCCAACAACCTCCGGCTATCTCTAACTATATCGAGGGCGGCGTGTTGGGAATCTTGGCCCTGGTGCTCTACTATCTGTTGACCAACTTCAGCCACAACCAGCGAGAAATCACCAAGGCATTGCGCGACGTGGAGAAGCAGATAGCCGTGATGCTGGATCGTGATGAGTAGGAAGCTCTCCGACCTGGACCCTGTAGTTGAGCAGATGGCATGGCGGCTGATAGCTGCTGCCCCCCTGGTACTACAGCGAGAACTGTTCGTAGTCCATACGCTTCGCACCTACGAGGAACAGGACGATCTCTACGAGCAGGGAAGGACAGAGCCGGGTAAGATAGTTACCAACGCGCGAGGTGGTAAGAGCTGGCACAACTTTGGGCTGGCGCTCGACTTCGCCTTCGAGCAAGATGGTAGCCAGCACCCAACGTGGAGTACCGCCGGTAGTGACATTGATGACTGGCGCTTGCTCGGAGCTATGGGTAAAGCTATAGGCTTTGAATGGGGCGGAGATTTCGACTTGAAAGACTTTGGGCATTTCCATTACTCTGGTGGTGAGTCGATGGATCGTGCGAGAGCCGCCTTCGAGCGGGACAAGAAGGGGAGGACGTATGTATAATGCGCTACGGGAATTGACAAAGGGGCTTGGTATCACCTATGGGGCAGGCTACGAGGCAGGGAGGCAGGCTGCTATGATGGACAAGTGGGATGAGTCTGCTCCAACCGTTATGGCCCCGGAAGACCCAAGGCCAGCTAAGGAAATCTGGGAAGAGGTCGTGGGGGAAGTGGGTCGGGACCAGGCGAATAGCGGTTGCAGGGGAATGTCATTTCTCCGCGACTATATCTTCGGGGACAGGCTCGCTCCAATAGGAGGGAGTGGCGTTGGCATGGGGCTTGAGAACAACCACATGACCACGCCCGAAAGTCTGATGGAACAGTACCTGGATGAGCGTGGCTTGCCCCTCGACACTGACTTTAGGTTGGCGCTAATGGTGTTAATCACAGAGGTAGACGATTCGCTGTCTGAATTTACCGAATTCATGGGCCAGCTAGGTACTGACATATCAGACGTAGATTGGTACGAAGACAGGGAAGCTGTGGCCGAACTACAGGCGCTCTCCAAGAAGACACCGAGAAGCCTGCACAGGTATCAGGATGTCTAACGTCAACCTACTTTCTGTATCTGATCCAATCAGCGCAATCAGTTCCGCCGTCGTAGCTGTAAGTGGAGCCGTGCAAGCAGAGCTGGCCCTAGACTTAGAGCTGGCTCGCCACGACGCTGACTATCGAACCTTGTTGATAGGCGAGAGGTCTGCGCGGAAGAAGTTTTGGGAGCCGCTCCAAGATTTGCTAATGAAGATCGCCGAGGGTGTGACGCTCAATGAAGAGTAGCCACCTACCTGCTGAGATCGGGCGACGTGCGAAAGCTATCCGCCGCCTCTGCATCCTCAGACCAATAGTTCACCTGGACGCATTCAATGACCTGCCGATAGCTATGGTCCAGAGGTTCGGCATTCGTTTGTCTGAGGATCTGCTCTGCATTTATACGCTTGAGAGAAAACTTGGGCAGGGCTACCAGTGGAAGCTCGCTCTTAGTAAGCCCAAGGGATTTCAGAGTGTCGCAAAGACAAGCATGGATCTTGAGCTGGCTAGTAGTGTGTTCTTGAACAAGGCCGAAATTGAGTCGCTTGAAGAGTTGACGTACCGCGATGGTCGGTTTGCCGGTCATGCAGTGTGTCGGGCTGAATTTATCCCCCATCCCAAGGAGGGCTATCCTGCGGTTCCGCTTCCTGGGAAGGAAGAAGCCACGTTTGACCGCGAAGAAGTCGATGGGCCAAGAAAAACCATAGTTGCGGTAAAATAGAGGCCCTGAGACGCCCCCTAACGCACGTCGAGGCCTTGCCCCTGCCTCAGGTATCTGTTTTAAGCGGGCATTCTGGCGTGGCGCACAAGAACCCCTGAGGGCATTCTGCGCCCGACGCTCGCCCGCCCCCCTAGCTCCGCGAGGAATTGTCCCCCGCCTGCACCCGCTGGTATCTTTGTGTATACTCTTATGGTTGTAGGTATACCGCTAAATCCATTTTATCTAAACCGTGGCTGGTTTGGATTGGGAGGCTCGGCTGCTAGTTGAACACTGAGCAAAGACCTCATAGGGCAAAGGATCTTTGTTGCCTGGGGTGCCGAGTCTCCCTACTAACTAACAGGAGGGGTTATGCCTTTCGATAAGAGTAGAGCTGAGATAACAGATGACCAGAATGGACCAGGAGCCTAGTTGATGACCAAGGCCAGATCGCACAGCCTTAAAGACGCTGCTGAGATTCTAGGAGTTTCACACGCGCACCTCAAAAACCTTATTAAAAAAGGCGAAGGACCGCAGACCTACAAGCTTGGTCGTCGGACGCTTGTTAGCGAAGGGGCGATGGAAAAATTTGTCAAGAAGAAGGAACAGGGCTTTTTACGGGAAGACGATCCGTACATAGGAATGACACCCAAAAAGTAAAGCCCGCCTTTTTGAGAAAGACGGGCCGTACTTGGGCCTGGGTTCGGGGCAGGGATGCTAAAGGAGGTTGCGAACCTGCCGCCGGATTTAATGCTAGCACAACGAATCGATAAACCTAAGAAAGGGAAACTGACATGACACCGGAACAAAGACATAAATTTCTTTTGAATCGCCGAGGCCTTGGGTCCAGCACTATGCCCAAGATTCTCGGAATCTCCCCATGGGGGGATTCCTCTACCGCATACGATGAGGTCGTTTCCGTACTCGATGGCAATGTGCCCTTCGAGCAAGAAACGAACCTTGACATGGAAAGGGGCAACAACCTGGAGCCGATAGCTGCTGACGCATTCTCGGCGAGAACCGGGAAGGTCTTAAGGCGGGTCGGACAAAGAAAGCACCCTGAGTACAACTTCTTGATCGCTAATTGTGATCGATTGATTTGCGCCAGCAACGGGGATCCGACATCCATCTTGGAGATTAAAAGCCCCCGGAAGGAAAAGGCTCTCTACGTTCGAGACTATGGCCCATTAGATGAGTACTGGGTCCAGATACAACACCAGCTTGGGATCATGGCGGCGATCAACCCGGACGCCTACCTTAGTGCGTTCCTCTGCGTGTATCACACAGACATAGATCCAGTGATATCTGAAATAAAGCGCGACGACGAATGGATCCAAGGCGTTCTGGTCCCTGCGGCGAAGGACTTTTGGTTTGACCACGTCGAGCCGAGAATAAGGCCTGAGATTGTGCGGGCCGAAGAAGTTGTTATCCCGAAGATGTCCGCAGGGGATGTCAAGGTGGACGACTCCGTGGAATTCGAGGAGCTGGCTGAAGACCTAATGGAGGCAAAGATAGGGGTCGAAGAGAGCCAGGAAAAATACGGCCATGCTCGGACTTCCATGGAGGCCTACATTTTGGACAATGGTCTATACGGCTCTCCGGTAGAGGGCTCTGGGGTACGGGTTACTAACGGGCCAAAACGGGGCGGGTTGCGGTTGGACAAACCAAAGCTCCAAGCCAAGCTCCAATCTATTGGTGAAGACTTTAGTGATTATCAATACAGAGGTGCGCCTGGGTCGCAGTTTATCCTGAGCACGCCCAAGAGGCTTCAAGAGCACAACAACAGCAAAAAGGAGGTGCAGTAATGGGTAGCACAGCAATAATAGGACCGCACAAGAACACACAAGAGCTACTCAAACAAGTTGAGGGGGCGGCGTTCAAGGAGCAAATGATGACTCTCCTCAGAACCCCAGAGGACGCTGACCGAATGGTGCGTATTATGGCGTCGGTTCTGACCCCGGATGTAGCAGCGTGCTCTCCAAAGAGTATCTTCGAGGCGATTATGAAGTGCTGCTTTCTTCAGCTAGAGCCATCGGGGGATCTGGTCTACTTCATACCCAGGGGCGGACATGTCCACGCGCAACTAGGGTTCCAGGGCTGTCAGCAACTGCTCTCCAGGTTGCCTGGATATCTGTACCAGCAAACGGAATGTGTGTACGAGAATGACGTTTTCGTTTGGGAGGACAGGATGGTTAATGGAAATATTGAGTTCAATTTCAGGCACGTCCCGAACCCTAGCGACCGAGGTGATGGCAAGATCAAGGCCGTCTATTCTTTTGTCCAAGTTGAAAGGCCGTCCGGCAAGATTGTGACTTTCAAGGACGTAATGAGCCTTGATGATGTGGAAAATACCCGTCGTAAGAGCAGTGCCCAGAGCAATGCGTGGAACGATTTTTTCTCCGAAATGGCGAAAAAGACGGTCGTGCATAGACTTTTTAAGCGAGTACCAGCGACAGACGCAATGCTCGTCGCGAGTAAGTCTAACGACGACTTTGTGACGGGGAAGACGCCCACTTTGGGTGGTGTGCCGGTCAATATGGCGAGCCTCGGCTTGGATCTAACCACCGGAGATGACGCGAGGAAACATCGTATAGCTCAAGGCCAGGAAGAGCACCGCGCCAAACTGGAAGAAATCGCCAAGCGTGATCGTGACGCTGCCGACAAAACTCCGGCCAAAGCCAGCCAGGGCTTGAAGCCAGTTTCGTCGGCACCGCAGGCCGCTAAAACCACGCGGAAGAAATCCTCCAAGCTTGTAGCGAGAGAGCAGTTCTTGGCGGTGGCCTGGGAGGAAGCAGGCGTGGGAGAAAAGAAGGCTGTAGAAACCGCACTTCACTTCTCTAAACGTGACGATGCGCGCACGATGACCCGTGAGGATTGGGAGGCGAATACAAAGCGCGTAATGGATTGGGTTGCCGAGCAGGGCAAGGACGAGGCACCCACCACCGACCAGACGCACAACGCTTTCATTAAGAATGGCCCTGGCCCGTTTGTGCCTCCTGATGGGAAAGTGAAAGAGCGACAGGTTGATAGTTCAGACCGGGTGTCTCGGGAGGAGCCTCCTCGGAACGACCTGTTTGCTTGAACAGTTTCCCCCGGCGGGAGGTTGGAGGTCCGTCTTGCTTACCCGCTGTTTCTTCGGGCAGGGCGGGCCTTCTTTAAACCATTCAATCAGGAGAGGACGTTATGTCATTTGATCCTAGAAGAGCTTCTTTGTCGCACGATCAATTGAAGCTTGCTGAAGTCCTCGACCAAGTGTGGGAGGTCAGTGAACCTCTGACTGGCGAGAGTTTTTCGTTCGGTGATCTGTTTAAGATTCCTGGTCTGCTTTCCCCTCTCGTCTCACTGGTCAAGCTACTGAGATCACTAGAGGGTCGCGACCAGTTCATCCTGCTGTTACTTGGAGCCGCTGCTGCATTCGCCAACGAGCAATCTAAGGACAATGACGATGCCTGACTACGACTATGCGGGCTCAGAGTCAGGCAACGATCCGACCGAGCTTGAAGATGAGATGGGAGAAGCTCTTGAATCCATGACAGCCATCTTCGTTCGAGTCGAGGACGGCGAAGTGGTCTTCTACAGGGTGTCCAAAGAGCCTATGGCTAAAGTCTCAAACGTCGATGGGCTGCATAGTTTTCTGGAGCCTCTACACTCACATCCTTTCTTTCTGGCTTCCCATCTTGTCTTCGATAGGTCGTTTGATCGAGCGGCGCTCACGGGCAAAGACAAGGACGTTATTGAGATTTGTCGAGTCTTGCAGCTAATGAGTATTGGTGGGGATAATTTTGAGACGCGAATGTGAAGAGCCGCACCAAACTTGGTACTGGACGGAGGATGGGGCGAGGTGTCGTTTCACTGGAACCCCAAAGCAGTGGCAAGTTTTCAAAAAGCATATTGAAAGAACGAGAACCGGGGTAACTGTTCGTTACCAAAGGTCTTGGTCTTCTCGCAGTCCTCGTACTTTTGAGGGGTAGGGTATAAATGGTCTACATAGGAATCGACCCAGGTCTTGATGGCGCGATAGCGGCTATTACAAATGAGGACTTGGTGATTATAGATACGCCGACTGTCAAGGTCGGTAATAAACGCCAGATGGATGCGAAAGCAGCCGCCGCCATATTGAAGTCTCTTCGAGTCCCTAAGGGCAATAGGGATTGGATTGTATCCAAGCGGCCTCAGGTTATCTGTGCGCTTGAGAAGGTTCACGCGGTTAAGGGAAATGGCTTAGTCAGCACTTGGTCTTTCGCTGAAAATTACGGCACTTGGAAAGGAATTCTCGCGGCGTTTTCTATTCCCCACGAACTAGTCACACCACAAGCTTGGAAAAAATTGATGCTGTCAGGCGGGTCCAAGGAGAAAGGAGCCAGCATACTTAGAGTGCAGCAATTGTTCCCAGGAGCGGATGTCCATTTAAAGAAGCACCACGGGAGGGCCGACGCGCTGTTGATGGCGGAATACATCAGGCGAATAACCAACCACTAGGATAATGCAATGCCGGAAAAGAAAGGGTTTCTTTTAATAGATCGCAATCTGCTGGACTCTCCCGTATATCAATCCAAACCGTTTGATCCGTTGCACGCCTGGATAGATATATTAATGCTCGCGTCGTGGAGTGACCGGGAAGTTTATTGGATGGATTCAATTGTTAAATTAAAGCGCGGCCAACTAATAACGAGCTTGCGCTATCTGGGATCGAAGTGGGGATGGTCGCCCAAAAAGGTGACTCGCTGGCTCGGTGTGTGGTCCGGCCAGGGATCGATAAGGACACAGCAGGGGAAACACACTGGAACGCTTATAACCGTGTGCTCCTATGAGCATTACCAGGACATGTCCCTTGGAAGGAAACAGGAAGAGAAACGCTCGAGAAACACCAAGGAAACACCAAGGAAACAGAAAGAACTCAGTAAACCCAGTAAACCCAAGTTAAAAGATAGGCGCTTTTCTTCATCCGACGCCAAAGAGATCATCGGGTTCATCAATGACAAGACGAATAAGCGTTACCAATTCGTCGAGAGCAATATAAGGCCTATTGTAAAAAGGCTCAATGAATTAGATGCCAGTGGATTTTCTAATCCTAAGAGAGTGTGCTGCCAGATAATCGTGGGGAAACTTAAGGATCCCGACTTCCCCTCGAAGTACGTTCGGGTCAAGACAATTTTTGTTCGCAACTGGGAAGAATATTTGGCAGAGCTGGGGACGGATCAAAATCCAAATTCGGCCAAGAATGGAAAATTTGTTTCAGGGTCTAAAGGGCAATTTTTTGACGACCGGTCCCCCCGCCCCGCGCCGCCCGCGCCGCCCGCGCCGTCTCCGCCAGCGGACAGGGTCGCTGAGAAACTACTGGGCTCCGCCCTGGGGGAGTTAAGGCCCGACGTGGACGGCCACCTGTTCGACGTTTGGCTGAGTCCCCTCACGCGGGCATGGATACGCGGCGACGAACTGGTGGTCATAGTGCCCAACCTGATCTTCAAAGAGACGATTCAAAACAGGTACGCCGAGGACATCCAGCGGCTTGCCAGTAACCTTCACGGGAGCCCAGTGCGGGTGCGGCTAGAATTGACGATGGCGGCGTAAGAACATATGCTCAGGCTTCCAGGGTGATGCAAGAGCCCACGGCTTCCCTTCCCGGTGACGAGACCCCTAACAGTCCGTGACCGGCTTTAAGGGGCGTGCAGACCACAGCCAGGGGCGATGCACAAAAACGGCGCTACCGAGTTCTTACACCTTTCTTCTCGGTGCGCCGTTTTTTGTGTGTCCAGCGTTGGCCTATGAGTATTTGTGGCCCTCGCGCTCATTAAACCAGCCGAAGATCTCGTCGATGAAAAACTGAAGCGTTACCCGCTCGACAGGGAAGCACTGGGCCGTGTCGTGAGTCCATTGGGTTGAAACGCCATCGAGGTCTTCCTTCATTTGCTGTTTCCAGTCATCAAAGGCACCCTCAACGTCCGGTGGCTCTGGTGGATCTACATAGTGCATCAGTCTACCTCCCGATTCTCAAATAGGAATTGCTGACCCTGATCGCCTACTGGTGCTGGTGGACTAGGCGCGGGGCCAGCCCACCGAGTCATCGCCAGCCTGCGAGTGATGGTGCATTTTCTTTTCTCGCCGTTATGGACCCTACCTTCCTTGACGAGATCAGATATGCGCTTACGAATTTGCCCATCACCAAGTCCTGAAAACTCCTCAAGTTCCTTGGTGGTGGACCCGTCGTTGTTCTCAAGAATGCGTAGAGCCCGCACCTTCTTATCCTCATAGCTTGGCTCTTCCGCCACCTCAACGGCGGCTATCTTTGAAGTCACAGGATCGCCCCTGCGCGACAGGTATCGTTCGTCAGTCATTCTTCTCTTGCCGATTAGTGTTCAGGGGGTCTATTTCTAAATCCAAAGACCCGGCCCTAAAAAACGTATCTGTGTACGCATTGAGGTCACTTTCGGAAACCGCTTGCAGTAGGACAGACACCCCAATCAGGGAGAGCCCGACCGTGTTGCCCACGGGCACGGTCTTGCCGTTCTTCCACTTGTTCCAAGTCCCACGGGTCGTCTGTAGCAGCGCCGCGCACTGGCTATCATCGAACCCGGTCTTGTTTTGGAAGTAGGCACACTGCTGCATCACCTTAGTGCGACGGTCCTCAGGTAGGGGATCCTCAAGTAGATCAATTGTTTCCATTGTCATTCTCCGTTTCTTTTCTCAAGGCAGCGATCTTGTCCGCCGCTTCGCCAGCAATGCGCCGAACGCGGGCATCCTCTGCCGCGTCGGCCTCGGCAATCTGTTCCTTGCGTGTTTGTTTCTTGCTCGGCCTGAACGGGCGAACAGGGGGCCACAGGTTAAATTTCCAATCCATGAGGGCTCCTTTCTGGTTTTTACAGCGTCTCACGCGCCGTCTAACGCGCTTCGAGGCCTTGCCCTATACCAAAGTACCCCCCGATATTGGGCGATCTCCTGGGGGGCGTGGGTCAAAACACCCTATTAGGCCTGGGTGCCTTTCGACACCCAGGCTAAATGGGAGGCTCAGACTACGCCGCGTGCTCAAACAGGCGGCTTGCCTTTGTCTCGGCAGCTACGCGGGCTCCCGCGTAATTGATCGAGCGTGCCATGGCGGTGGAGCCCTGGACGAGATCCCAAACCGTCCGTGCCTGACCTTCCTCTTCAGTGGCCTTCTTCACGATTGACTCGGCCTGGGCCTTGTCGAATCCCTTTTCTGAAAGCCAGAGAGCGACCTCCTCGTCATTGTTACCGACGACGGTGGTCATGGACCGCCTCAACGTGTCCCTGGTTTCGGACAACGTGCTAGCGGCGTACTCACGCAGCATCTTGACGCCTTCCCGGCGGAATCGCTCAGGGGCACCCTTCGCGTGGCGGATCCTCATCTCTTTAACGTCCTGAGCACCCCAAATCATCCTGTTCGCACAAACACTTCTGTAGAGCAGGGTGGTGAGGCGGATGGACCCGTTGCCGACTTCCGAGTTGCTCATAATGAAACCTCGAAAGAGATCCTCGGTTCCACCGTCCGGCCTGGGCACGGTGATCGGCGTCTCCTCATCACAGAGAAATAGGTAACAGTCTCTGTCGGACGCATAGAGGGTGGTGTTCTCTTTACCCACCCGATCCAGTGGCCGACCGTCAATGCCTGGGACCACCCATGGCGTCCCCATGTCGGCCATGACATCACGCACGGCACCTACGACCTCATGATCGTAGACACGTCCGTAATTGACGCCGTTGACGGCGCGCAACTGCTCCTGCTGGAGATAGCCGGGATCGGGGTTATCGCCGTTGGTCACGTAGAAGCGATACTCTTTGGAGCTGGCTACGTTAACCATGTTGTACTGGAGAGCTTCCGCTGCGTGGTAAGGGTGAGTGCTCCGCAGGAAGCCTGTCGCCCTTCCCGCTCCAGCCAGCTTACAGATCTGCTGGAAGCTCCAGTGCTGCGGTGCGAAGACCTTCCCAGGAAGCCCAGTAGATTGCATGAGCATGACTGAGGAATTGGGTGGACCGTATTTCCCGTTCTCATCAATCGTGCCAGTGAAGGTAAGCGAGTCAGTCTTCGCAACAAATGTTCTGGTGTTCTCTGCCATCGCATAGCAGTAGTCATAGAGATCCTTCAACGACACAAACCGCTGGTCGTCAGGCCTGCTACACCACTGCGTGAAGGTGGATAAAATTGTGGACATTACAACCTCCTTTTTCTGAGGTAGCTGCCTCATCAGCGCCTGGGAACTACTACCCCTGGCGGACGCCCCGAAGGGCGTTTCGGCTTAGTCAACGAATTGGTTTGACAGCTCCTGGAGTTTTGTGAATGAACGTCGGGCTTGACGATTACGCTCCAAACGATCACCGATCAGCTTGATGAAGTTGGTGCAGCGGCGGTCAATTTCATCTTGCTCCATTCCAGGCAGACGGTTCTCACTGGGAGGATCGGGATCAGTCCGAGACAATTCCTTCACTGCTTCATCGGCCCATAAGGCCAGATCGGAACTGCCCAGGAGATGGCATCCACCACCCATGACATTTGCATCCTGCTCAACCCACAGATCGACACCCTTCTCGGCCATCGGCTTGACGCATTCGAGGATCAACTCAGCGCCATTAGATTTCGTCTGCTTGTTATCGCTACCTAGACGTTCGATGGCGAGTTGGATGACCTTGTTCCAGTTCGGCTCCAAGTCGATTGTGAATGTTCCGGTTTTCTCGATGTTCATGTCAGTTTCCTTTCTTGCCTCTTCGATGTCGGCGTCAGCGGCTTTCTTGAGCACCTTGTCCAGTCCCTCGGTGTACGACTTCCGCAGGTAACGGTCCTTCGGAGTTGCCATGTCAGCTTCCTTTCTTGCCCTTTGAACGAAGGCGGGTGTACATCTGAACAACTGGTAGATCCTGTGTCGGAGAAGGGTGGAACCATACGCGGCTCCCATCATCAAACTGTAGAGCGACTAGCTGTTCCTCCTCTTGCAGGTGTGGGTACTCCGGGTCATCAGGGCTGGCTGGTTTCATCTCCACCCTGACAATCTTGCGACCAACCAAGTCCTGCTTTGTTGCGAGCCTATGAGTAATCGCCATGCTGATCCTTTCTTTGTTTCGGTAGACCATCTACCGCAAGACGCACCGACCAGGGGCCGGTGCGCTATGCGCTAGATGACTGCGTCGATCTGGTAACGCACCATGTAGCCTTGCTCTTCAGCGTGAGCGTTCATCTTGTTGGCCCGCGCCTGCGCCTCCTCCATCGGGACACCAACTTCAACCTTGGCCCCTTTGGCCGTCTCGAATACTGAATAGGCCGTGCCTGCTGGCCCTGGCCGGGTGGTCGTGACTACTCGATACAAAGGTAAAGCCATGACAACTGCTCCTTTCTTTAGCGCCCTTAGCGGCGCAGTTCTTTGAACCCTTTGAAAATAGCACCTGTAGCGTATCCACACAAGCAGATTGTGTTATATCGATACTGACAACCAGCCGGTCCCCGTGGTATTTATAATTACAATGGCCGACTGCCTAAGTAACGGCGATGGGAAAGGGTGGGTTGGTATAAGCTTTTGTTAGTTGTTTTTAGCTTTAATTCTTCCCCCTGATAACCACTCCACTGGGGCTATTCCTTATCGCCAAATTTAGAAAAATTACCGATGAACATTCTCGGGAATTACTGAGACTCCACGCTAGCGGTATCGGTCCAAGCGAATTGACGCGGATGCTGGCTCATGAGGGGGAGCCGTTGACGACCGAGGCCGGAGTACCTATGGCCCCCATTACTGTGGATCAATCGTCGGTGCGCGAGCACTTAGCGAGGCGAAAAGACGAGGTTGCATCCTGGCGCAGGCGATTATGGTCTAGCCTGGAGTCCTCAGTGATGAGTTGGCCCGGCTATCGAGTGCGTGAGCAGTCTCGTCTCTATCAAGTTGCCCTTGATGGTGTCGAAGGCTCCACCGGATCCGAGCGTCGGCACTGGACTGCCTTGGCCGCGTCAATCATTCAGCAGGTGGGTGCTGAGATCGCACGGTACGCTCCTAGGGAGGTGGCGCACTCTCACCTGCACCTCCATGGTGGTGACGATGCGCCGATGTCACAGCTAACAGCACAGCTCGGTTCCAAGCTCAGTGAGCTGGCGAACGCTGGCCTGCTAGATGAGGCGGCTACTCTGCTCACTGGTGGCACCCCCGATACCCCT
>Ga0209128_1002422_pt1 | contig 12087 bp, 8 predicted proteins | sample ETNvirnome_6_100_FD_184072 | JGI IMG/M metagenome (GOLD analysis project Ga0209128, IMG submission 184072) | Marine viral communities from the Pacific Ocean - ETNP_6_100 (SPAdes) (version 2) | ecosystem: Environmental > Aquatic > Marine > Oceanic | place: Pacific Ocean | collected 2013-06-19 | reverse complement strand
TTGTAAGCCTGTTCGTGCACCATATCGATTGTAGTACTTTGAATGATGTAGTTGAGCGCATGATGCTCGTCTACGTTCTCTATTATTCTACCATAATCTGTCGTAATTTTTAAGCCATCCCAGTACTTATTCCGCACCAAATCCTTGTTATAAAGGCGCTCTAACTGCTTGTTTTCCTTACTAGAATACAACCACGCGAAGGTTTTCACCTTGGCTTCTTCTCGGGTCAACTTACCATCGAAAATGTTCTTAACATTCCAGTTGTGAATATCATTCTTGGGCTGTTCGACACCTGCGAGAGCCAGCAGCGTCCGCAGTTCGGCTGCATTGAAGTCTAGCTCCACGAGCCAGTCGTTCTTTGGCTTAATACACGCGCGGAACTCCTTGTTCATCGTGAGAATCGGCAGACTGTTTGGATTAGTCGATAGGCGCCCGGTGATCGTGCCCCATGGGTTATAGTCGCACACGTGATTGACGGTTTGCAGCGTGCGGTGAAAGTTCATTCCGCGGACAGAACTGAGAAAATGCTTGATTGGTCCGAGATCGATTCTCAGGGGGCGCAACCGGATGTCCATGAGCATCTTATTAAGATTCAGCATGGCATCGTAGTTCGCAGGACGAGGGTAGGTGTCCAGCACGTGTTGGGTTATCTTATTTTTGGCGTTTAAGTACTCAAAAAGGAAATACTCGGGGATCACATCATAAAGACAGTTTTCTTCTAAAGAAAGCCGAGAAGTTCGGAAGGCTCTCAGACACGATTTAAGCGTCTTCTTTATCTTTTCCCACTCCTCCTTCATATCTTCCGGGCAAACGTCTGTAAGAGCCGCTCCTTGGCTGTAGAGACGCGCTAGCTCGTACGTCTCCCCCCGCATATGCTCGGACAGCTCCCAGCTCTCGCCTTCAGGGGGTATAATGTTTGTTGAATGTATTTGGTTGTCGGCAAAATATCCGACACAATCTTTCTTGTGATCCAGAACTTGAAAAAGCAAGTTTCCTCCTAGTATAGCTGTTGTGTGACTGCTCCAGCTGTACTAATATTACCAGTTCTGGCCTGATTGTCAACCCCTTCTTTGCGAATTGTGTCATTTAATAAGATATATCCTATATCGTAGATGTAGTCGCGGAATATCATATTGATATAATTGGCAGCGTTTTGCGCTTTCGTGATGGAGGTATCTGGCTGTGTCTGATAGACACTGGCGACATTAAGTTTCATCGTTTTAAGCGATGAGAGGGGATTATTAACCTCATTGGATCTCAGTGTTAAATAAAGCATTACCATAAACTTGTCTGTTATCATTATGGTTGGATCAGCCGGTAGGGGGGCGCGGGGGCGACTTTCGAAGCGGAAGGGCACGGACTTTCCGCACTGCGCGGCGCTGATTGTGGTCGTCGTCTCATATAGGGGACTATTATTAATAAAATCTCTGTATCCACCGGTTATAAGCCTTTGAATATAGTTCATATCGTTCAAATAGGTTCGTTTATAATATAGATCAAAAAAGTTAACTTTGGTTACAAATGTATAATCTGATGTTCTGTAGTTTCCTAGATATTTCATAATCGCGTCACTAAACAAATCTGCTGTGAGTATCCATGGCATGTTTTTATTGACCGTAAATCCAAACTTCTTGGCTGCTCTAATATAAAACTGAAAATTTGGATCGTTGATGAAGTTGTTGTATTTATAGGTATCGTTTTGTGCCTGTCCTACGTCGATGGCTATCGAGAGTCCCGAACTTAGGGTGTTGGTGATTCCTGATAGTTGATAACTTGTCTGAGTTACAGGAAGCGAGAGTGAGAGTCTTCGTAGATAGGCAGTGAACTTATCTGCGAACGTCTGGAGGTTAGTTATCTCATTATAATCTTTTAATGGCAGGTTCTCAACAAATGCAGTATACACCTGATCTAGATATCGGTTGTAGATATCTGTGGCGCTGCGGTATCCCACATGCGCACGCATGTCTGTCAGTTTGATGTTTCCATTGCGCCTGAGGGCGCCGGATATGACGCCTTTTTGCATATGATTAACCAACGCTTCGAATGCGTCGACCACAAAATTGAAGGCGAGGAGTCCGGAGTCTATAGATGGTCCGATAGCGCGCATCTGTGCGGGGCGTGGAATAATAGTATTTTGGGTTTTGTCGATGAGCCCGTATAGTTGTTTATCATACCATGTATCTAGGGGCTTTACAACGCTGGATGGGTAAATCTCATTTTTGTAATATAATCTCTGAAAATATAAAGCATAGGAGCTAAGGGAGTTATTTCCAAGAGGTGTTGAGAAGGTGTTAGGTGGCATACGTTGTTACTTCCTCTAGTCGTTCTCGTTCGCGATGTCGGTGCGGTCTGCCACGTAGCCGTGCTCATCGGGCTCCACGCCATACGCCCAGCCCATGATTTGTCCTAGGGGCCCATCTCCGTATATTCGAGCGCGCTCTAGGCGGCGCTCGGCTTCGTAGCGTGAAGCTGCGGACGTCGGGTCGTCGGCTTCCCGGTCGACATCGAGCTGGCGGACGCGCGACCGGGCGGCTGCAGAAGTAGAGTCGATATCGGGGGGGAGAGATTCGGGCGGAACATTCCACCACTCCGGATCGATATCTGGTGCATTGAATTCGATTCCTTCGTGGAGAGCTGTCAGGTTCGTTGTGAATCCTTGGGGTGTCACACTTGACTGGACGCCTGTGACCAAATAATAGCCGTGAAGTCCTAAATAATCAAGTTCCACTTCAGATGCATCCATCAGGGTGGGGTTAATATAAATGTACATACCGTTCTTATATAGATTGTTACCCACTAATTCAAGGGTTGAAGAATATAATTCCCGAAGCTGTTCAGCGCCGAGAGCGCCTTGACGTTGTATCTTGGCTTCTCTTAAGTACTCTTGATCTTCACGGTTAAACTTTAAAGTTTTGAGGAGCCCACAAGATGCTCCGATATAATGATGATAGATTCCTTTCCCGGTGTCCGTGGCGTAGTCACCCGTAAGATTGCGAGGGTGCGAGTCAGTGGGCAGTACTATAAGTGCCTGTCGTGTGTGACCAATAGGGGTTGAGGGCAAAATATCAGATTGCTTGGCGAGTTGTCCAACGGTGAGGTCCGAGGCCCAAGCGCCATAGCGATGACCGTCTTCGAACACTGCACCGGGGGGAGCCCAAGTATGGGGGCGCACATCAAACCTTTGCTGGAACGATATGTCCGGTCCGAAACACGTTTTATTGAGAGCCTTTGTAATAAGTTCTGCGCAAAGTTCCTTAATGAAATATAAAAAGTGGTAAGTTTCCCTATCCTTTTTTACGACCCGATTCTTAAAGAAGAGCTGGAATGCATCGGTTGATATAGGAATGTCCCCTATATTCATAATATTAACTACGCCGTCGGCGCGTCCGAATGTTTTAAGGTCTGATCTTCTTAGTGAGTCCAAAAATTCAACGGTGCGTATGTCACCACAGGTAAGTATGTCGTCAAGATTCTTCAGCTTGAATGCTTGGAGGGGGTCTATTATCTCAACGTCCGATAAAAATACATCGAAATCCAACTCCTTGCCAGTATTTTTTATCATCTGTCCTATTACATTGTCGATAATATCGCCCAAGAAAAAGAATGGTAGAGTTTTGATTTTGCTGTCTTTGCGGTAATCTTCGTAGCGCGATTCTTCGCATTTCTCATATTGTGCCGCGGCGTCGACTTCAGAGTCGGCTGCACCAGCGGTGACTGAGTTAAGTAATTCTGTGTATAGCTCGAATGTGTCTGCAAATTCTAGTGGCGTTCCTAATCTCCTCTCGGCTCGGCGTGCGCGCGCTTCGTCGTCGAGGTCCCGATAGTGGGGCATATGCATTTCTGCTCCCGAAATATTAATAGCATGAATTTTGGGGTACTTCTGGGGTTTGAACAGTCCCTCCAATAATTTCTTGTATTTATGCATTTTGCCGCGGCGGTTCAGTGCTAGCTTTCTTTCTAGGAGTTCTTTCCTCCTTTGCTTGTCGTATTCTCCGATGGTGTCGCCGAGGTCGTCTAAATCTTCAATGCCTGCGTCGAGCGCTTGGACTTGAGTTCGAATATCTATAGGGTCGTCGGCAAATATGTCTGCCTGGGGCGACGTAAGGAGTCCCGCAAGGCTAGCTTGATAGTCAATTGACATCTCCAAGGCTCCGTCATCCTTAAAATCCAAGGAATGGCGAACCTGTTGAAGAAATAGAGAAACCCTTGTGCTGGCGATGGCCTCCTGAAGTCGTTCAATGTCTTCTGGGTCGGATTTGGGCATCAAATCTATAAGGTTGCTGGGGGTGGACCAACCAGCAACAACCTTAATCCTATAGTTTCTCCCCTCATACCTTCGATGCAAATTCTTCTTTAGATCACCGCATACACCGGCATCTTCTTCATCGGGAGGTGGGCGATGGCCCTCTTGCAACGCCTTAGCTGCTGGGGAGTTAATCAAAAGATCAAGAAAATTCGGTTCCTCCTTGCCTGCTTGGGAGGCGCCGCGGAAAAAGTCATTAATACTCTGAAAATATATCACTAATTTAGCTGTAATATTGTTATCTACCTCTGCCGGCTGAACGCCGACGAGGCTCCAAGAAAATGATTTAATGCCGGCGCCCGGAACGCGGCCGCGGCTTGAGTCCAAGATGCTACTTAAATCAGTTGGATCTATAAAATTTGGAATTACCAACTCTTTCTCTGCCGCTTTTTGGGTTTCCGGATCGATGGTGACTGAGCCATCCTCATCATAATCAACTCGATATATCTTTATATATGGAACCAAGGAGGCATAAACTTCTGGGCACAAATTAAGTATTTGTTTAATCCTTTTTGATTTATTGCCGTCCGGGGATCCGTGTTGTAAAAGATTGGTGATCATTGATGGACTGCCTACAGATGTGAGTCGGTTAATGTAGTTGTACTCTGTCCCCTCACCTACGTAGTCGTATACTCCTGGTCGATCCGACCGTGGGGCGCGCTTGGCCGCAACAATCTCTGTTATGTTTTCCATTAAATAGCATTGCATGTCAAACGGTGTCAAATTGCGAGTTGCTCGCTCTAGCGCTTCTTGCAGGGCTCTCGCTGCCTCAGGGTCCTGGACGGCTTCTTCGAGCGTCGCAAGCTCAGGCGCGTCGGGAAGGGGGTCGGGGTCGGTGACGATTCCAAAGAAGGCGAGGATGGAGGCTAGCTCAACCTGCTTTCCTGCTTCAAACTCCTCCTCCGACGGTGTTCGACCTTCAAGTTCTATGATTCTGTTGAAGAGAGTGTGATATTCTGATAGGTGCTCGCCAGAGAGTGCCTGAAGCGTGTCTCGGACCGCGGCTTTCTGTGGATCATTGTGTGTGTTGGCATATAAAATCTGATGGTGTCCATTTAGAATGCGTCCGGTATCGGGCTGTTGTCCGCCGACACCGGTGAGTGGATGCCAGAAAGCAAGATCTGTGTAATCTTGCAATGGTAACTCTGGTCCCCCGAGGGGGTGCGCGGTGGTGTGTGATGAGCCGGGGTTGATTGCATCTATGGCACTTATGATTTTAGCCATCTTGTCGGACGCGAATCCCCATGAAACTTCGGCATCGACTTCATGCCTGACGAAACCGAGGCTGGCTTCCACGTGAAGATATTCGCCGGGCTTCCTGAGCATGGTGCCGGCTGCTCGGGCGCGCTCCGCATCAATCATTGATTTGGTATCTGTTGCCAACTTGAGCGCAAGATCTTTATAGGGGTTATCTGCGCCGGGTGGATGCGCGTAGGCTTTGTTAGCTAAATACTGTAGTATGGTTGTGCTAGCAAAGAATTGGAATTTACTCGACTCCATGGTAGTCGCCTCAGTCGGATTTGAGTCAAGCGAAAAAGAATAGTGTAATTTGGTGTTCGCTTGGGACGTCGTACCCACCCCAGTATTATAGAATATATCGTCACGAGCCCATTGGGCTTCCACATCTTCTCCCTGAGCCCATTCAACGAAGCCGGCCTCGCGTATATTGAGGGAGAAGGGGGGTCCGAGGTTTTCTACATCGATGCCGGTTAGGAGCCCGATTACACGAAAATCTGTTCTGTTATTGAGGTAGTTTGTGTGTGGACCCAGTGCAACTTTTGCCTGTGCAAGGGTGGTTATGCCGGCGCTGTCCAGAATCAAGGGGTCCTGCATTGTGGCTTCGTAGATATCCTGTTTTACCGTATTATAGTAGGGGTCGCTGAGGCTGTCCCCCTCGCCAGTAAACTTGTTATAGGCTGCTTGGGCATACCATGTTTTTAGGTATGCTGTGATAAGACCGTGAAAACTTGTCTCAACGGCAGGCGTTATATATTCTTGAAGTGCGGGATCGGCATCTGGCATCTCGAGTTAGCCTCCCTTATATGCGCGCAAGACAGCCTCTAGCGGGGTCGGAATAAAAATGACCTCTCCGACTGTCACATCAGCTTCGGTTGGCTTCTGGTTGAACTGGGCTATCACCCACCAGTATTGTGTAGATCTATAATATTGATGGGCTAGTTTATAATAGCGGTCTCCGGTGGTCCAGACATGCCTTATCTTCGTAATCTCCATCATCTCATCTTGAGACGGATAAGACATGCGCGCAGTATTATAGTGAACAATAGAATTTACACCTCTATCGTCCAGTACTTTTTCATACCTCTCGGTGTCGTTGGTAAAAAGCTTGCGGTTATCATAGCGTCTGCCCATTATTTATTACTCTGCAAGATCTGGGTGCCAAGGGACGTGGCGATGTAAGTTGTTTCTGTCTCTGTTTCCACGCCGTCTTCGTTGGTCGTCGTTATAGTGACGATTCGTTGGTGGGCTAGCTTCGGCTTTGGTGGCGTATTTGGGAATCCGCTACTTACCTGTCGATTGGCAAATATATACTCATTGTCCGTCGTTCCACGGACCCATCCAGGTAGATGCTTGTGAAGAACTGTAAAGCTTAAGCTTATGGAGAGTGTCTTGGGTATATATATGTTGCTTCCTACTGTTCCCGTAGCCGGGCGCGCGTAACTGATATCATACTCGGTGCCGTGTTGTCGGGACATCACGTCGGCTACGAAGGCTGCCTGTGTTAGGGGGAGCATCTCTTCTTGGTGGCGCTTCATGTCTAGTCCGCTGACGTAGTCCGCGGGAGCGGGGATAAAATTGCCGCCAGCTATACCAAATCCGCCGTCTGCGATCTTCGGAGCGTAGTTAACTCCATCCAAGTATCCGATTAGTCCGGAGTTGTCGACATAGTCTGCAATGAGGTTTGTCCACTTAAGTTCTATAAGGGGAGCAGCCTTAAGGGTGTGCCCAACCCTCTGACCACCTGTTCCGTCTTGTTTATCATAAAGTGGATATAGGAACGTTATTAGCTTATTGACCCTCTCAAGGTTCTTTTGTGCTACCTCTGCGTTGTCGCTGGGCACATCAAACGCAAGTTGTATCTTGCGGCTTGTGCGCGTAAAGGTGGACAAAGGGTCCATTCGACCGTATACTGGTACTTCGTTCCATTGGGAACTAAAGTTATCTGCGAAGGTGGTCACCCATCCCTCGAATGTCGTACTTTCTTTCGTGGGAATGTGTTTAAATTTAATTGTAAAGAAGTCATCATTTCTTATTGTTGGCGCGTACATTATCTATCTCCTAGGTAAGAGCCGACGACACGTTCGTGAAAGGTCCGAAAGCGGCTGCTGCTGCAGGCGAGTTCATTCCTTTAATAACTAGCTCATCAATCTTTTCTTGGCCAACATACAATGATATCTCCTGAGTGGGTGGAGGGGTGGACGCCGGCATGGCGGAGATTGCGGCTGTTACGGCGCTGGAGATCATATCTGCAATCCCTTCTTTGTTAAGTACTTCTGCGGATCCGCCTGTTAGTACCATTTCATCCTTCTTGAGTATTGATTTTTCGTGATGCATGCCTCCTTCATGAAGGCGCGGTGTGATTGTGCCGCTCTCGTCGGAGCCCGGTGCCATGGAAGCCAATCCACCCATAGTTAAACCACTGATGGCCGCGAATGCTAGTAGCGAAGCACCACTCGTAAATGGGGCTGCGATGACAGCGGCGAGACCAGCTGCAAACATTCCGACTTTTACAAACTGTCCAAGAGCGTTTGTTCCTTCACCAATCCATTTAGCTATAGAAGACATATGTCCGATCAGAGGCTTTAGAACATTATCAACAAGCGGACGCAAATCCACTGCTAGAGCCATAAACATTGATTTAAGCTCCTGTCCCATCGTCTGAGTTTCTCGGACAAGCTCTTGCATCTCTTCTTGCTTTATTGCGTCCAGTCGATATTGCTCGTCGGACATATTGAAGAGGCGCTGAGCTTCTTCGACGCTCGTTCCCATGGCTGAGGCAATTGCCTGCTGTTCAAAGCGACCGAGCGCATCAAACTGGCGCCCTGACGCCTCAATAGATCGCGAAAGAATTTCAATACGATCTTCTTCGGACGCATTGAGCATATCAATCGAGTTTAGATATGGTCCGCCCAAGATGGCGTTAAGGCGGCCGACTGATTGTGCGGCTGAGTCAAACTTATCAAACTGACTTGCGATCTTTATCAGAGTGGACACTTCAAGTCCTGAGTTCTTTGCTTGGACCGCAAGACCCTTGAAGACCTCCATGGCATTGTCACCATATTTCGCCAGCTCTCCAAAGTTTGATGCAAAGTCGCTTGTCATTTGCTGCATGCTCACGCCGAGTGCCTGTGCTGAGCCTGCGAGGTCGAGCATTAGATCATTTGTCTCGCTGACAGACTTGCCGCTAGCTCTCATAGCTTGGTCCATCAGCTTGGCTGATGTGGATGCGTCAACACCAAGCTTTTGCAAAAGAGCTGTCGTATCAATAAGTCCTGCTTTTTGTCCTTCTGTTAGATTGGTGAAGTTTGAGAAGCTAGTGAACAGAGTTTGTGTTGCTGCTCCAGCATCGCTGGCGCTAACCCCGTATAGGAAGTTACGGCGCTCTGCTTGCGTTATTTGAATGTTATATTCTGCTGTGGCACCTGTGGCGCGCCTGAATGCTGATATTGCTTTGTCTTGTTCCTTGGCGAGGGCAATAGTATTGTTGACAAATGTGCCTATGACCTTCATGAAGGCGCCGGTGATGGTGTCTGCCTTAAACATTTCTCCTGCGAATGCACCAAAATCGCCGCCGGCAGCCTTGGCGACCGCACCAATTTTACCAGCGGGTCCGCTAAGTCCAAGGAGACTATTTTTGAGGGATTTGGCTTGGCCTACTGCGGCTTGGGTCTTCTCAGCAAGCTCTGCTTCGGCTTTGGCTAAATCGGCAAGTTCTTTTGTGAGTTTTTTTGCCTTTTCCGTAAGTTTTTCGAATTTTTCTACCTGGTTCTGGGTGACCGGTCCCTGCTTCATGGCATGGTCGAGGTGGGCGCGCTGCGCTTCTATCAACTGTAGTTTTACTTCTGCTGCGCGCTGGTCGGTGCCGACCTGCTCTCCAGCTGCAAGCGATAGACGGTCATAGGCTTCCTTGAGGTCTTTCGCTAGATCCAGCTCCTGTTGTAAGCGAATGAGTTTTTCGGCTGCTGTTTCGGGGGGCATCTAACTAATCCTAGTTTTTAAACGGCCACTTGAGACCTGTTTCATACTCGAATTGACTAACTGCAGTATCAAGCTGGGACTTTGAAACCATGGTAGGTCCCTTGTCCAGTCCATGACGCATGTATGAGTCCATATAGCGCTTCTCTTTAGACAACGCGGTCATAAAACTCTCAACTTGTTTTGAAGTTCCTATCAGGCTCACCGGCACATTCATACCGCCGGCATAGAGATCCAACAGCATTTGTTGTACTTTGCCGGCGAACTGGGAGAAATAAACCTCATTAAGTGTTTTACCTTTTTGGTTTAGATTGATTGTCTCTTTCTTTATCATTGCCAAATCCTCTAGAGATATAGTAAATAGTCACACACAACAAAAGCTGCAGCTAAGAGCTGTGTCTTGCTGATTCAATTTCTTCATTTTGCTTCTTATACTCTTCTACGAGCCGGTTGACGAACCAGCGTCGGAGAGCGATCGGTAAATTATATGCTTCAACGAAGGACCATCCTCCGTAGTGTTTCAGAGCGAAAAACTCCTCATACACTGCTTCTTGGTACTTACTGTTTAGGCCAAAAAAACGCTGCCGTTAAAGGCATTACCACCTTTTCTCCATGCGCGCAATTATTGCACTGAAATTCAATATTCATGTCAAGGTCGGGCATAATTTTATCATAAACCTTACGAAGATATTTAGAATCCTTGATCGGCAACAGTCCTGTCAGCTTGTTAATCTGGTCGCGAGAAGTTACACCGTTAGCTGACACAATTAATGAACCTAGCATAAGGGTGGCTGCGTTTTCTGGCTGCTTCATAGACTTTCTGGACTCCAACTGTCTTGCAATAGATTTCTCATCTTGAGATGTCAACAATTTAAGTTCTATATTAATACCAGTTGCCGGCAACGTTATCATAAACGTGCCACTCTCGGTAAGCTCGGCGTCGGAAGTGTCAGTTTCCTTTAGTTCCAGCAATGACAAATCAATTTCATGATCTATTGCTTCATTGCAGGCGGAGCACGGGAATGTTACTTCATAGAATGGACCGAAGCCGGTGATTCTCGATGCAACCAATATGGCATTCTTATCCCCTACCAAGAAGGACTCCGGGGGGATTGTTTTATCCACTAGGATCGATTGGACGAGTCTATCAATTGCAATTCCCTTTTTTAGAAGGGTCTCGGATGTTAGAATGTCTTCCTCTTTCGCTGTCATATGACGGATTTCAATTGTATCGACGTCGCATAGGGGATGATCGGGGGGATAATACTTGCCGCCACTGGGGAGGTCCACAAACTCCGTGGGGCTCACGAACGAAAAGAGGTCGTTCTCGTTGTTTAAAGGGGGTGTGGGCGCGTCAGGGTGCGGTGCGCCGAGCCGCTCATTATTATTTCTTCTTGACAAAAGTCACCTTCTTTCGATCTTAGAGGTCTACGGCTGCCGACACAGCCTCTCCAGATACATACTCAGCCCAATCATACCTGAAAGTAACGTCAATGTTAAGCAAATCATCACTTTCATAGTTTAATTCGCCCAAATTACACGATTTGATCCATGTATTGTAGAAATTCCAGGTCTCTAATGAGTTTCCGTCTTGATCCATCTGTACTATTTGAACGTTGCCCAGGCCTGCGCCGTCGGCGCCTGCCCAGCCAGCCTTAGAAACAGTCTTGTAGCCATCGGGACCACCTTCAGCCGACTTGTCGGGCGTGACATATCCAGAGGCAGCCAAAAGACTCTGCAAGTTAACGGCAGCATTAGGAGAAATTGAATCAACAAGGGTTATATTCAAATCATCGTAATTAATTCTACCTGGATAATAAAAAGTATGATTAATAAAAGAATGCTGACTCTCAGTCAAAGACCAACTCGGCCGCGATGCGCGCTTAATAAGCCACTCATCGATCTGCATAAGGGGGTTATTGATGTTCATTCTCATAACCCATCGGTATATTCTTTTTGGTTCGGTACCAGGATTTGCCCAAAATTCTGCCATGTAAGTCGTCTCCTTGTTTTAAATAGTTCTATCTATCAAAAATTTATTTTTAATCATCAAAAGAAGCGCCACTCCTGGTGATGATGAAGTCAAGTGCAATGAACTCAATAGCTCTTGCCGGCTTCAAGAAAATCTTCGCATACATGATGTTCCGATCAATCAAATCAGGAGTGGTTGTGGTCTCGTCCAGGACTAGTCTATAGTCCGTCAAGCCAAACCTAACCTTAACGCTTTCCAGCAACGGTCGGACCAGAGCCTGGAATCGTCCCCAAGTGGCTTGAACATTTTGATCAAACAGCACGCGATTAGCCAATCTTGAAACTTCCTTTTTGAGGAAAATCAACAACCTTCGGACATTAATCCGATTAAGTGCTGATGTCGTGGCGTCCAGCGTTCTCTGCCCGAAAATCACAATGCCCTCATTCGGGAAAGATGCGATTGGGTTAATATTGTTTTCATAAAGTTTGTCTCTCTGATCAGAGGTTAGTCTCTCTGAGACATTGCTCACAACAAGACCAGAAGAGCCCTGACTCAGCCCGCCTCTGTTAAACCCAGCAGGAGCAAACCAAAGTTCCCC
>Ga0209128_1002421_pt1 | contig 12093 bp, 2 predicted proteins | sample ETNvirnome_6_100_FD_184072 | JGI IMG/M metagenome (GOLD analysis project Ga0209128, IMG submission 184072) | Marine viral communities from the Pacific Ocean - ETNP_6_100 (SPAdes) (version 2) | ecosystem: Environmental > Aquatic > Marine > Oceanic | place: Pacific Ocean | collected 2013-06-19 | reverse complement strand
TTAATTCATGAAATATATAGTATAGATGATTATTGGGATGGAACATACAAAAATTTACCTTGTCAACAAGATGTATATGTTTGGTTTCTTAAATATCGATTTGTAGGAAATGACTTTAATGAAGAGATTAGAGGCCATGTTACTTTAGTGAGATAAAATAAACTTAATATAACTAAAAATAAAAAGGGGACCTCGTAATGAGATCCCCTTTTTTGGTTACAGGAACTTTGGGTATGGTGCCCATTTTTTATGTTCCTTATTTATTTTTTTCTTCGTACAACCTTTCTATCTCTCTAACTCTATCTTCTTCATATCTTAGCGCTTGTATCTGCGTATCAGACAAACCTAAACTAATTAAAGTATCTACTTGATCAGCTTTTCTTAATTTATATAATCTAGCTTGAGCAGTTGTTCTATCTTCTTTTGGTATCTTTTTCCTTTCTTCTCTCTTCTTTTCTTCCTCTTTCTTTTTCTCTTCTTTCTTCTTTTTCTTTTCTTCTTCTTGAATTGCAATTGAAGCAGCTGTGCGATTTTTATTTAAGATTTTTGTGACTTTCTTTTCGTCTTTATTATACTCTTCAAGTATTTTATTAACCCTATCTTCTTCATGTTTAAGATCTTTAATTTCATCTGCCGATAAACCTATATCAGTGAGTATATTTACTTGTTGATCTTTCTTTAAAGCTTTAATTTCATCACCATCTATTACCTCCCACTTTTGCAAGTTCTTATGATCTTTTTTCTCTTGTTTTCTTAATTGTTTATAATCCTCTTGCTCCTTAGCGCTTCTTAATTGCCACTCTGGCCAACCAAGAATAGCAGCCACTCTTTTCCATGTCTCTTCATCACTATCTAATGCAAATTTAACATTATTCATTTTTATAATAAGTCTATCTAATGGAACATTTAGTGTAGAAGATAATACATATCCTAAAGATAACCAAGCAGGGTTATCAATAGCAAATCCTTTTGATTCTATTAAGTCTTTATTATATTCATAATTATTAGCAGCTTGTCTTAATTTACTTACTTTTATATCTATAGGTGGAGAAATATCTAGTTCTCTATAAGCAGCATCGGCATACTCAGGTCTTTTTCTACCTGATCTATCCCAAACTTCTAAACTTAAGTTCTTCACAACTGATAATATTCCTCCAGCAATACCTGTTCCTCTTAATATAGAATCTAACATGCCATTAGCTATACTATACATTTTTTCTTTTTTAGCTTCGTCTAATTCTTCATCATCATCTCCCCAAGACATAGCAAATATAGCTTGTTGTAAAGCATTGAATATAACATTTTGAATAGCAGCATAATATACTATTTTAGAAACATTACTTTTCCAATCACCTCTACCGTTCATTAAATCTAAACTTGCTTTCTTGATTAATCTAGTATACTGCATGGGTGTGTTTGCGAATGCTAATACAATTCTCCCAAGTCCACTAGCTTGTTGTTGAGAGATTCTATCTGGTCTAGAGGATTGTTGTGATTCTTCTGCGATTTCTCTGAAGTCATTAAAAGCTTTAGCTTCTGCTTCTTTTTGACTATATCCTTCTTTCTTATATCTATTAACTTTATTTCTATAAAACGTTGCTCCACCGGATGCAATAGCGAAACTATCAGCAAACTGTGTAGGTAAGAAACCTTTTTTCAATATATATGCTATAACTCCTTTAGCTTTATTTTTGCTAGTAGCTGCAGCATCTGCAATTTCTGATTCACTAACATTTATTTTTAATCCATTTCTACGATCAACTAAGAAATCTGAATTCATCAAATGCATAAAATCTTTCCAATATTGAGGTTGATTAGCAAAAGCTTTTCCTGCTGCAATAATATTATTATCACTCCAATTAATAAAGTTAACTGAAGATATTAATTGCAATACAGCAGATCTCATATTAAAGAACATCACAGTTCCAACAGAATTATTTACATAATCTAAAAATCTATTAGCTAATCTATCACTTCCTCTAGTAGTTTTATTATTACCAGATTTCATTCTAGTTATCATATTCTCTAGTGATTCTCTATAATTAGAACCAAATGCAGCTTCTAATTTATTTAAATTTTTATCTGAAAACATTAAATCAACATTATCTTGCCATTGCTTAAGATATGTTTTTCTTTTATTATCATTTAATACACTTATTAAATCTGTAGTTATAGTACCACTTAACCAACTGTCAGTAGGTATTGAATATCCACTACCTTTAGTTATATCAATTAATTGATCAGCAAAAACCTGTATCTCAGGATTCTTTGCTACGAATGCTTCTACTTTAGCTAAATCCGCTTTAGATAAACCAGGTATATTATTTCCTTGTTTATTCCATGCATATATTCTAGCAACATTCTCATAAGTATAACCATCAAATGCCTCTTTCCTTAGATTCTTAGGTATATTTTTTAAAGTCTTTTTTAAAGCTTTAAAATCTGACATCATTTGAACTCTATCTCTAGTAATATCAGCCATAGCTCTAGCATAAGGATCTAGCAAGTTTTCTTTAAACCAAGCCATTTGTTCATTACCTTTTTCACCCTTACCTAGCATGTGATATAGTAATCCCACAAAATCATCTGCTGATGGTGGAACAAAGAATTTAAACTTACCTTTCTTTTTACCTCTTAATTTAGCTTTTGCTGGAGAAAATTCTTTAAATGATTCTATACCAGTTTTATCTTCTATAATTTCGTTAAACTTTTGATCGATACTTTTACTAAATTTAACTTTAGCTTGTTGAACTTTACCTTTAACATCGATAACATCTAATACTTTTTGGGTTGGTTGTAATCTAGTTTTGAATGAAGTTTTTGTTTTTGATATTACAAATGAAGCAGCTCCTTTCATATCTTTATATTCAGGATCATATTCTATTTCGTGGTTCCAATCTAATTCATTTGCCCATAATTTAGTTAAAGTAGTATACAATCTAGTTCTGCTACCTTCGAGTGAAGTAAAGTGAACACTATTTACTTTATTTTTCTTTACAAAATCAACAACACCGTTGGATATTATACTTAATATCTCTGCAGCATTGCCAGTACCTGTGATGAAATGATCTTTTTTTAGAAAACCTTTTTTATCTAGATGTTCTAAACCAAACGACAGCGTGTAATCTTTGCCATCTACGTGCCTAGCTAGGTCTATTGTATATGTTTTACCTTCTATTTCAAATTTAGTTTTAGCTTCATATCTAGTTCTCTTCCATTTCAGATTACGCTTAGTATCCATACTAAACTTAACCTTCGCTTGTTGTGTTTTACCTTTAACAGGTAGTGCATCTAAAGCATCTTGCACCGCTTCTACATTAGCGCCATGATCATCTGCAAAATAGAAATCATTATAACCTTCGGCTGCCTTATCTACTATCCATCCTGACTTAGCAAGTGGAGAACTATCAGATAGTCCTGTTATATTATTTATAGGTATATTTAATCCTATACTTTCCAAAAATTCTTTTATAGGTCCAGCAGCTTCTTGAGGCCTAGCTGTTAATACAAATACATCTTCAGTTCCTCTAGCTTCTTGAATTTTTTTAGCAACTTCTAACAATGGTCCTTTTTTACCATCAACTACTTTTTTGAACTCAGAGAAATCCCACGTAGTACCTTCACTTTCCATCTCTGTACCTTTGCTAGCAAATTCTGCAGGACTTATTTTGCCTCTTATTGTTTCATTTAACTTTGAATCAATATTATTGATAACGTCTGTAGGTAATTTTTTAACTGATTCATTAGCATCAACTTCAAAAAATGATTCTCCAAATTTACTCTTGTAATCTTGCTTATTAGCGTTAACAGAATCCCAAGTAGTTTCTACAATCTTATCTTTTAATGATCTTTCTTTTCTCTTTCTGTTTCTATCTAAAGCTGTTTCTTTTGATGTTTCTACATATATCATTGAAACTTCATAACCTTTATCTTTTAAAGCTTTAACTTTAGCTTCAGTAGCTTTTATAGATGCTCCTGTCCCATCTAATATAACACCTTTTCCTTCTGTAGTGTATTGATTTAATTTTTTATCTGCAATTTTAATAGCTAATGCTCCTAATTCACTTCTAACAGAACGTTGAACAGCATCATATTTAGCTTCTTTAGGATCTAATCCAACTAATTTCTTAGCCCATTCTAAAGATATATCTTGATTAACTACTTTATATCCTTGATTTTGTAATCCTAATTTCCTTATAACACTACTTTTACCACTTCCAGGACCTCCTGCCATTACAATTGCCTTCAAATCTGAAGATGGTTTACCTGTTGTATTAGGTTTAGTATATATAACACTGCTTTTAGTTCTAGCTAATGTATCATCAAAATCAAATACTCTAATCTTTTTAACAGGAGTATTAGGATCTCTAGCAATTTGTAAAGCCTTATCTAATATACCAAGTTCTCTTATAGTTTCAGCATTAGTGGAGGATTTAGAATACATTACTTTGCTGCTAGTAATTGTTTCACTGTTTATTTCGGCAGTTTTTCTTTTTTCTTTTCCAATAGATTGAACAACTTTGTCATATATTTCTAATTTATTTATATATTCTGTAGCTGATTTACCATCTAATGTAACAAAATTATCTCTTAAATCCTTATTTAAAGCTAAAGCTCTTAAATTATTTAAAACACTAGTTGTTCCAAGTTTTAAATCCTGTATAGCTGAAAATAATTCTGTTCCTAACGATTGACTAAAGTTATTTATAATTTCATTTAATGGAGAATCAATATCATCTAATTCAATATTAGGATTTTGTATTTTAGCTGCAGCATTTGATAAAGTTATTTGTGCTAAGTTTTTCATCATATTGGCTGAAGGAGTAATGTGTTCTCCTTTAAATTTTAAAGCCTTAGCCAAAGCTTTATTAAAAGCTTTTTTATCTTTAATTAACTTTTTATAATTTTTTTCTTTTTCAAATTGTTCTTTTACAAACTTTGTAGCTTCATTATAATTTGGATGTTTTTTATTTATTATAAAATCCTCTTTATTTTTAACATTACTTAAATTATTTTTATAAGTTTTAGTTTTAGGGTTATAATATACTGCTTGAGAACCATCTAATACTTCTATTAAATCTAAAGATGTAAGTCCTCTTTGAGCCTTAGTATTATTAGTAGCTGATTCTTGCCATCTAACAAAACCTATTCCTAAATCTGGTCTTTTTGCTAGCACTTCTGAAGCTTTATCATAAACATACTTCATAGCAGCTTTGTTAGCAATATTTGCTTTTTCTACTTCTTCTAATAAACTTCCTTCTTTTGTACTTCCATCCTTGTTTTTACCTAATAGTTCCCATTTTTCATCTTTTGTTATATCTTTTGATAATATATTCTCTATTTTACCCATAATTCCATAGCCAGAATTAAAGATTCTAATATCATCAGGATTAAAATCTAACTCTTGGTTACTTTCTCCTTCAAAATATTTCTTAAACAATAAACTTTCTTCATAATATTCAGCAGGTTGTTTAGTGTCTCTTTTTTCTTCAGCTGCATCTAAATATCTATTAGTAAAACCAAAAAAATCTATCCCAAGCATTTTACCTACTCTAGGATCTATAAATTTTTTAAACTCTTTACTAAAGTCTAGCAATTGCTTCATTGCTGTTTTATTGTTTTTATTAGTAGCATTTTTTCTCCATACCTTAGGAATAGATTTAAATTCTTTTGGATATTTCCAAGATAACATAGGTAATTTATATGCTGTAGCTTCTTTATTAAATGCTTCTTTTAATCCAATATCTTCCATTGTTTCGATAACAATAGGATCTAATGGAGCAGTCATAATATCCCACATTGCAGAATTAGCTCCGTATTTCAAAGCAAATTCTAAAGCATCTTCTATTTGGTTAGATATTTCTTGTGCAGTTAAAGTAGACTTATCTTGTACTTGCTCCTTAACAGCTTTACTAAACATTGTTTTAGACTTACCTTCCCAAACCTTTGATGGAACTGTTTCACCTTTTTCTATGGCTTGTTCTCTTATAGCTTGGTTAGTAAGCATTCTACCAGTTTGACTGATCATAGCCTTAACTCTAGAGCTAGTATTTCTATCTGCAATATTAGCTTGTCCTGCAGGTGTAATACCAAAAACTTCTAAGAATTGCTCTTTAGTTATATTATCTTTTTTAGTTTGTTCTTGTAATCCAGCTTTACTACCAGTTTTAGCTGCTTTAGTTCTTTTACCTTTAGTATAAAAAGCATCTAATAAAACTTTTTGAACACCAGTAGCTGTTCCAGAAGGTGTTGATCCTTCAGGTAACATAGCTAATAATGTCTCCCAGTTTTTAACTATAAATTGTTGAGCGTTTCTTACATCAGCTTTAGTTAAGTTACCAGGTTTAGGAGTAACACCAAACATCTCTTGAGTTAACTTAGGAGTAAGATCTTTTAAAGTTTTGAAGTTTACTTTATCTAAATCAATAGTTTTACTTTTCTTTTTTACTTCTTTGTCTATCTTTTTAGCTTTATCACCTAGTCTATCTTTTAGCTTTATAGCTTTAGGTTGTTTAGTAGATTCTTTAGTATCTACAGGAGCATCAACTATTTCTTTACCTTTTTCTTTTAATTCTTCTATACTTTTAGTATCGCTCTTGCTTCGTACTTTCTTAGCTCCAGTACCTACTTTTAATCCTAAATATGCTCCAGTATAATTAGCAAGATTATCATTAGCTTCAGGATTAAATGCTTCTATATGTTTTATAAGTGGATCAATACCTTCAAATGCAGAATCCATAGGATTTTCAAATCCTTTGCTTTTTGCAATAGCAATCATATCAGGCATATAATCAGTTAGCATTTCATTTCTAACTCCTATACCCTCTGAAGTTTGTAAAAACTCTTTCCACTCCTGTTTAGTTTTACCTTTAGCGTGCTTATCGTAAATTTTTTGAACAGCTACATTTCTAGCATCTTGTCTTTTTGCTTTATTAGCAGAGGTTTCATCTTGAATATTAAAGTCAGATTTAGATAATCTTGTTGAAGGTTTTTTATCTTTAATAGGGGCTTTTTTATCTTTATCTTTAGTTTTAGTTTTAACTCCAACTTCTCCCTTCATAACCTTAGCTGCTAACCCAGACATTTCTCCTTTCTCATATGACGATGTAAAACTAAGTAGTAAATTAAACATGTCTTCTCCAGTTCTAATTTCATTTAGCTGACTACCTTTATCCTTTTCTCCACGCATCTTTTTAACTCTTTCCAATAATTTTCCACGTAAAGATAAATCACTTTTAATATTTTTCTTACGCAGGAAATCTGTTAAAAATGCTAATTTTTCTTCATACTTATCTAATTTTGTGTAACCTTCCTGATCTTTATAAGTTTCTTTAGCTTCTTGAAATGCTTTATAAGCACCTTTGTATCTCTTTTTTACATAAGATTCAAGATCATCTATAAGACCAATAGCATCAGCATCCCCATCCATGAGCTTACGAAACAAACCGTGATGTCCTCTTTCATGAGATTTTACAGTAGGATTTTGTAAAGCAGCATTATCCTTTATAGCTATTGACATAGGTATACCAAATTCAGTACCAGTTTGAAAACCAGATACTTGCCCTTCTTTCATTTTCTTGAATTGGTCTTCTATATTAGATATAGCGGCTTTCTTAAGTTCTTCAGCGGCTTGTTCTTTAGTAATATCTTTTCCTTTAATATAATCTTCTAAAAACGCATCATCTATTTCAGTTTCTTCTATTGCTTTTATAGCGTTTTCTTTAGTATCAGCTTCTTTGTCTCCTTCAATATTTATTAATTTTTCACCTAAACCACTTTCAACTAATTTTTGATTTTCTAATTTATTTTCTCTAATAGCATCGGCCCTAAGTGTAGCATTAGATATAATTCTTAGTTTTTCAGCATCTAACAATTCCATCTCTATTATTTTCTGGCTTATAGCATTATCTTGTTCTCCTTGAGTTAGTGTATTATTTGATTGAATACCATCAATTTCACTTCTGATTTCATGTTTTTTATCATTTATATCAAGAACTCTTCTTTTATCAACGTTATCCATATCGTCCATACGTTGATTATTTGTTCCTAATATTTTATGATTTTCAGCTATTAAAGCATCTCTTTCTTTATTTAAACTTTCTATAGCATCTAATTTATCTTGCGTAATTGGTCCTGTAATTGTCATTAACTTATCAAGCCTCTCTGTAAGTCCTTTTATTTTTAAGCCATTTTTCTTATAAGAACTTACCTCAGCATCACTAGCAAATGATTTACGTACTTCAGATACAACAACAGGTAGTTGAAAACCTAAACCACTCATCAAACTACCTGAAATATAAGCTTCAGATAACCCTTGTGTTAAAGAAATATCTTTCCCTAAAATAAATCTATCTCCCATGTTATTAAAACCTTCAGCAAAAAGTTCAGCCATGCCTTCTTTATTAACATTTTTGGCATATCTATAAACTGCTCCACCTATTGTAAATTCAGTATTTGAATATTTAGTTCCTCTTAGGTTAAAACTAGAACCACCTGGAGCAATTTTTCCACCTTTTTTAAACACATTGGCCATGCTTTTAAATTGGTTTAAAGAAACTGTTTCAGTTAAATATTCAGCACCAAAAGCTATTGTACCTGATAATAAATATTGCCAAGGATCATATTTTATTTCTTCATATTTACCAGTTTCTGAATTCCAAACTTGTTTTCCCTCTTCTTCCTTCATTTCGTGCAACTTACCTCCCGCAGCTCCAGCACTAACTATAATCAACCCAGCACTACCAGTACTAACAGTTATAGCTGTATTAATTATTTGCTCAGCAAAAAGATCTATCATAAAATTACCAAGATCACCTAATGAATCTATATCTCCAGTACTAATATTTTTTCTAACCGAACCTCTTAAATCTTCAGATATTTCTCTAGTTTTATCAATTAAAAAAGTAGTGGCATCTCCTCCAGTCAAAAGTTTAGATACCTCTTCTGCACCTTTAGCATCCATTCCAAATATGTCCAAAACTTTTTCAGTACCTATACGCTGTAGGTCCATTATATTTGCCCCAAGATCCAAGCCAGTGGCTGCCATTTTATTTACAAATACGTCAGTATTATCAAAACTTCTTTTTGTTATATCTGCAATTTGAGCATATGTATCAATTTTGGATTCTTCTATTATTCCATTTATTCTTTTATTTAAAATATTATAAGTTCTTTCAGAACTTTGGGCATCTCCTAATAACTTATTATATTCTCCACGTGATGAATTATATATATCCATAGATATTGTATAATTATTCTTATAAATGGCTAAATTTTCTTGAAGTTCATTAAATTTTTTTAATTGTCTATCATTATAATTATTAGTGTCAGGATTTTGCTTTATAAAATCATTCCAATCTGCAATAGCTTTTTCATATGTATTTCCACTAATTGATAAATCTTCTTCAAATTTACTTAATTCAGTTCCTTTAGTATCTAAATCTGTTACTAATGTCTCAAGGGAAGTTCCAACGAGATTTAATCTTGTTTCTTCCTGCTCTATTTTTGCTACTGCTTTATCTTTTTTCTTTTCTAAAATTTTACTAATAGTGGTTCTAGTTATATTATAATTATCTACATCAACCCAATATTGATTACTAAATCTATAATACCAATTATCAAATTCATCCTCCAAAACCTCCATTTGCTCACTTACAAGATCATCTACTTTTCTCTCTTGAGCATCTTTAATATACAAATCTATGGCTAAACCTTTCCATGCGTCTTCTGGAATATCATCAATATTCGTCAAACGTTGACTTTGTGCAATATCAAATTTAGTTGCATCATCACCTAATTCTCTTAAAGTTCTTTGATTTTCTTTAATTAATTCTTTTTGAATTTGTTCTTTAGCTTCTTTTTCAAATTCTAAATAAGGTAAACTTTTTGTAGTAACCACATTACTACCTCCCATACTCATTTCTCCAAAACCAGTTCCACCTCCTGTCACAGTAGTTGTTTCAACTTCAGTTATAGCTTCTTTTCTAAGTTCAGATTTAGTTTTTGGATTATAAACATCACTAACTATATTTTCAATTTTATAAAGATTTTCTTTAATAAGAGGCGTGTTGTCTGTAATAATTTGTCTAATTTCGTTTTGACGAGTGTATTTCGATATTAACACTCCTTTCTTTTTAGATCTTTCTGTATCAGTTAATCTCGTGTCATCTTCAATAATTTTGAGTTCAGCTTCAAACTCAGCTTTCTTTTCAACGTTTTCTATATTACCATAAAGATCAACTGATTTTCCTCCTAACTCTAGATTTTCTGCACCTAATTGTACTTCAGTTTTAGCAATTGGTTTAAATTCTACTGTAATAGGTCCACTCGTCATAGAAGAATATTCAAAGCTTTTACCTTTACTTTTCTTATCAAAGTAATCAGCTTTTATCTTTCCTTCAGGAAGATTATTAGCCCACTCATCCCATTGTTCAATGGTCCAATCCGCGCTAGGTTCTATAGTTACTTCTTCTTCTACTAATTCAGCCATATAATATTATTTATTATGTTTTATCTTTCGTTAGCCCACAAATTCCATCCTTGATCAATTACGTAATTCAAGTAAGCCTCTTCACCAGCTTCACCCACTTCGTCTATACCTACTGCTTTCCATTTAGATTCATCTCCCTGATAATTGCCAGCTACAAGTTGTTTACCTGTCTTATCGGTCCCTGTGCCACGTAAATAATCTAATGTTTTAGTTTTATCTAGAACTCCAGCACTATTAAGAAGTGAATTTTTTGTAGGATCTCCTTTACCATTTCCAGTATAACCTGCTAAATCCCCTATTAGAGTTTTAATTTTGCCCAAATCATCATGAGTAAAAGCTTCATTTGTTTTAAAGTAATGACCTTTGCCTTGATCTTTATGCCCTTGTGCCCAAACGGTTACATCTTTTGAGGTTGTAACGGCAGGGACATTACCAGCAGCAGGTGTTGTAGTAGACTTTACTCCTGAAATTAAAGTATTTCCAGATTCTTGATCTATAGAAATAACTAAGTCATCACCTTTATCATCAACCATGGTTTCAAATAAATAAATCATATCAGCATTTTCTTGAGCTTCCCAATTATTAAGTATACTTCCAGGAGAACCTGGAGGTAGTGCTTTTGCAGCATAATATTCTTGACGAGCTAATTCCCAATTAGCCATATCTGTAGCAAATTTATCTGATTTCATAATTGCTTCATTTGTATACTTCCTTATTTCAGCCGCTGTTAACTCTTGATTACTTAATTGTTCAGCTAATTCATTTTTAATATCAAATAATATCTCAGTAATTTGATTTTGAAATGAAAGAGCATCTTTAGACATTTTACCACTTTCGCTAAATTTACCTTTTCCTGTTGGATCTTCTTTAAATTCAGTTAATCCAGATGTAAATTTATTTGCAGCTTGTTGAGCATTCAAAAAACGTGCCTGAAAATTTTTATCTTCTACACTACTAACTTTATCTAAAGCAGCTTTTTCTCTCTCTTCTTTTCTTTTTTGTTCTGCAGCAAATGCTTGTTTATTTTTCGCAATACCCGTTAAAGTATTTTGAATACCTTTGTTGATTATATCTGCTCTATTATATACAGCTCTTTTTGGATCTCTATAACTCATGTTTTTATTATTTTATTATCTAGAAAAAATTAGCTATATGAGCAGCTTGCCCGGCAATTTTACTTGAATCTTCATAACTCTTTCCTGTTTTTTTCATAAATGTACCCATGTCAGTAGTTCCTCCACTTCCTGATTTCTGTCCTCCTGACAATCCTGAACCATATATTGATGCTGCACTTTGAACTCCTTGCATCAATGCTGCATCACCAGCTTGTTGGTGCATCATAGCCGCGGCTTGAGCATTTTCTTGTAATCCAGATAATCTATCTAATGTTGCTAAATCTCTGTCTTCTCGTCTACCCCATGCTGAAATTTCTTCACTCAATGCAGCTTGTTCTAATTGCATTTTAGCAGCATCAACTTTTGCTTGACCTTCAGCTCTAAGTTGATTATTTTGAACTTCTTGTTTTTCTAATGACGCGCTAACCTGTGCTTTTGATGCAGCTGCCATTCTTGCTAATGCAGTTGCTCCTCCAGCACCTGTACCAC
>Ga0209128_1002413_pt1 | contig 12107 bp, 10 predicted proteins | sample ETNvirnome_6_100_FD_184072 | JGI IMG/M metagenome (GOLD analysis project Ga0209128, IMG submission 184072) | Marine viral communities from the Pacific Ocean - ETNP_6_100 (SPAdes) (version 2) | ecosystem: Environmental > Aquatic > Marine > Oceanic | place: Pacific Ocean | collected 2013-06-19 | reverse complement strand
GTGAGGTTGAAGCAATGAAGATACTGTTAATCAATGGCGGTAAAGCGTTTGCCCACTCTGGTGGTGAACTCAACAATACCCTGCATGCCGTGGCGGTGGATACGCTGAAAGAGCTAGGCCATGAAGTGCGCGAAACGGTCATCGAGCAGGGCTATGAGGTTGCCACCGAAGTGCAAAACTTCCTCTGGGCGGACAGCATTGTGTATCAAATGCCCGGCTGGTGGATGGGCACCCCCTGGACAGTAAAGCGCTACATTGATGAAGTATTCACTGAAGGCCATGGCTCTCTGTACGCCAGCGATGGCCGCTCTCGCCAAGACCCGAGCAAGCAGTATGGCAGCGGTGGCTTACTGCAAGGCCGCCATTACATGCTGTCGCTGACCTGGAACGCGCCGATTGAAGCGTTCGACGAGCCGGATAACTTCTTTGAAGGCCGTGGGGTGGATGGCGTTTACTTCCCGTTCCACAAATCTCAGGAGTTTATTGGCCTTGCGGCTCAGCCGACCTTTATCGCCAACGATGTGATCAAGGCGCCGGACGTAGAGCGCGACAAAGCCGCTTACCGCGCCCACCTGCGCCGCGTGTTCGGCTAATTCTCGACGCCGCCCCTTCGAGACCGGGTAGCCGCTTTATTTAGCGGTTTCAGCCCACCCGGTATTCGGTCTTTTCGGTACGCAGCCTTCTCGGTACTCGGCGTACCGGAATTTTCGCGACACGCCCGATGTGCCCAAGCTGCGCTACCGGCTTAGCCGGTAGCGCAGCTTGGGCAGCCGGTGGGCGACCGGCGGTAGGCGGGTCGCCATAATAAGCGCCGATACAGCGGCATAGGCCGCCCACTCGCTAAGATCCGCACGCACTACCCAGAAGAAGTGGAGCAGCACTAAGCCTAATATGACATAGGCAAACTTGTGCAGCGGCTTCCAGCGCTTACCCAGGCGTCTCATCGACCACCGGTTGGAGGTGGCGCCCAGCACGATAAGGCCAATGAGCGCTATCATGCCTACAACAATATAGGGGCGTTTCACCAGCTCGCTGCCCAGCAGTGCCCAGTTAAGTCCTAAAATAAAGAGAGCGTAGCTAAGCAAGTGCAACGTGGCATAGGCAAGCGTCCATAGCCCCAACTGTCGGCGGATTAGCGTAAATCCTTTCCAACGGGTGAGCTTGGTGAGCGGGGTTAAGCTCAAGGTGAGCAGGAGCAGCCAGAGCGCGCCGATGCCTAGGTTCAACAGCAAGTAACGGCCGGGTTCGGGGCCTGCTGCATGGTTGGCGACCTGCCAGCCCCAAAACAGCAGTGGCGCCAGCGCCGCAAAAAAAACGCCCAACCGCCAAGCCAGCCAAATCCGTGGTGATGCCATTAGTAGTTCGCCTTTAAATCCAACCCCGCGTACAGCTCGGCAACCTCATCGGCGTAGCCGTTAAACATAAGCGTATCGATGGTGTTAGGGCTAAACAGGCTGTTGGGCAGGCGCCTTTCCGTGGCTTGGCTCCAGCGCGGATGGTCAACCTCGGGATTAACGTTGGCATAGAAGCCGTACTCATTGGGCGCGATGAGTTGCCAGGAGTTCACCGGCTGCTCTTCCACCAGTGTAATACGCACAATCGACTTAATGCTCTTAAAGCCATACTTCCATGGCACCACCAAACGCAAAGGCGCTCCGTTTTGGTTCGGCAATTCGCGGCCATACATGCCCATGGCCAGCAGCGTTAGCGGGTGCATTGCTTCGTCGAGCCTTAGGCCTTCGACATAGGGCCAATCAATCAGCGAGAAAGACGAGCGCTGCCCCGGCATCTGCTCAGGATCTACCAACGTTTCAAAGCGCACGTATTTGGCTTTGCTGGTGGGTTCGGCGCGCTGAATAATGTCGGCCAGAGGAATGCCCAGCCAAGGGATCACCATGGACCACGCCTCTACGCAGCGCAGCCGATAGATACGCTCCTCAAATTGCGATGGCTTCGCAATATCCTCGAGAGCAAACCGCCCGCCATTGTTGACTTCACCATCAATAACGACGCTCCAGGGTTCTGTCCGTAGGCTCCCGGCGCGGCGGGCAGGGTCCGTCTTTCCGGTGCCGAACTCGTAGAAGTTGTTGTAGTTACTGGCGTCATCATAAGGGGCGATCTTATCTTTATCGGGGTCGTCCGGCGTAATGGCCCGCCACTCTGTCCCACTAATTTTCTCTTTTAGCCAAGCGGGTGAGTCTCCTTGCGGAACATCGGAGTAATCGGCATTGGCGTGCGTGGGGTTGGAGAGGGCAAGGCCTGCCCCCAGGCCGACGACTCCCCCCATAAAGCGTCGGCGTGACAGGTAGATAGACTCCGGGGTGACATCCGCTTCAGTAAGATCGCTTGGTTTTGCAATGTTTATCAACATGGGAAGCCTCCGGGTGAAAAATCTATTAGGTAGACGCAGTGTGACCCTCTTTAAGACGTCTCAGGGAGTACTAAGTTCGTCAAAACTTATGCAAGCGTACAATATTTATGGCATATGAAAAGGTGGCAACACCATAGCGCCTACCCTGTTCGGTAAGCTTCCGGGCCACGATTGCTTGCCGGATAAGGTAACGTGGTCTGTACTTTGACCAACCATCGACACGGATAGCCCACTGATTTAAATGGGCGGGCGGCACAAGCCGTTGGTTGATGGCGGGTATTGGCTCACTTTTACTGAATAAGGCAAGTATGAAAAATTACAGCTCGTGGCCCGTTTGGGGTGTGCTGGTCGTCACGCTACTGTTCTCTAGCGTTGGCATGGCGCAAACGCAAGGCGATGAGAGCGAGAACCCGCGTTGGTTCACCATGGATGCGATCAACACAGGGTTGGGTGAAGTTCCCGAAGAGGCGAAGCGTATGTCGCCACGGGAAACGATCCGCAGCTTTTTAAACTTCACCGAAGAGGAAAATTACGCCGATGCGGCGCATTTGTTGAACCTAGCAGACGTTGATCCTAGCGAGCAGTCAACGCGGGGAGCCGAGCTGGCCAAACAGCTGGCGGAAGTGCTAAGGCGCGGCGAGTGGCTGAACGCTTCTAATTTGCCTGGCCGCCAAGACGCTGCTATTGAGGATCCGTCTGGCCAAAACCCTTTGGCTGGCGAGCCACGGCGCAACATTGAACTGGCTGCGTTGCAGGTAGAAGGCCAAGCCTATGATGTGCGCTTAGGCCGCTACCGTGTTGGCGAAGAAGACCCCGTATGGCTCATTATGCCGGAGAGCGTTTCGTCGATTCCCGCGCTCTACGAAGAGTACGGCCCCTCCATGCTAGAGAGCTACATTCCCGAACGCTTCAAAGCGTCGTTTGGCGTGCTGAAAATCTGGGAGTGGCTGGCGATCCCTATTTTTCTGATCACCATTGGCTTAGTGGGAGTGGCAACGTATTACCTTGTCAGTTTGGTCGCGCGCATTCTGCCCTCCGGGCTCTCGACCATTTTTGCTGATCAAATTGGCGTGCCCGTCGCGTTCATTGTGGTGTCATTGTTCACCCAGATGCTGCTGGATTACGTGGTGTCGTTTTCAGCGGTAGCGACCACGACGTTTAGGGTGCTACTGATCGCGATCATGGCCTGGGGGGCAGGCACTATTGCGCTGCGGTTGGTCGATACCATCATGCTGCGCATGACCCGCCGCTTGGTGGGGGAAATCGACGATACCAAACCCAAAGACAAACGCCGGCTGCTGACCTCACTCTACGCCCTGCGCCGGGTGATTATTTTAATCACCGTGGTGGCGGTTTCGGTGTATGTGCTGGGGCAAATCCAGCTGTTCGAATCGTTGGGCCTGTCCATTCTGGCCTCGGCCAGTGTGTTGGCCGTGCTGGTCGGTATCGCGGGGCAGACGGTGCTGGGCAATATTCTGTCGTCGTTCCAACTCTCACTGGCCAAGCCCATCCGCATTGGCGATTTGGTGATCTTCGAAGGGCAGTGGTGCTATGTGGAAGGGATTTTCTACACCTTCATTCGGCTGCGTTCTTGGGATGAGCGGCGGTTGATCGTGCCGGTCACGTACTTTACGTCCAAACCGTTAGAAAACCTCTCGGTGAAAAGCACCAAAATGTACCGCTTCATGGAGCTAACCCTGCACCTCAGCGCGGATATCTCTCAGGTGCGTGAGAAGTTTTTAGAATTCGCTAAGGAAGAAGAGTGCGTGATTGAGCACCATAAGCTGCTCTGCTACGTCACAGGCCAAACTTCCTACGCACAAACGGTCACCTGCTACTTAATGACCTCGGACCCGCTAGCGGGCTGGACCGCTGAGATGAACGTGCGTGAGAAGCTGATGGCCTATATCCGCGACGAACACCCCGAGTGGTGGCCCCGCGACGTGGTGGTGATTAGCCATCATGATATTGCGCGTGGGGAGCATGCTAGACAATCAAGCGGCCAACAGAAAGGTGCGACGGGACAAACCGGTGAGTCAAACGACTCAAGTGACGCACCGGACGGCGGTGCTGAGTAAGTTCGCCAGAAAGGGCAGCGGCCATGCCGCTGCCCTTTTTACTAAGATGATTCAGCCGCCAGCTGCGCTTCGGCAAGCCGTTTCGCGCCAGCAAAGTCTGCTTTTCCTGACCCTAGACGAGGTATCTCTTCCACGGTGAGCCAGTCGCTGGGAATCATTAACGCGGGCGTACCGTGGCTGCGCAGGGCGGTTTTGAGCGTTTGGGCGTCCAGCGCTGCTTCGCTCAGTAGGACGATGCGCTCGCCTTTGTTTGCATCGGGCAGGCTGACGGCCATCAGCGGTATGTTGGGGTCGTCGACAACCGCTCTGACCGCGGCTTCGACGGCGCTGAGGCTGACCATTTCGCCGCCGATTTTGGCAAAACGGGCGTAGCGGTCGATCAGTGTTAAAAATCCATCTTCATCGATAAACCCTTTATCGCCGGTAACGTACCAGCGCTGGCCGTCGAAGCTTTTGAGGACCTGTTCGGTGCGCTGGGGGTCGTTGAGATAGCCCTGCATCACCTGCGGCCCGCTAATCACAATCATGCCTGGCTCGTTGGTGGGTAGCTCCTCGAAGCTCTCTGGATCGACGACCTTAATGCTGGTGCCGGGGAGCGGCATACCCACGGTGCCGGGCTTATTGCCTTTTTGAACCTGCTGGTAGTGAACGCCGACGGCGTCGGGTAGGTTAACGGCCGCTACGGGGGCGGTTTCTGTCGCGCCGTAACCTTCATAAATCGCCTTACCGAATTTTTGCGCAAACCCTTCACGTACGCTGTCATCCAGTTTCTCGGCACCGGCCACCACAACACGTAGGCTTGCCAACATGGCGGGCTGTACCTTTGGGCTGCGGTTGAACAGGCGCAGCATGCTGGAGGTGCCGAACATAATGGTGGCTTTATGCTTGGCCACCGCGTTGGCGACGCCTGGGGCATCGGTGGGGTCGGCGTGACTAACCAGCGGCAGTCCTTCGATCAATGGCAGTAGCTGGGTGACGGTAAAACCGAACGCGTGAAAGAGCGGCAGCGAGGCCATGACCACATCGTCGTGCTGGGTATTGAGCACGTCGGAGGTCTGCTTGATATTCGCCATCAGGTTGCGGTGGCTCAGCATCACACCCTTAGGCTGCCCTTCGCTGCCGCTGGAGAACAGAATGGCCGCCGTGGCGTCCGCATTCCGTCCATAGCAGAACAGCGCTTGTAACAACCAAGCGGGCAGCAGGCGCACGGCAAGAAACGTACTGACGCGCTCAAACCGGGAGATCCCCGCCTGTAGATCTTCCAAATAGATCACCTGCTTACCTTCCAGCAGCGATTCTACTGCCAGCCCCCGCTGGCTCAGCTTTTCCACAAAGCGGCGCGCGGTGACGACGGTGCGAATATCGGCTTGCTGCAGCGCAGAGGCAAGGGACGCTTGGCTGGCGGTGTAGTTCAAGTTCACCAGCGTTTTACCCGCGAGCAGCGTGGCCATATTGGCCAGTACCCCAGCAGTGCTGGTAGGCAGCAAAAGGCCAAGCGTCGCTTCGTTGAGGCTACGGTGGCGAAAGCGCTTGGCGAGCAGCAGGCTAGCGGTGAGCGCTTGGCCTGCGTTGAGTGGGCGACCCAAGGCGTCGGCCAACGCTGGGGCGCTTGGGCTGCGTTTGACACTGTTGATCCAGGCCTCAGGCAGCGAAGGCAGCTCCTCCATGGCGTGTTGCCACGAGTGGGTCGCCTGCTCGAAGATACGCCGTTTGAGTACGTCGGCGGGGGTGTCTTTGGGCAGCGGTTTACCAAAGGCGACTACCACAGAGCGGTGCAGCGGCGCATTGCGTAGCTCTTTGAGTTTACTAGACGAGCGGGAGAATTGGCTGCCCCACAGGCCACGCAGGTAAAACGGCACGATGCGCACGTCTGGGTGGGCGTGTTTGCAGGCGCGCTCGTAGCCTCGGCGCAGCTCGCCCAACTGGCCGTTGCGGCTAATCGCTCCTTCGGGAAACAGGCAAACCACTTCCCCTGCGTTGAGCTGCTCGGCCACGGCGGCCAGCGCGTTCTCGGCCCCTGCGCCGCGCTCAATGGGAATGCAGCCCAGCGCTTTAAAGAACCAGCGTAGGTACCAGCGCTGGTAGATGTTTTTCAGCATCACAAAGCGCACCGGGCGCGGGCTAGCAATTTGCACCATCGCCCAGTCTACCCAACTAATGTGGTTGCCCAGCAGCAGCACGCCGCCTTGGGCGGGCAGGTTTTCCAGCCCGTGAACGTCTACGCGGTAACGGCGGGTAATCAGGAAGCTGAGAATAAAGCGCACTAAGCTCTGGGGCAGTTTGGAAATGGTGTAGCCGCCGCCCACCATCGCCACGCTGGCGACCAACAGCAGCAGGTAGTGGCTATCGACCCCCGCCAGCGCGAACAGCGCGGTGAGCACCAAAAAGCCCAGCATCGAAAGGTTTTGGATCCAGTTATTGGCGGCCAGCACGGTGCCTAGCTCGTGATCCGCCGCATGAAACTGGATCAACGCGTTGAGCGGCACGATAAATAGCCCGCCCATCATGCCGATGAACACAAAGTTGAGCGCTTGGCTGGTGGGCGTGGTGAGGAGAGGAAGGCACCAAAGTCCGACGGCGACCCCGACAGCACCCAGCGGAATTAACCCGGTTTCAATACGGTTGCGGGAGAGCTTGCTGGCTAACAGCGAGCCGAGAGCAATGCCGATACCGCTGGCGGCGAGAATGGCTTGCAGCACCAGCGTGTTCTCAATGCTGAGCGCCTCTTTGGCATAGGCGGGAAAAGCGGCTAGCAGCACTTGCCCCACCGACCAGAACGTCGCCAACCCAATGATGGAGAGCCGCAGCACCGGCTGGCGGGCAAGAATGCGTAGATTCTCTTTTAACGCAGTGCCGCTGCGGTAGCGTGCCCAGGTGAGCGGGATAGCCGCAGGCGGTGCTTCATCCAGTTGGAGCCGATAGAGGGCGACGACCTGAAGGCCACTGTTAAGCACCAGTAGCCAGCCCAGCGGGGCGATATGGCGCAGCAGGTCGCTTGGCGTACTGGCGCTGGGGGTGACCCAGTGTTCAAACAGGGCGGTAAACGCCACTGTACCGGCCAGGATCGCACCAATGGTAACCGCCTGCACTAGCCCGTTGGCTTCGGCTAGCCTCGGTTTACCAAACAGCCCTTTCACTAGGCCGTACTTGGCGGGTGAGTAGAATGCAGACTGAATAGCCAGCAGCAGCGTCATCGCAAAAGCGAGCCAGAACCAGCCCTGGTAGTAGGCGGCGGTAATGCCCAGCGACACCGCCACCGCAGCCCAGGCGGAGAGCCTTAGCACACGTACTTTGGGAGTGCTGTCGGCAATATGGCCTGCCGGGCTGAAGAGGAGAATAAACGGCAGCAGAATTAGCCCATTCACCAGAGCGGTAAGCACGACCTGGGTCGCGCCATCGTAGCTTTTGAAAATCGTATTCTGAATGACGATTTTGTGCCCGAGATCTACGAAGGCATTGAGAAAGATAGCCATCAAGTAGGGCCAAGTGCCCGCGATGCGCAGCAAAGGTTGCATGGTATGTTGCCTTAGTCGCCGAAAGTTAACGCACTGTCGGCAAACGGGGTGAGTGTTGCAACGCTCACCGTTCAAGTTGAGTTATATGGGCTTTCCGGTATCGTTAATGTTTAGATGCCTGATGCCCATCGATGATGTGTCAGCATATTGCCCGTCTATTCACACCAGAAAAAGCCGTCACGAGAAACTTCCGATGAATCGTACCCCTTTTCAGGCCCTGGCCTGCCCATTAGACGGCGAACCGCTCCAGTTGGAAGGTGGCACGTGGCGGTGTGCCTCAAACCATAGTTTCGATGTGGCGAAACAGGGCTATATCAATCTGCTACCAGTGCAGCAGAAACGCTCCACCGACCCTGGTGATAGCAAAGCCATGGTGGCCGCACGCCAGCGCTTTTTGGCGGCGGGTGACTATGCGCCTATAGCAAAGGCGCTTAGCCAGGCGGTGATGCGCCACTGTGAGCAGGCAGAAACGTACAGTTGCCTGGATGCAGGCTGTGGCGAGGGTTACTACCTGCGCCAGTTGGCCCAACAACTGCCAGACGTGCAGGCGCTTTCACTGATGGGGCTGGATATCTCGAAGTGGGCGGTGCAGTCGGCGGCGAAGCAAGACGATAAGCACGCACCGATCAGCCGTTGGGTCGTGGGCAGTAACGCTCAATTGCCGGTGCAGTCAGCAACGCTGGATAGCGTGCTGTGTATGTTTGGCTTTCCGGTACACGGTGAGTTTGCGCGTGTGCTTAAGCCGGGCGGGCAACTGCTTCAAGTAGAAGCGGGGCCGGAGCACCTGCGCGAGCTACGGGAAATTATTTATCCCACCTTAAAACCTGCACGTGAGAAAGCGCCTGATGTACCGGAAGGGTTTGCCCACCGAGCTTCCGAGCAGATTCGCTACGCTATTTCATTAGAAGGGGCCGACGTTATCCGCGATTTGCTGACCATGACGCCGCATTTGTATCGTGCCAGTGCGGAGGGGCGCGAGCGAGCAGCTAACTTGGAGCAGCTCACGCTGACTATTGATGCTCAACTAATCGTATGGGAGAGGATTTAATACCCAAACGCAAAAAGGCCCGCCGAGGCGGGCCTTTCTGTTTGAACCGTTCACCTAATGGGTGAGGGTTCTAGCAAACTTTTCAGTGCTATCTAGAAAGATAGGACTTAGGAGATTTGCTTGATGTTAGAAGCCTGAAGGCCTTTTTTACCCTGGGTAACGTCGAAAGAGACGTTAGCGCCTTCCTGAAGGGTTTTGAAGCCGTCAGACTGAATTTCAGAGAAGTGTGCAAACAGGTCGTCGCCACCGTCAGAAGGAGCGATGAAACCGAAGCCTTTGGTGTCGTTAAACCATTTAACTGTGCCAGTTGCCATTGTGTAGATCCTTTGCGCTAAAGCGCCGTAATAAAGTTCCTGGTATTACCCAGATGAAGTAGCGGGTGAAACAAGGAATACAATATCAGGCTGCCGAAAAAGATCGTACACTTCTGAAACCATGCTGCTTGCTAACCAACTGACGCTACAGTGTCATGCTTCTTAGCCTAGGTCAAAGCCTTTCTGCATTTATTTTCATAGGGCAGCGAGTGGTAGGTTCGCTACTTCCAACCCATTTTCCAGGTGCTATCGTCTTTTAGCGTTGATCGTATTCATGATGGCTCCAGTCAATAGTGTTGAGCAGGGGCACGCCGTCTATCCTAGCTAAAGTGGCGGGAGACTCCATGCTAAGCTATTTAGTCGGCGTAATGGAGCTCAAGCAAACGCCACGCTGGTTTGGCAACCCGCGATGATGCTACATGACGTGGTTTTCCATTGATTTATACCAACCTGATTTAAACCAACAGGGCATTCAATGACATATTTATGGAAGCGCTACCTTCAAGCGTCGCTCATTTTGCGCGTCACCATTGCGCTGGTGATGGGGGTTCTGGTGGGTATTGTGGGCGGTGACTGGGTGGCCGTTTGGCTGGCACCGCTGGGCGATTTACTGCTTCGTCTCCTGACTTTCCTCATCGTACCGATTGTACTGTTTACGCTCATGGTAGGGGTGAATCAGTCTCGGGAAGGAAGCGCAGGGCGCGTTGGCGGCAAAGTGTTTATTTACTATTTGGCCTCTTCTGCATTCGCCATTGTGGTGGGCTTAACCGTGGCAACGCTATTTAGCCCAGGCAGCGGCATGACGCTCAACGACAGCGCGAGCTTCTCGGTACCCGAGAATCCCGGTGTGGTCGATGCGCTGCTCAATATTGTGCCGGGCAATATCGTGGCCGCCTTTGCCGAACTCAATATGCTGGGCATCATCTTTACCGCGCTGGTATTCGGGATTGCGCTGTTGAAAATGCGCCAATCCGAGCAGCAGCACGCGCTTGGCGAGCAGCTTTATCAAGTTATTGAAGGGTTAAACGAAGTCACCCTGAAAGTGATGTCGGGGGTGCTGCATTTTGTGCCCATTGGCGTCTTTGCCATTGTTGCTGAAACGGTGAGCCAGCAGGGGATGGAAACGCTTCTTTCGTTGGGTGACATGGTGATGGTGCTGTACATCGCACTCGGCGCACAGCTGTTGATCTACTGCGCGGTGATGCTGCTGTTTGGCGTGAAGTTACGCAGCTTTTTTGGTGAGGCGCGCACGCCGATGGCCACCGCGTTTGCAACCCAAAGCAGCTCCGGCACACTGCCTGTCACGATTAACGCCGCGCAGCGTTTAGGCATCCCGAAAAGCATTTATGGCTTTAGCCTGCCCCTGGGAGCAACGCTCAATATGGACGGTGCCGCCATCCGTATTGCCATTTCAGCGGTGTTTGCCGCCAACGTGATTGGCGCTCCTCTGGATTTGATGAGCATGGTGCAGATCGTGCTGATCGGCACGCTGGTGACGGTAGGCACGGCTGGGGTGCCGGGGGCGGGCATTATCATGATTGCCACCGTGTTTGCTCAAGTAGGCCTGCCCATCGAAACCGTGGCGCTATTAACCGCCATTGATGCCCTGGTAGGCATGGGTGCAACAGCGCTGAATGTCACGGGAGACTTGGTCGGAACGACCGTGATTGCCCGAAGTGAAGGGCATACGCTGGCTGAAGCGCCTGATGAAGAAGGCGGCCACGCGGTGGAGAACGGCTAATCCGTATTCAGACGATAGGGGGGGGGCAGCATGGTTTACGATCATGAGTATCGCTACTTAGAACGCGCCGTGGCGCTAGCAGAAGAGGCGCTCAACGCCGGTGATGGACCCTTTGGCAGCGTATTAGTCAGCGCCTAAGCCGTTTCAACCAGAGTTTAACAAACGCCGCCTTGCGCAATGCAAGGCGGCGTTTGTTAAACTAATGACGCAATGAGAGATTACGCAATGAGAGAGGCTAGTGCTTCAATATGACGTAGAAGGCGTGAATGATGCCTGGAATGAAGCCAAAGAGCGTCAGCAGGATATTGAGCCAAAAGTGTCCTTTGAAACCGACCTCAAAAAACACCCCTAGCGGGGGAAAGATAACCGCAAAAATCATCTTGATCGGGTCAGTCGCGGTAAACGCCATGTAGCCTCCTTTGCTTACACCGTTAGTATAATGTTGCCCAGCCGCCAGTGTAGAACTAATCCCTACACTTGGCTAATTAGTCACTCCATCATACCACTACCATTTTTCGTAGCCGTTCCCCGATGAACGTCATAATGTTGAACGCTCACTGATGATTCATTGGGATTTTTCATTGGAAAGGATGCCATGACTCGCTATCTCCCTCCTTCATTATTGTTACTCAGCACCGCTTTTTCCGCCCCCGTATGGGCACAAACCGATACAGAAGCCGTACTGCCCACTGTAGAAGTCAGCGCACCGCGCTTGGCGCGTGAGATTTACGCCACGCCTGCTGCGGTCTCGACGATAGAGCAAGACGCCATTGCCCAAGGCCAGCAGCGGGTGCGTTTGGATGAGTCGCTCAACCGGGTGCCGGGCGTTTTCCTGCAGAACCGCGATAATTTTGCCCAGGGGCAGCGTATTTCGATTCGCGGCTTTGGTGCCCGCGCACCGTTTGGGGTGCGTGGCATTACGGTGATGGTGGACGGTATTCCTTACACGCTGCCGGATGGGCAGGCCCAGCTAGATGCGATTGATTTGGATAGCGCTGAGCGCATTGAGGTCATTCGTGGGCCGTCCTCGGTGCTCTACG
>Ga0209128_1002408_pt1 | contig 12127 bp, 26 predicted proteins | sample ETNvirnome_6_100_FD_184072 | JGI IMG/M metagenome (GOLD analysis project Ga0209128, IMG submission 184072) | Marine viral communities from the Pacific Ocean - ETNP_6_100 (SPAdes) (version 2) | ecosystem: Environmental > Aquatic > Marine > Oceanic | place: Pacific Ocean | collected 2013-06-19 | reverse complement strand
CTGGGCTGGAGGGGTGGGGATGCTGGAGGGGAGGGGTGCTGGGCTGGAGGGGTGGGGATGCTGGAGGGGAGGGGTGCTGGGCTGGAGGGGTGGGGATGCTGGAGGGGAGGGGTGCTGGGCTGGAGGGGAGTCGCCTTCCCCGGCGAATAACCGGACATTAAAATTCTCTAAAGTTTGTAAACAATAACTAAAAGATAGTAGACAACGCTTGACACGTTGTGATAGAGTAAAGATAATCTAAATTATGGGAGTATGTAAAATGGATATGTTTGAAGACGGTAATAGTAATTGGGAACGCTTGACTGATGTTGCAATCATGTTGGTTAAGCAGTCAACTTTTCCAGACATGGATAAGAGACTAGTGGTTCAAGTATTGGAAAAAGCTAAACAATTACATCAAGAACAAGCAGCCGAAAAATCAGGGGGTGCAGTTAGCATAAAATAGAAGTCGGGTTGATTTAATAATTTGGGCCATCGTTGAATCGGTGGCCCTACTAAGGAGCTAAAAACATGACAACTAAAGAAACGACAAGCAAGTCAAATTGTGCAATCGGATATACAGACGAAAACGGCAACATAGTCAATAGTCATTTTTTCAAGGATATTCCAGACAAACCTGCAACGGTAAATTGGAGATGTCAGAATAGTGATGGTGAGTTTGTACGTTGTGAACATGTCCGAGAATTAAAAAACAAACTTAATTCGCCAACATTTAACAATCAAGATATTTAAGGAGTACAAATGCTAAGTAGAAAATATTATGAGATGTTTGCCGACACTTTGGCGAATCATGCCCACAGAAAATATGTGTCCGAATTGGTGCATGATTTAAGCCTCGAATTCAAACGGGACAATCGAAGATTCGACCGTCAAAAATTTGAAGATCGAGTGTATAAGCAAATTGGTTATCCAAGCACACGATAACTAAACTAACCAAGCTCCAAGATTTAATCATCTTGGAGCTTACAACTAAGGAGAAAATAGATGACTAAAGAAAATCGACTTTGTGACGATTGCAGGACTGTGGCGTATGATCATGGGTTTGACGATCCAGATCAACAGGTTGAAGTTATGGTTACTGCTGGCCTTGATGTTGAGGACCATCTTTGCACAATGCGAGAAGAGCCAGAAGACTTCAGAGGCAAATGTATTTGTGCCTGTAATGATCTACTTCGTTAAGACTTAGACAAACTAATCAAGCCCTAAGATTTAATTATTTTAGGGCTTTTTTCTTTTGTATCTTATATATAATCAAGTCGTGAACTTATCACTGCACCGAACCCACTTTTAAGGCATCTAGCAGCTACGCACAGCCAATTTAAACACCCAACATATACTATGATATTACCAATGCAATTTAAAACGCTGTACGTTGATCGACCCCGGTTGTGGGGTTGAGATACCCCCAGTAGCTCAATAACCCCTATCTTAAAAAAAAGAGATGCTTCTCAGCAAACGCAAGCTCAGATAAAATATAATTATAAAAAGAAATAAAGCCTTTCATGTTGATATAGACTGTGTATATCAATTAACGTAGAGAAACGTTTATAGTGTAAACAATAGTAACCAACCAAAGTGTAAAAAGAATTGCTGTATGAGGCGTATAGAAGGCTTGTAGTGGCTATATTATGTAAGGAGAAACAACATTATCATGCTGTTGTAGAAAAACTGAATAGTTTTCAGGTGTTTTTGAATTTTTTTAAAAAATAAAAATTTTGAAAAAACGGGATTATGTTATAAGGAGTGGTTGTTGTTTAGAATATTCAGTGGGGATTGGGTCTAAATACTGATGTTTTAGATTATAGCAATTTTCTGTATATCTAAACCGAGGGTCATTAGGGTCTGGGTCATCTTTTTTGCCATAAACAGCATTAGCTAAGAAGTCCTCTTTTGTTTTTTGTCCTAATAACCACACAGCTTTTAAATCTTTATAGCCTTCTATCTTTCTATTCTTCATTATTTTCTCACCATAATGTAAGCTAACGAAAATATATAGATCGGGTTTTTGGTGTAGGCTGGTTTCAGCTATAGTAGCATCATAAGAATCTAATGGGGGAACGGATCTTTGTTTTGTTTTAACTTCTGCTCGAATACCAGATGGTAAAATTAAATCATAATCCTTGTGGTTTTCAATTGGAACGCTAATATATTCCGATACTGCTTCCTCCGCTAAAAACCCTGCTGCACTTCCTTCACCATTAAGTATTGAATTATTTAAAATTCCCATATCAGCTGCTCTTTGTTCGGCCCTAGTTATCATTTCTTGTGTATGTGGTATTGTTATCAATTTATTTTCTCCTTAGCAAGAACCAAAGTAATCATTTAAGGGATTTGGGAATTCGGAGTCCCATTCAAATATGGGGGTATTTTCTCCCATATATGCGGATTCTGTATTAAAGGTAAACCATTCTACAGATTCTTCATAGTCCCAGTCATTATCTTCCATAAGCTGCTGAATACATTTATCGCTGGAATAGAGGAGTACGGGTTTCCCGTCACGGTCCCCTATACCTTTAATAGATCTGTCATACCCATCTGCGGTTAATGCATCCGGATTTAATTCTAGTATCTGGTCTATTATATTATTATTCATTCAATACCTCTAAAAAGGAACAATATTGTAGAAACTGTTGGTGTATGTGTAATTACCCTCAAATTTAAAGTCGGGGTAATAACCATTTAATTTGTTATAGTAAAAGAGCTGTACAAAATCCGCAAACTCCATACATTCACTACATATAGGGTATTCAAAGGATAAAAGATAACGTTTTAACCCCTGCGGTTTATGTCCTTTAGGCGGAGGTCCTTCATATGCTGGTTCTCCACAGCATTTAGATACTAAAGATGTTGGATCATTTTCTTCATAATATTTCATAATGTATATATTATAGCACATCTAATGGTATAATAATGTAATGGGAGAAGATAATATGCCTAAAAACACACGATACATCAAAGCTATAGAAGATAAACTACACTTTAATTTCCCAGAACATAAGAGTTAAAATTTGGAACCCCCATTTCAAGACATACCAGAAAAATATCTGATAGAATTACGAAAGTTAATGAGAGAATTTAATCTACCATATATTGAAATTAATATAAAAAATAAAGATGAAGGATTCCCATTAATAAACACTGTAAGTAAAATCGAAGCAGTAGTTAATAGTATACTTGGAGATATCTTTCTTGCTAAGATGGAGGAGGGTTGTTTGTTACTTAGCTCTTTAGAAGAACATTTAGATAACTTATTAACATTATCAGCGGTTTTGCGGGTAAAACATGAAAAGAATAAGGTTCAGACAATTGTAAATAAAATATTAGTCGAAGATAGGAAAAGAACAAGAACGCCTGTCCCTAGAATTTTTGAGGACGCGTTTGATAAAGATTGGGAATGTGATAATGCCTAAAAAAGAAAATTGGAGAAGAGATTATACTTATGGTAATCGAAAAGTACATTTACCACAAATAAGTATAGGTGCATGTAAAAATTCTAAACCTTATTTTACTAAGGGAGGACGTAAGGGTGTAAAAATCTGTCCTAACATAAATGTAGAACTGGGGAATGGATACTGCGTCACTTGCTGGGATATAAAATCAAGTAGGAAAACTATTGTTTAAATAAGTTTAATGGCATACAGGGTATTCTTCAAACAATTTGTGTGATTAAATATTTAATTATTCGTATTAAATAATTTATTATAAATTTAATATGTTTAATCGTACTTTTCAACTTAGGGAACGTTATTAACCCCAAGCAATATCTTTTTCGGTTAATGAATCTAAATAAGCATTTTCCGCTCTGGTTTCTGCTTCAACGGCTTCCTTTTTTCTATGCTTAAGTTTTTTAGTAATTAATAACCCAGCAGAACTTAAAAGTACCACGGCTGTAAGACCAATCAATATATTTTTAGATCTTTTTTTCATTTCGTTTATTTTAACTTAATTTAACTGCAGTACCATAAGCTAGTATTTGAGATTCACCATTTTTACCAGATGAATTTTCTAATCTAACCCCAATTATACCATTAGATCCCAATATTTCTGCCTGTATGGTCATTCTTTCTATCGCTTGTTGCCGACTTTCGGAGAGTAAATTTGTATATTCAGTTACTTCGCCGCCCATTATCATCCTAAGTATTGCAATTATATCTTTGCCTATTGCCCTACTTCTTACAGTGCTGCCTTGAACAAGCCCTAATACTTCTGTAATTCGTTTACCTTGAATATTATCTATAGTTGTTATAAGCATAAAGTATTCCCCATTATTATTATACATTAATCGAATTAATATTCCACAAACTATAGAAGCACGTAATTTCATCCCCCTTTTTTATATCTTTTATAGTTAGTAAGTTGCGAATTTCTTGCCAAGGTTTCCAGAAAGAACCTATAGTTGCTTTAATTAATACACAGTTAGGGGCATCAGAATGGTTATAGAAGCCTCCCAGAGGCGTTCTCAGCCAATTTTGTGGGAATGTGGTATGTTTTATATGGGTAAGCCCCAAATTCGTCTCTGCGGGAATATCTTTTTCTGCAAATAATCCTAATCCATGAATTTTAGATTTCTTAATTGTTAGTGATTTGGGGAGGGGGTTATACATTTATTGTTGTGTTCGTTGTTGATTAAACCAATTTTTAGGCGGCTTCATAAATTTCTTTTCCAGTCTATCTCCACATAGGTAACATATTGGTATTCTAACTAAACCTGTCGGTAAGTCTTTAGGTTTTTCTAATTTATAATCAATTTGTCTTACATCATCTAACCCACAAGTAGGGCAAGAATATTTGTATCTAGGCATTCGTAATCCCTTGATTATATCGAGTTAATCTAGCATGATCAGCATTTTGTTTTTCTAAATCTTTTAGTTTGCATACGATATGATCCAACACATGCACTTGTGTTAAAGCTAATGCCATATTAGATTTTTGCTCAGTGCCGTAAATATCTAAACTAGCATTTGTTGCTTCTACATCAATTAATTGGCAATACTTCAAGAATATATTCCAAATCTTATCACTTTCATCTATTGTAGAACTCATATGATATCCTCCTACCTATATTTTGTATGTTTATTTTTCTTTAGTTTATTCGGCAGCATAGAAAGTTTTTCAAGAAGACGTACCGATTTTCTATTATCTGGTGAGAATTTCTTTTTTGCTTTTTGTTTAGATTCTCTACGTTCCCATTTATTTTGCATTATTCAGATTCTTCTACGTATCTCCAAACTCTTGACCATATGTTAGTTGTTGGTTTTCTTTTTATGAAGGGGAAAAATTTCTCCGCGTGACCCCATATTTTATTATACTTCCCATTATCGCCTTTCTGCCAAACCCAAGCTCCTGCATCAATAAACAATTCTTCTTCCCCGGTATTTAGAATAAAGAATCTTTGTTTTTTTAATAATCTAAATATTCGTTTCTGAATTGTTTTCTGTCTTTTTTTACCTCGAATCCAAGTAATATAAACCGGATCGCGTAAAAGATGACTTATGTCTATTTGTTCGTCATTCATAATAAATTAAATTTTAATTTTATTGAATATACCATAAATTAAATAATTGAGTCAAGATAATAAGTATAATTAAATTGAGGCTATTTATGAAATTATATGTTGATGCCGATGAAACATTAGTAAAATGGGAAATGTCATTAGAAATTAACAAAGAATTAGTAGAGCTTTTACATGAGGGATTAAGAAAAGGTACTTATGATATTACAATATGGTCTGTATTTGGAAAAGATTGGGTTAAGAAATATACTGAAATGCTTTTCCCTAGATTAGATATTCCTTATGGGATTAAACATGATTTATATTTATCAGTACCTAAAGAAGCTTATGCAATTGATAATCGTAAAGAAGTTGATAAAGGATATTTAGTTAATTTTAAGAAAGTATTTACTTCTGATGAGTTCATTTCTTTTCAGAAAATAAGGCCTTTATAAAATAAAATTAACTTTTTTATTTCTTTTCTTTTGGATATACGTAGTATATCTTTTCTTTTCTTTGTTTTTTGTATTAATTTCTTTATTAAATAGGGGGATTGTTAAAGGGGGAAATAAAAAGGATAGTAAAATGGTAGAAATAATTTTAATAGGGAGTAGTATTTTAGTAATAAGTAATGTTTTGTTAAGAATTTTATTTAAGGATAAATTAATTAGTTTTTTAAAAAGGCAAGAATATGAACGTGGGTATATGAAAGGTTGTCATAACACTAAATTATACTCCCAAATTTTCTCTCAATTACCCAGCACTCAATGGTTAAATAACAATATTTATGTGGATCTAAGTACAAGAGAGAAGTTTTTAAAGGTGGTAAAACATAAAACAAATCATTAAATTTGAGTATAATATGTTGTAAAGCAACTTCATAAACGCTTTATTGAAGAAAGAAAAGACTACTCCAGAAGATATCCCAGAAATAATATTTAAAGATATTTCTGAGGAAGAACGAAAATTGTATACATAAATGGGGACATTAAATGGAAACACCTTCAATCAATATATTACCTAAATTAAAAACATTTAGTAAATATTTTGCAGCAACAACTTTATTATTAATAGGTATTCTTGGTATTGGTTTAGTAAGTTATAACCCATTAAATATAACTCATACTTATCTTCCCATTAATTTTGGAACCTTAACCATAACTCAAGAATTTTTACAAACTAATTTAAACATTTTTTATGCTGACTACTATATGTGGGGTGGTACTATTGCAGGTTCAATTATAGCTATTATTGTTTCATTGGTCTTGTTTAGTAATAATCCTAGACAATTACATAAAACCCTAATACACTCCCCTATTGTGATCTACAGAAAATTACAAGTAGGCAGAGATAAATTATTGAAACTTATTACTTACTTAAATGAAGAATCTGCTAAATGGCGAATGGCTTTTAATGTTCTTAAATCTCCATATAGTTTACTTCGGGCCGCTGGGTTCAGCCCACAGATGGCTATAGGTTTAATATTTGCTGGTACTGCCGCTGGTGGTGGTGTTGTGGTAAATGAAACTGTATTTGCTGAGCGTTCTTTCCAACGGGGAGATAGTGGTGTTTACGCAGCGTCCCTTATAGGAGATGCCCCATTAGATATACCAACTGAATATGTAGAAGGTTCAAATACGTTACGTATTGATTTAGGTAGTACACCTGTTCGGGAAATTACAATAGAAAATGTTTCTGTTGGAACAGTATTTACGGGCAGTGCGCTGCCATCTGGCGAGACTAACGTGGTGCAGGTATCAGGTAATGTTGTGTCTGGCGGTACTAATACACGACTTGAGATAGGACATTTTATACTTGAAAATTCTCGTTGTAAAAAGTTAACACTTACGGATATACAGGCTCATACGATTATAGTGCGGGGAAATGCCTCGGACGGACAATCCATAGCGCCAAGTCCGGGGACTAGTCGCATGAGAGCCATAGGTGGAGGACATCAACAAGCTGATGCGATGGTTACAAATGGTGGTACATATGATAGAATCTGGATACAAGCACCCTCAAGTGGGGTTAATGGGAAGATTGGAACACTTAGATTGACTAATTTATATACCAAAGGTGGAGACTGCGTATTTTCAAAGATGGATATAGGTAAAATGGAACTTTTGCTAAATGAAATAGGCGAGGGAAACGGGTTTGCTACAAAAGAATTTTCCATATCTTCTACAGTCACAGGGGCTAATATAACGCTTGAAGACAACGTGGAAGTCACTATAGCTGAACCCACAACTACAACGCACTAAATAAACTGATTTAAAATTATGGCTAGACGAACATGGATACGCTGTAAGTGTGGTGTAAAACTACACGCTAAAAAACCCAACAAAGTTTGTTACGTTTGTTCTAATAAACAACGTAAAGGACAAAAATCACATGATAAACAAAAACAATACTAAAGTATCTGTAGAAGGTGCTTTATCAACCAAAGAAAAAGAAGAGCTTTTAATGGATAGTTTTGGGTCATTAAGGTCTGAAATCCATTCATTAGCTAAACAAATATCTTTCATTAAAACATTAGAAAAAAACATTTTAGTTCTCCTGCTTTGTTCTCTCATAGTCGGGGGGATTGTAGGAGTATTCGTTGCAATTTAGTATAATAAAGTATGTATGAGTATAAAGTAACATTGGATAGAGTTATTGATGGTGATACTGTCGATGTAGATATTCAATTAGGATTTAAGGTTGTTTTATCTAAACAGCGTATTAGATTACATGGGATAGATACACCAGAAAGTAGGACTAGAAATAAAGAAGAAAAAGTGAGAGGTCTTTTGTCAAAGGAATACCTTAAGAACATTTGTGAATCCTCTACTATTAGACTTCTTAGTAAGGACAGAGGGAAGTTTGGTAGGATATTAGGGATTTTATACCAAGATGACGAAACGGTAAGTATAAACCAACGGATGTGTGATGACGGATATGCGGTCCCTTATTTTGGGGGAAATAAAGACGAACTAGAATCTTTACATATGATTAATAAACAAAAATTAATCGAGAAAGGGATATTGGAGGAATAAGTGCCTTTAGCGAATGATATTTACGAAACTCTGATTAAAGACCCAGACCTAGATATTATGGAAGGGCAAACGAGGCATGAAGCAGCAAAAACGGAAGCTGAAGAGAGAACCAGACAGCATTATAATAATGTTGAAGCTTTATCTCTAGCGTCCGAACCGCTTAAAAAAATATCACCACTAAAACAATTTATTTTCTATGTTTCTAAACTTAATAAAGAGTGAGTATAATAGATATTAAGAGGGTATTATGCCTAACACAGATTTAACACAATTAAATAGTTCAATTAACACATTCCTTAAAATAATTAAAGGTACTGTTAATGATAAGAAATTCGGTTATGACGATAAAGGCCTTAAGGATGCTATTGAATACGCAACCCAATTAATGAGAGATAAGAAACCTGTTAATTTTGAATGGCAGCATGATTACGAGAAACTTGAAAAACTTGGCCCCCTTATGGGTATAGCAAGGGTTGCATCTTTAGCTGGCCGCGCAGCAGGTAAAGGACTAAAAGGTGCTGGAAAAGTAGGGTTTGAGGTAGCCTCGCAACCACTACCCACAATAAACAAACAAAACACTACTAAATTAAATGCTGTTGAACTTGAAAAATTTAACCCATTTGGTTCGGTGGGTAGATTGATAGGTAGAGTGGCAGGCCCACCAGCGTATGCCGCTCAAGAAACTGCTTCAGTGGCTGGGAGAATAGCTGGTGCAGGAATTACAGGTGGCCCTAAAGGAGCTAAAAGGGAGACCAAAAAAATAGTATCGGAGGAGAGAGCTAAAGGCCGTATTCCATCCAAAGGTCTTGGGCCTTTCCCCCAACGCGGCCGGGATTGGAAGCCAAAACCACTTAAAATAGAAAAATTAAATGAGATTAAAGATAATTCTCAGAAATCTATTCAAAAAATAGACCCTGCAATGGCAGCATTAGCTGGTTGGTGGTTAGGAGGAACTGTAGATGAATTAAACCAACAACGAGCTAGATTATCTCCTTCTCAACAAAATGAATTTGATAGACAAATAGAACGCGCATTAATGAGGGGTAGAGGTTTTCGTAAGGATATATCATTAGAAAAATTACAATCTTTATTTAAAACCAAACCAATTAGCCCCGGTACTGCGGCTCCGCCTAAAGCAGGACTTTCATGGGACCCCACATCACATAGATGGGTAAATCCTAAAACTAAGATACAAGGGGCAATATCTGCCCGTAAAGGTAAAAAACGAACTAGGGGTACTGGAACTGGTGTTGGTGAGAAAAAGGTAAAAGTTGGAACAAGAATGATTGGTGCTGGAAGAAGATTTAAAGGTGAAACAGACGTAGCTGTTAAAAGGAAAAAAATTAAAATTCCAACTAAATAGTATTTTATTAAAGAAAAGAGGATATAATGGTACGAAAAAAATCTAGTGTTAAAGCAAAAACAACAAAAAAGGCTGTAAAAAAGACTCAACCAAAAGTTGTAGAAGAAAAGCAACCAGAACCAGAAATAACGGGTTATTTAACCCCTATTTTACTTCAACGGGAGCCAGTGGAAAAAGATATACCTGTAGCAGCTATGTTCTATAGTAGAAACTCAGGTTCTATTAATTTAGAATGTTATGTTCCTAGTCACGAAGCACATATTGAAATGATTATCGGTGGCGATATTTCAGTAGAAACTGCTGGGAATATAAAATGTATATCTAAAGCAGAGTCCCCAGAATCATGGATAACAAACCTTTGTAAATCACGAGAATTTTCTGGCAACCCATTTATAGCAGAAGAGGCTCAACCCACATATGAAGCTTAATGATTTTGTTCATAGAAGCAAAAGAAGGATTCCGTCTTCAAAACCGACATCTCGATTTATTTTAGATAACACAGCTCTGGAATCTAAATACGAAGAACAAATATCTGATTTAAACACCCAACTTGGCGTTTACAGAAATATGGAAGCCGACCGTGATGCTGCGATTCGTAAATTAGGCGTTGAGGTGGACAAAAAAGAAACCCTTGAATCTCAAAACAATACCTTTAAAGATGAGTTAATGAGATTAAGGACTACTATTTCTGACCAAGAGGGGTTTTTAAAAAAGATTCCAAAATTACAAAATGAAATTAATCAATTAAACTTTATTGAGGGACGCTCCAAAGAACTTGAAAGTAAGAACCTTTTATTATCCGAAGAAATTAACATTCTTAAAGAACTTATAGAAGATAAAGAAAAACAGTTACAGATAGGAGCTAATTTAGATGAGCAAAAGCGTGCCGCTGAGAATCGTTTATTCGAGAGTAAAAAAGAATTAGACACAATGACAGCGACCGCCTTTCGTCAATCTAATGATATTTCCTCATTAGGTCAGCAAGCTGAAAAACTAAAAAATGAAAATGAATCCTTCTCAAAAGAACTTATTCAAAATAGGGCTGATAAAATTTCCGCAGAAGAAGAGAGAAAACAAGTTTTAGAAGAGAACAAAAAACTTGAAACTTTTGCTGATGAAATGAGTAAAATAACTATAGAGGTAAGAAAACAGAACAAAGAATTAAAAAACACCCTTAATTTCTGGGAAAAGGAATCAAAGGCTACAGCAGACCAGTTAAGGGAATCCGCACAGGTTGAAAATAAATTAAGGGAGTGGGTTACTAATTTGGAAAACGAAGGAACTAAAAACACATCTATTAAAGGTGGATTAAATAAAAATTTAGATTCTTTAAAATCTACTATATCAGAGATGGGAACGGTTATTGATGGATTAATGACTGATAATACTTCTTTAAGGCATATAAACAGTGATTTCCGCAAAGAGTTAGCAAAACCAAAATATTTATCAATGGGAGCAATCGCAAAACGGGAAGGTTTCAAGATGCCGCAAGGTATGGAAAATATACGAACACGAAATTTAGGGAATGCAGCCCCAACATTATTAAAATTTAATCCTAAGAAGGAGAATAGTTATGGTAACTAAAGCGCCATGGCGCTCAGAAATAGAGGCCTTACAAAATTATCAAAAACATAAGACTTTTACATTTACAACATCCGGTTCAAGCGCAGAAGACGCAGTTACTCTATCTGGCTCAATGGAAGAATGTAATAAAATTTCTTTTGTAGTTGAATCTGCTGATGCATATGTAGCATTCGATGAAACAGCCACGACCAGTAGTATGCTTATACCGCAGGGAGAAGGTTATTTTGATGAAGGCATCTGGTTTGGCACAAAGATTAGCATTATAAGGTCAGGTAGTACGAATGTAAGAATTCGTGGGATTATTTGGGGGCGTTAAATGCCGAAAAACACTAGGTCCGGCGGATTACATAAAGGAAATCTCTTTGACACCAACGTAAAAGCCACATCTATTGATGAGGATATTTTTACCGACCAAACGCTGCTTGATGCAGCCGCTGCTGATGGTGACTTAGTATTAGTCCTTGACGTATCAGAAGACCCAGACGAAATAAAATATATAACTAAAACCAATTTACTTGGTACTTCATCTGTAGCATTAACTGGTTCTACTGATAATACAGTGGTAACTGTTACAGGTTCCGCAGCAATTGCGGGTGAGGCTAACCTTCTTTTTGACGGTACTATTTTAACGAATGATGGTGGTGAAGTTGATAT
>Ga0209128_1002404_pt1 | contig 12144 bp, 14 predicted proteins | sample ETNvirnome_6_100_FD_184072 | JGI IMG/M metagenome (GOLD analysis project Ga0209128, IMG submission 184072) | Marine viral communities from the Pacific Ocean - ETNP_6_100 (SPAdes) (version 2) | ecosystem: Environmental > Aquatic > Marine > Oceanic | place: Pacific Ocean | collected 2013-06-19 | reverse complement strand
TTTAGATAAAATTATAGACCTAGAAAAAGCGGATAAAGTTGTGGATAAATTATTGGAATCTGACCCATGTTCAAATGAAACTATATTTGATGATTCTTTTTTTAAATTTTCTAACGAGGAACTTGGGGAAGTTGAATTAAAGGCGAAGAATAAAATGAATGGTACTATAATCATAGATGAGGGGTGTTCGATACAAAATGTATCATTAGCTACTGGATTAGATACTTTTAATGCCGAAATACCATTAGCAACAACAACAGAACAAATATCTAATGCTATTACCAATTTAAATAAAAGTGCATTAAATATAGACGATAGTAATCCAACACCAAATGATAGTATAAAATTAAATACACTTAGTCTAGAAATGTTAAAAAACCTAATAAAAGTATTTACTAGTGTTATCTTTACGCCAAAAATAATGTCATTAATACAAATAACTGGTAAAATGGTAGAGGGTCCTAGTGGTGTGTATAATAAAACTTCAGCTCATGATTTTACTGTTGATTTTAGGGTGTTTTTTGAGTTTGTAACTAGAGAGTCGTTTGCCGCTTTATTAGAAATTATCTTTAATAAAATTAAAGATAAAGTAATAACACTAGTTACTAGTGTTATACAACAAATAATACAAGAAAAGGTTAAATTAAGATTTAAAGCAATAGCTAGTGTATTATTTACAATAACGGAGGGATTATTAAACTCAGTAGAAATACCCAATACCTCTGAATTTACTTAAAAAAAATAATTATGGGAAAGTGTCCAGATATAAATCCAAAAAAACCAGATTTTAAGAATCCATCATCTATATTATCTGCTCTATTAGCATTATTTAAATTACCAACGGGTATTCCACAAAACCCTTATATGGCAAAACAATTAATATTAGCGTCTGGAGCAAGACCTGGTCTTAGTCCATCTAAAATTGCGGCTAAAATCATACAAAGACAATCTGATGCGGGAATACCTGTTGGTGCTCTGCCCAGTGGTTCAATTTCACCTGGTGAAATTATGGAAAGAGTTAGAATAGAGGAAATAGTTGGTGCAATAGCGACAGATATGATAATAGACGTGGCAATAAATCCAGGTACACAACTAACCGGTACCGGTGGTAATGCGGGAGGACCTATACAAGTTTTGGGGTTTTTAACAGGAACTGGTGGTGGTAAGGCCGTAGCACATTAATTACTAATATAATGAAAGAGGATTTAACTAAAAAAAGTAATAAATTTTTAAAAGATAGTGAAATAAATCTAAGGTCTGAGTTTGAAAAAACTAGAATTGAAATATTAAAATTACATGATTATTGGATGTCTATTAGAGAAGAATATGTTAAAGTTAATAATGAATTAAATAATAGATTTGGTATAAACAATAAGTAAAATGGTTTTAGGTGGTAGAAAAGTATGGTTAGGGGAAGGTGATACCTCACTCCATAAGGATAATTGGTTTGATGCCCAAGTACTAGATAATAATGACCCTAATGGTGCGATGAGAATCAAAGTTAAGGCTATTGGTCTAGATAAGGATAGTACCAAAACAGACGAATTAATTTTAACAACTAATTGGGACGAAATAGCTGTAAGCCCATTATTACCTAAATTTTTAACAATAACACCAAAAGTTGATGAAAGAGTTAAGATTTGGGTCCCCGATTCTAGAATGCCCAACGTAAATAGATATTATATTGGACCTGCTATATCACAATTAAATAATTTTGATTTTCAAGATTACATACCTGCCAACGCTGGGACACAAAATAGTCAAACGAAATTAAACGCATCTTATAAAGATAATCAATCATCAGATTATCATGGTAATAAAGATTGGTCTGTTTTTCCAAATACTTCTGGTGTGTATCCAGATATAGCAATAAACTCTAGAGGTAATAGTGATGTAATTTTACGAAGTAAATCAAATTATGATGAAATACAGTTAAGGGTTGCTAAATATGATTATAAAAAACCAGATAATCAATTTAATATAAATCTTAAAAATCCGGCATACATAACCATTGGACATTATCAACCACTTAAACCAAACAAATTAACTGATTCATTAGGCTTAGATAAGGATAAAACTCATATTAATTTTGTGGCAGATAATTTAAATCTTATATCACATATAGGTTCTGAAAAAAAAGGGTCTATAAGTGACGTGTCAGATAATATATTAAGTGGTGACCAATTTAAACAATTAAAAGTCGAACAAACTAAATTACACCCATTATTGTATGGTGATGTTTTTAGAGAATTTTTACAATTGTTGGGTAATTTTATTCGTAGTCACGTTCACCCTTACGATGGTTTACCACCAGACCCATCATTAGCTACGTTAGAATTAACACAATGGATTAATAATAATAGTGGCACTGAAGTAACTGTTAAGGGATTACATCCTACAGATATTGTTATTAAATCATACGAAGTTGGTGGGGTAAGAACATACGATGTTATACAAAATTGCACATTTCTTAGTAAAGGTGTTAAAACTAATTAAATATTTCAGATATTTATAGTAAAAACAATTAATGGGCTTTATACGTACATACTTTGATAAGGATAATGTTATTATGAGAAATTCCTGTATAAATACAGGAAGAAATCCGATAGCAGAAATATTTCATGGAGGAGCATTAACAGAAGATGACTTATCCTTTTCCAGATATTTGATTAATTTTGACTTAAGTGATTTAATTGACAAATATAACAATAATGAAATATTTTTAGAAAATTTAACACACGAACTTAAATTAACAAATACATCTTGTTTTGATAATGAATTATATTGTAAAACATTTTGTGGTGCTCAAGGTACTGTTAATAGAGCCACAGGTTTTGATTTAATATTATTTAAAATACCAGAAAGCTGGGATGAGGGTAATGGTTATGATTATGTAGAAGCTGTATCAATTTGTGAAGTTGATGATAAAAGTTTTTGTGAAGGACCATCCAATTGGTTTGATAGGTCTTTCGATGTGACTTGGGCACAAAATGGTGTTTATACAAATCCCAACGCTTGGTATTCTGGTTCTACAACTGGATATACTGGTACAACAATAGATTTAGTAATTGGCACTCAACACTTTGACCATGGCAACGAAAACCTATGTATTGATGTAACTAGTCACATAAACAGTTTAATTAGTTCAGGCATAACCAATAACGGTTTAGGCATCGCTTTTACATATAATGAGGAGAGAGTGTTAACAAAGTGCGTACAATATGTTGGATTTTTCACAAGAGAGACCCAAACAGTATATGAACCCTTTATTGAAACAACAATTGATTGTACAATAAGTGATGACCGAGATAATTTTTATTTAGATAGAGATAATAGATTATATCTTTATGTTAATGCCGGTGGTGAACGTACAAACGCTATTATTTCTGGTGTAACAATATATGACCAAAATGATAATGTGTATCAAAATATTGTACCTTCAGGTATAACACAATGTAGTAGGGGTGTTTATTATATAGACCTAAACGTTAGCAGTGACCCAATTAGTGGTTATTGTGGTAACATAATGTTTAGAGATGTTTGGGATAGTGTTACAATAAATGGCAATGACTTGGGGGATGTAGAATTAGATTTTGTAATAAAAGATAAAAACGATTATTATAATATAGGTTCTGTTAATAGTGCTGGAGCTAGTGGTTTAGGTGTTGGTGACGCTAATAATATTTCTATATATGATTACGCTGTATCTATACATGGTATTAAAAGAAAAGAAAAAATTAAAAGAGGGGATACAAGGAGGGTTAATGTTGATGCTAGAATACCATTTACAATAGACCAAAGTGAATCTATAGATAAAATGTATTATAGGATATTCATAAAAGAAGGTCAAACACAAATAGAATATATTGGTTGGTCTGAAATAGATAAAACCCCTGATGGTAATTTCTTTTTACTAGATACTTCTTGGTTTATAGCTAATGACTACTATTTAGAGGTAAAATTTGAATCTGGTAATGAAGTTAGAACTTATAATGATATTATAGAGTTTCAAATTGTTTCTGAAAAGGATTGGTGTTAATTAATTAGTGCTTTCATATTCTGGGTCATATTCCTCAACAGATAAATAAATCTTATCCAAATCGTCAGAAGATAGATTCTCCAAAGCATCTTTTATATAATCCATTTTACCCTCATCAGTACTTTCATGGTGTTCTCTAATGATTTTTTGACCAATCTTTCGATGTCGTTTATGATATATTAATAAGAATATTTATTACCTTCATTTCTAGCCTGTTCTTTTCTACCCCAATGAGCTCTTTTCCTTTCTTGCATATGTGTATCAGATTCTTTTTTCTTTTTTGACGCTATTTGATGGTCATTTATTTTACTTTTCAAATCAGAAACTTTTCCAATAAATTTATTAAAATTTGACACGAAAGTGTCTATCTCACTATGATATCCATCTGCTCCAGAAACACTATTTGCTATATCTCTTTTAAATCCAGTTTTTAACTCATCCAAGGTCATTTCCAAATCATCTATAATTGGGTAGGCGGGGTGTCTGGTTAAAGTTGTCACCTTTTCTTTTTTATCTTCTTCCTTGATTATTTTTTTAACCAAGTTTTCAATATCATTTTCATTTAATTTGATTACTTTCTTTTTCATATTAAATTCTTTTTTAATAAATATCTTGTTAAATTAAAAAAATAGTATTATCATTGTTAAATAACCGATAATTTATCCTAATATGAATTAAAAACGAAAAAAAATCACGATTTATTTGATGATTTTTAAAAAAATACTTATCTTTGTTAAAGTTTAATAAAAAAATATAAATAAAATGGCAAAAAAGAGAGACCTTAAATTACAAAACCAAAGCTACACCATAGATGTTATTGAGGTTTTATCAGAAAATGACCCAACACGGACTAACAAGTATCTACCCTTTATGATTAAACAAACCAAGGATTGGGTTGATTGGATTCATAATGAACTTAATAATGAAACTTTTAAAGAAATGTTTGAAGTTGTTAAAGACTTTGATGATTTATCTGAAAGAAATCTTTTAGAAAATAAAGACATATATTCTTATGAATCAAATCAAGACATCATTGAAGCTGTTAAATTTGCAAAAGAAAAAATAACTCGTTCTGAAGTTAAAAATAAAGAAACTGAAGTTATATATGAAGACGATAGATGGGTTGTTATTTTCCCACTTACAACACGTAGTTCCAATATGTATGGAAAAGCCACAAAATGGTGTGTATCAAGTGAAGACCATAACTATGGAAAATACTTCAAACAATATGCTGAAAATGGTGTTTTAATTTTTTTAATTGACAAAAATGTTAAAGATAAAGATTGTAGAACAAATCTATTTTCCAAAATGGCGTTTCATAATGATAAAAATAAAACTGAAGGCATAACCATTTGGAATGTTCAGGATAAACAATTTAATATAAATGACACACTTAAAATACATAAAATGGTTAAATCAAAAATTATGGATATTATAACCGAAAGGTTGGAGAAAGGTGACCCCAATATGAAAGTTGCCAAAGGTAAGGGGGTACGAGAATGACATTAAATGATAAACTAAGGTCGGCATCCAAATTAAATGAACTAGTTGAAATTTATTCAGATGTTGTTGAACATTTGATTAAAGAAATACGAGAAAACCCACATGACGCCACCCTTGGTGAAAAACTAAGGGAATATGGGATGAATTATTTGGATGTGTATAAAAGAGGGGAGAAGTAATCTTCCCTTTTTTTTGCTGTAGTTATTATTAATATATGTTTAAAAAAATAATAGCCCATCACGATTTCATAACAGGCAAACCAAAATATAATTATTCTGTAAGTCAACGAGGTAGACTTACAGAAGATGGTCATCAAATGGTATTACTATTTGGAATGGTATGGAATGATTGGTTATTTAAATAATTTATTTTCCATTAAAAATAAAAATGTATCCATATCTACTATTTCATATTTGCCATCATATGTTGGGTCAGGAATATGACACGAATCCCACGAAAGGGTTGGCCTTCTTTCAAGTTCAAAATAAATATAACAAACTTCGTTGTAAAGGCCGGAGACGCCAAGGGTATCATACCCCATTTCTTTTGCATAACTTATAATATCTGATTTAAATAATTTTGGGTCATGTGAAAACCTAGGTGGTCTATTAGGTAATTCAGAAACATCCAAAACATACGCTTTATTTCTGTCCCATGCCTCCCCTTTAGATGATGACATCTCATCTTCAATCCATTTCATATCTGATTCATTCAATTTATCAAATCGATTAAACAAAAAAGAAACATCCATTATATAAGGTTCCCAATCATCTGCCGGTATATTGGTATTATTTTCTTTTAAATTACTGGTTGGCACCAACATCTCTTGGGGTACATTTTCTGAAACCAACCTCCAATAACCTGTAGAAAATAAATGATTGGTCCATTGAAGTGTTAATTGATGTGGTTTAGATGGGGGCCAATTATTAGATACAACAGTATCATAATTGACTACTTTACCATAATCGTCCTCATCAACAATAAGTCTAAGAATATTATATGAATTAGGGTTAAGTGTTTTTAACTCACTATTTTTTGTATTGGTTGTGTTACCAATAAAAACTAAAGTACCAGTAGCTACTGGATTTGAACGGACATTTTCAATCCAATCCATGTTGTCAATTTCTTCCTTTATAATTTGTTTAAAATTCATATAGTAAAAATACTTTTTGGTAATTCGGTATACTCCACCATTTTTTTATCAAAATGATGTTTATTTTTTTCCATTGCCCAATTGCGACTATCATTCGCATCCTCCTCATATTCCCACTTTGGAACATTGTATCCCATCCATGATATACTTTTATTATTGGTTGTTCTAAATGTATGGTCCAATAAACTGGGTATCCCATTATATAAAAAAAGTGAATCAAAATTTTCACCAGAACTCACTTCACGCATTGTAGGTCTAGAATTACCAAATCCGGTCCACTCATAACCATTATCATATAAAATATTTAAAATTCTATTTTGTTCTTCCTCACTAATAACACCAAACCATATTTTATATTGTCCACGTTGGTTTATTGCATCCAAAGGCTTAATATCTTTAATCCACCCCATATCATCGGCCTCTTCTTTAATGACCCATGGAAGATTTTCACTTGGTGGAAAAGCATTATTCAATAGCTCATACAATTCTTTATATTCTTCTTGTATACCATAGGGAACGTGGGGTCCCATTGTTTTAGTTTCATTCTCAGCCGTAATAATAATCTCATTAAGTGTAGTGTGTCCTCTATTATGTAATATGGTTCCCCAGTATTCTATTTCAAAATCTATATATATGCCACCACTATTCTTTTCTGCTATGGTAAGTAGCTTATCATTATCATAATGTGTGGCTGTATATCTGGTACCCTCAAAGGTTTTATTAAGTATTTCTTCCAATTCATCTGCATTCATTTCATGATATCTAATATTAACGGATTCAATCCAATCCATGTCAGAACTTTCAAGAAAAACATCAATATCGTCATCTTCACCATAATTCTCATTTGGTGTTTTATGTAGGCCATTTTTTGCATAATGTGTATCAACTGCAATCCTAGCATCTTGCCATGAATCATAAAATGGTGCCATTCTTTTTGGTATTACATACCTATTATTATAAAAATCTGATTTTTCTATTTTAGCATTAAATAATCCCTCTATTATATCATTCTCATCAACTTCATGGTCATCATGTAAAAAAAGTTGTCCAGCTTCTTCATATTTGCCACCATACCCAATAAATCTAGCTATTTTTTCATAATTTCTTTTTGTTTCAGGTAATTTAATTTTCCATATATGATAATATAAATTGCCCTTATCATTGTATTCATAAAAAGATTGTCCACCATCGGTTGCAGTACACCAATTAGTATCGTCACCATAATCACATGAAGCTTCTTTTGTTTTTGGGTATATAACAATTAAATTATTATCTTCATAAACTATATCCTGATAATCTATATTATCAGGTTCAAGTTCTTCCCTTATGATTCTTTTAATATCCATATAACATAAATATGTTTATTGAGCATAAAAAAAGGAGGAACTAAGTCCCTCCTTTAGTTTGTTATATATTAAGATTACTATCTCAACTCTCTAACATCAAATGTACGTAACCCGTCTACTCTAATATGTCCGTAGAACCTGTTATTAACCATTTTTTTCGCGTAACGCGTCATTATACCTTTGATAGGTACAAAGTTAAATGGATTGTACATTGTTGGGGTCAACTGTAATGGTACATATGGAGCGTAAATATATCCAGTGTCCAATAGTGACTTACCTTTATGTCCAACTATCACAGAGTGTGCTGGAGCGTAAGGGTCACGGTATACAGTATAACGTCCTCCAAGTGAGCCAGCTCTTTCAATACCCATATTGTATTGGTCTTGCTCTGGAGCTGCGTTTGATACGTGGAAGTATTCAAGGTCATCAAATACTGCTGATACCTCAGAAGATACAACTACGAAGTTTGCACCGCCCCTAAGAGTAGCTTTATGGATTTGAGCTGATAGTTGGTTAACCGCTGTAATCAACGTTTGGTTCCAATCTTTTTGAGTGTAACCGTTGTTGTTAGGTAACCTTTTCCATCCGTTATAATCCCATCTTAATGTCCAAGCCGCTCCCGTTCTCAAATCCATAAGGATTTCACGGTCAATTTCTGCTGCAACTTGTTCAGAAAGTAATGCTGTCAATTCAGCTTCTGCATCAATGTTGTGAAACGCTGATACATCTTGTGCTAGTTCAGGAGTCCAAGTGGCTCTTAATTTCCTCTCAGTAACCGATACTGTAACAGAATCAAGTTCGAAAGAAACTTCTCCCATTTCACAACTTTCTTCAAGGTCGGCGTAACTATTCCAAACTACAGAAAAAGCTCCATCTAAAGAAGTAGAATTAGCTCCCGCTGTAATAGTTGTGGTATTTGCCGAAGCAGCCCCGATGTAACCATCAAAGGTTCCGTCACCACACTCTACACACACTGGGTGAGTCATGTCAACTTCAAGGAAAATACACCCATCAGCGTCACAAATATCACCGTAATCAACAATACCTTTTCCATATCGTTGCGTTACAACCCTCACAGGTAGTTGGTCACCAATATTAGCTATTACTTGGCCATCTATATCAGTAATTGTTTGTAATGCTTGTACTGTTAATGATGCTAAGAAAGATTCAGTATCCATTTCATTTCCGTCAGGACCTAAAAGTCTACCAGCTCCAGTATCATTAAAGTCACACATTCTTATGATTTGTTGTCTAAAAGAACCATCACCAGCAGCCGGTCCAATTCCAAGATGAAATACAGAACCATCTGTACACGCTGAAAATGCTACAGGTACACCTGCATCAACATTAATTGTTATTGCTCCTTTTGATTGGTCGAACATTCCATCATCGTAGAATCTGTCATACAAATCCTTCGCACAATCACTGTAAGTGGTTGGGTTACAACCAGCGTCAACACAGTGACAAATAATTGGTGCTCCGTGTGTAGAACCAGTTGAAGGGTGACCCCCAGCGTCAATTCTCTCAGATACTTTTGGTACAAAGTAGAAAAGTTTACCAATTGGTAAATTTAATGCTTGTACGGAAACGATGTCGTTTGCCAACAATTTTGAAAACACACGCCTTACGATTGGAAAAACTACTGTTTCGAAAGAACCAGTTGAAGCTCCACCAGCCGCAGCTGTTGTTTCACTTAATAGAGACGATGCTTGATTTTCATAGAGTAGAGCGATGTTTTCTTTAACATGGCCGTCTAACCCATCCAAAAACCCAAGGTCGTTCCATTTATTTACGGTTGCTTCACGGATAGCTTTTTGATGCTTAAGTCCGATATTTCCAACCTCACCAGATTTTAATAAATATCCCATTTTTTTTGTTTTTTATTTTATTATTATTATTAGTATTTGTAATTAAACTCCCATAAGTTTTTCATTTTTTCTAACTCAGGGTGTACATATACTTTTGACTCAGTTACTTGTGCTGAACCACTAGATTTGGTTTCGTTAATTTTATTATCAATAGATTCTTTAATTGGGGCTTTTGTCTTATCGATTTCTTTAACTAAATTTTTATATGTAGTTTTTGACTCTTTAAGAGTTTTTGCCTCGTCAAACCTTTTAATAATATCAACTTTCTCATTTTTAGTAGTTGAGTGTTCAGTAAATAATCTAACACTATATGTTAAGTTGCTATTAAACACAGCAACCTCATTAAGTTTTTGTCTAAATTGTTTCAGAGCGTCGACCATTTTATTATAGTCTTCTTTTAACTCTTTATTTTCAGATTCAACTTTTATCATATTTGTTTTTATAACTTTATTTTCATTCATTGTTTTTAAGAACTTGGGTGTTCTAGATTCTCTAGTGAATTGTTTAGGATAATTAGCCGGTCTTTTTCTTTTATTTTTACCGTTTGGATAGTTTCTAGTAACATTCTCAGTTTCTAAATCTTCCTCTACGACTTCTTCATCATCAGATAGTTCAACTGCATAAACAACTTCTTGTTCTTCGTCTTCACCACCTTCTAGGTCATCTATCTCAATCTCATCACCATCCAGGTCTAAACCTTCTATGTCGTCAATGTCAATTTCACCGCCTAGGTCGTCACCTTCTAAGTCACCACCATCAATGTCGACATCAATTTCACCTTCTAGGTTTTCCCCACCAAGTTCTACTCGATATTCTGCGCCAGTTTCGTTATCCTTAATATCAATATTTCCACCATCTTGAACCACTTCGATTTCATCGTCTGGGCCCATTTTTTTGAAAACTCTAACAACTTCAGTGTCATCAGCGTCTGTCAAATCAATCATTTCAACATCCATATCAAGTTCTTCATTATCACCTTCTAGGTCTTCTAAACCTTCTAGGTCATCGCCTAATTCTAGGCCTTCTACGTCACCAACAACAGCGACGGTATCACCGTCTTCTTCATCACCCATATCGGGTAAATCCAAATTTAATATTTCATCATCTTCATCTTCTGTTAAGCCATTTGAACCTTCTAGAGATTCCTTTACCATTTCTTCAATTTCTGAACCCATAGTTTGGGTCAGTATTTCTTTTGCGTTGGCTTCGAAAGCTTTTTCAATTTGTTCGCTTTCTAAGAGAGCTTCATCGACGATAGACTTTCCTTTGTTTGCCATTTTATTGTTTTTATTAAAATAATATTATTAAAAACCCTAAAGCAATAGAGTTTTCTAATAAATATGTATTAAGTGTGGAAAAAGTTAAAAAAACTTTATTTTAATACATTTTAGTTGTTATTTTTTTTATATTAAACTTTTGAGCATAAAAAAACACGAAACATCATATAGACATTTCGTGCTAAAAATATTTTTTTATACTAATTAAGCCACAACACCAACATTAATTACATCTTCTATTGGACTTTTAGCTGTTGATGTAACTTCATAATCCAAAACAGAATCTTTTAAATATTTGTTTATTCTTGCTTCAGCTTCAGTACATGTCATTGCATCAACAAGATATTGTGTTTTAATTTTTTTTGGGTTTCCATTATTTTCATTAATGGTCTCAAATTCTACCTTTACTAAGAAATACTTTATTTCATTCATTTTAAAACTTTTTAATTAATAATAATACAATTATACTTATAATACTTAAAATTGTGAACAGTTATCTATACCTGGGATTAAATCTATTCATAAACATTGTATTTGTTTCCTTTAATGCATCAGCATATTCTCTAATTGTCGGTTCTAGACCTAATATTAATTCTGTTATTTTATTTTCATATTCTGATTGTGTAAAATTACTAGGTAAGCCTGATAAAAGCCTAATCTTTCTTTTAAATTCATTCATATTTTTTATAAAATTTTGGCCACCCAATATTACATCGTCTTCAGTAAAATCTTTAATTAACATACCTGTGACTCTAATAGCCTCATCAATACCACTTGATAGTTTTGATAATATTTCTTCACCATTAAACTTATCGAAAGTCCCAGTAGTTACTTTTTCACCTAAAATTTTAATTACCTCTATTACGTCACTAAATACTTTAACTAACCCCTCCATTACCTCACCAGAATGTTTGGCCATAATTATTTTATCATCATAACCTCCAACTTCTTTAAGTAA
>Ga0209128_1002400_pt1 | contig 12164 bp, 10 predicted proteins | sample ETNvirnome_6_100_FD_184072 | JGI IMG/M metagenome (GOLD analysis project Ga0209128, IMG submission 184072) | Marine viral communities from the Pacific Ocean - ETNP_6_100 (SPAdes) (version 2) | ecosystem: Environmental > Aquatic > Marine > Oceanic | place: Pacific Ocean | collected 2013-06-19 | reverse complement strand
GGTAGCCGCAGAAAAATAAGTTGGTTGTACAGTTTTTTCACCCGCAGAAAAACTTTTTTGTATTGGTTTCCCTTTATACAAGGGATTTTTTACAACAGCAGCAGTATTCCAACTTGTAGAATTTGTATATTGTCTCAAAGAAACAGGATCAATAACCATTATGAGCATTACTTGATTTGCATACAACAAAGAAACAGCATCACGGAATCCGTCAGGGGGAGAAACTACTGCATATATGAATGGACCTTTTTCACCAGCACGGTTGGTTGATTTTCCAACAATATGATTTGAATCATTTCCTGTTATATTTTGAGAATTGGTTGTAGGTTCCGCTCCAATAGTCAGAGTAGTACTCATAGGATATTCAGAACCTTTTCCTTCTACACCAATATCAACAAGTCGATATCCTCTTTTATTAGGATCTGCTGGGGAACTTTCATATTCCCATTGCATATTCCATGTTGCAGAATTGCTAGGTTTTTCTATAATATCTACATCTACTCTAGAATCCCATCTAACATTTTTCATTTCTTGGTGTCCAATATGGAAACGAATAAGTGCGCCACGCAAACTTTTATCTTCAACTTCTTTTTTCAGGAATGCAGGATTAGTAGGCGCAAGTTTATTATATTCTTCTTGAGTTAGGTTCCTTGGAACAGGCATCCATTTTTTATCTCCCAACTTCCGAATATACTGATTCATAGTTCCAGAAATTGAATACAAATATTGCCACTCATAACCATCTTCTGTTGTGACGGGATATGGAGATGTTCCTGTTGGAGGAACACCAGAAATTGCTCCATTACCATTATTCAAACAAAGGTAAACTTTATTACTATTTTCGCAATAAAAATCATGATCTTGTTGATTGACATAAGCATCCCATGTGATGAATACTTTCTTTTGCCAAGGAATCCATTTAGTTACTGGCATTGGTTTAGCAAACGCTGGGAACAGTACTCCCACATCACCAAAAAATGCATTATAAGAAGAAGCAAGAGAACCACTAGCAGGAACCTTACTATAACTACTGATTTCTTTATTGCCAAGAATCAACGCATAAGTAGTATCTGCAAACATATCGGTAAATGCTTCTGCAAATGCTCTGTATGCTTCTCGGTTTAGTCCACTTGTTGCCATATTAGTTTCCTATTTTTAGAAGCCACAATCCGCTGTGCTACCACCAGCATCATTAGGCGATCCGGTTACTGTATTTATAGGAGATAAGTACAAAAATTCTCCTAGTTGTATATTTTTGAAAAGTACTCCAGAACTAACTTCATTTGACCACGAATTCGGATGATTGAATATTCGGAACATCGTAACATTCAAATGTTCTGCTGCCGTTCCACCAGTATATCCAGTTAGTCCTAACGGAGTGTTCCACTCATCATGTGCGGTCAATCCATCTTCTTCTCTATGCCATAAATTCATACTATCTTCAAGATGACCAGAAGTTGCAGTATATCCGCCAGCCTTGTTTGTTCTGGGATAAGGATTCCACCCACAAGGATATAGATCCACACTTTGACTATTACTTCGAAGATTTTCAGTTGTTGAAAATGTATACGGAGTATAGAATCCTATGATTGGAGTCTCAACTTCAAAAACCTCTCCTGTTGTTCCGGGTTGTGGGAATTCATCCCATATTGTATAATTACCAGCAGCCCACAAACCAGCAGGATGAAGTAATGGTTTGACATATTCCCAGTAAACTGACCACGGAATGTTTGAATCAATCAAATATGAATAATCTTGCCATACTCTACTATCTTGTATTTTACTGAGTCCGCTAATAGTTCCAAACTCATCATCATAATACACACCACAAGGGCTACCAGGCGCACAATGCTCTGGACAATCACATTCATCTTCTGGTGTTCCTGCTGTTCTTCCACCCGGATTCCGACAATGCGAAAACGGATCCCCATCCCAACACCAACACGGACCAGTTGGAACCCCTACATCATATGTCTGACCCCAATGATGGCAAGGTGCGCCAGTTGTTCCTGCTGATGGTCCACGAAACGGTGCTTCTGAACACCTCATCATTCGAGTCTTTGGATAAGAGATATTTACCCAACCATCATAGAATGTTCTAAAGAAGAAATCATATGCTTCTTCAATACTTTTCATTTGATAAAGAGTCTTCACATAACGAAGAAAATTTCTAACATCAACATTAGATTCAGAAGGATTTAGGAAGTCTACCAGTATTTGAGATCTTGTGTTATCTGGATCATCTGTGTCAACAAATACAGAATGATCATCTCCTCTCCAAGTTTTTATAGTTTGATCTGGAAATCCGAAAGCAAAAACTTCTTTGAATAGTTTGATAAATGCATCAGGAGTAACATCAACATCTTTCATATATTCTAAAATAGCAGAATCATTATTACACCCCAACCACTCAAAAAACATCTCTATAAATTTGATAAATTTTGGATTAGTTTCCATTATCCAACTAGGAGATCTATCCTTCACAAAAAAGTTGAAGTTAGTTTCACATGTGTTACCAAAATCTAATCCGGTAATATGATCCCATACTTGATCATATACCGAACCAGTTGGTCCACTTGTTGTTGCTCCTAGTACACCAGATATGGTCATATAGAATTACCCTTAGATCACCGATACAAGTTCGACGGAATCATTTATTAGAGTTAGAATAAGTCCGATCTTAGAAGTAACATTCTTCTCTCTTGGCAACACTTGAATATAGAAATTGCTGACAAAAGTAACACCATCAATTTGAACAGAACCAGTATCTATATTGATTGAACCAGCATTATCATTTATCAATGCCCCGTTAGTTCCTCTGTGTCGAATTATTCCGCTACCACCATTTTCCAAATAACCAAAAGTTTCTACTCCATCAACTAATGCCATAAATTCATTACTGGTAAGAATATCTCCGGGAATTCCACCAGAATATGCAATCGGATTACCAAAACGAATACTCAAACTCTCTACAGGAGAACTTGTAGATGCCGATACTGCTTTTCGTAGATAAACAATAAGACTTTCACTTACGATTCCTGAATCTAATTGTAAAACATCACCAGCAAATGTGGCAAAGTGAAAGAACTCATCAAAAGTACTTAGAGGGAAATTATCAATAAAGGAAATAACTTTATCTTCCAATTCTGCAACAGAACTTGTTGTTTCATCTAGATTGTACCAAACTGGTCCATCTAAAACAACTTGTATAGTATTTGGATCAACAAATTCTGGTAAAATAGAAACAACAGCCTTGTTCCTTGCAAAAGTGATAATGTCCTCTTTTTGTTTATCGGTCAACAAAGAACCATCATCTCCAATTGCAGTAATAAATACCCGTCCATATTGGGGGGGATCGTTATCCTCTCCTCCCCAAACCTTTGCAATAATTCCTTTGTTGTCCTGCCTCAACAGACTCTCGTAATCTCTTCTTGTTACGGCTCTTCCTTGTGTTTGGAAAAATGTTGGTGCATATTTTCGAATAGACTCTACTGTTTCTGGATCAGAACCCCCAACTGATGCTGTAACAGTTGAATCTACAATTATCCCATTTACGCCAGTAGTAAATGATGTAACGCCGTTTCCTTCTTCACCAGCACTTATTACATAATCAAATTTTACTTCTGAATTGTGAACAGGGGCTTTTCCTACAATATTATCACCAAAGTAAATTTCATATCCACTATCATATGATGAAGTCAAGAAAAATACTTTACCACCAGCGGTAACACCGGCAACATTATCCTCAACATCATTTACATTTTTCCAAACATTCCAACCATTTCCTTCATTGACTTCAACTTTCACCGTAGTTGTGTCAATTTCAGTATGGGGTATTTTGAATCGTTGATGTGATATTCCGTGGTCAACAATAGATGGATTTGGATAACTCTCTACTCTATTTCCCTGAATAATTTCTATTCTTCTTGTACCGTTGACCTTATAGGTTTGTACTGGAGTCCAATTCAATCCACCACCAAAGAAAGGATCTCCGTATCTTAGAGTTTTATCTGTAGAACTGGTTACTTTGATTTCTGCTCTTGCACCCCTTCGTGATGTTGGCACATAAGAAAGTGGTTTTACCAAAGAACCAATAGAATCTCTTCTCAATGCTGTATCAAGAAAAGACTCATTAGCGATCATATTTGCATAGTATGAATAGAAAGTACTGTTATATGCAAGAAGATCTAATAATGTAGCAAGTGCAGATCCTTCGAAATCATAATCAGTAAAGACATTAGAATTCTGAAGATAGTCCCTCAATGAAGATTTCAGATCATTGAAGTCTAAATCTCCAAGAACAATAACCGGAGAATCTGTGGTTGCTCCTTTGACATACGCCATTATCTTACCCTCTCCACTTGTATTTTGACTGTAACATTTTCTGATGCACCTCTTATTGGATTTATTCTAAAATCTATCTCTATATTTAGTTCGTGGTAATCTGGATTTTCTTCGATGATGACTTCTTCAACTGTTGCTCTGGGTTCCCATTTTTCAAGTTGTTCTTTTATTCGTTTCGTTAGTTCATACTTTGCCCAACCATCAAAATTTTCAAAAAGTGTATTTCTAACATTACATCCCATAAGGGGCTTGAATGGTCTTTCATAATGATTCGTCATGACTATATTTTTTACAGATTGTTTTATGGCTTCTTCATCAAATTTCCGAACAACATCACCTGCTAATCCCTCAGATGTGTAAAGAGGACTAGGAAGAAAAACCAAATCTAAGTCAGAATAAGCATAGCCTCTTTCTTCTAACCCAGCAAAAGAAGAAATAGGACTTTCTGTTCCTGTATATCCCGACCCATATGAACCCATTTATAGTTATTCCTTATTCTTATGTATGAAATTTTGTTCAACAATTAGAATAAATAGCCTGAATCGTTATGGCAAAACTACACCATCTGTTATTGGTTCTTTGCTATGACTATCTCTCATAAGAGTTACTTTCATTTTTGCGGCAGGCGTAGGTGTTATTGAATGTTTGATTGCAACAACTAACCATTTTCCGTTCAATAGACTTTCTTCTGGTTGGTCATCATCTGGTAAATCTGTTGCGATGGATGGGGACAATGCTAAATTGACAACATCCCCAACTCTAACAGTCAAATCAACTGCTGCCGTTATTTGAAGCCTTTGTGCTTTTATAAGTTCGATTTGTGCTTTTCTGAGTAGTGGTGTTTTTAGTGGGGTGTTCCAATATCGTGCATCAATACTTCTAACATATTCAAGATACTCTGGATATCTTTCTCCTGCTTTGGGGAATTGACACTTCTCTATATAATCCGGTTTCTTGATGTTTTCTATATCTTCTTCATTGATACACCCACAAGGATCAGATGAGAAATTTCCAAAAGCACCATTCCAAGGATCGTGAGGGGTTGCTTCTATCTCTCCTGTTTCTTCATCAACTTCAATAACAGGACATTCATATGCACCTATCACCGATTGATATGGTGGAGTTGCAGCAGAATGTTGCATATATGGAGAAGGAACATCACCAGATGTTGCACCATAAGGAACTCTATCGTTGTTTGGTCCAAAATCTTTTTCCAACCATCCAGTAGGCAACCAACCATACCACCAATAATTATTGAGATCACAACCAGACCATTCTTCACCTAATACTTCTTTTATCAATTCACATTCCAAAGGAATAGCATTTATCTTTTCTTTTACATCCGAACAAGTAACTTCCTCTCCTTCTGGTGCAACAACTTCTGTACCAGACTCAAGTAATCTTTTATAAACCACCCATTCTTTATACTTGTCTTCTGTTGCTTTTGCTTCCTTCACTTTCTCAATAATAGGACCACGAATTTCATCCTTGATTTTCTTCATTATTTCTATGTCTAGATCAGTATGACTATACCAAGTATAGAGAGGATTTCCTGCTCCAATATGACTAGAATAATTATAACCATACCCACCAAACACTTTGTTTAGAGAAGAAACGGCAGGAATAGCATTTCCCGGACCAATGCCCAAAGGATAGAATGGAACTCGTTCTACATGATTCCAACTTTCATAATCTTCAAAATAATCATAAGTGACACCTTCCAGAACAAAGGATTGTTCTGGATTTACTGATCCCCGATAATAATCAAACGATTTTGATTCATACAAACAATCGGGTCTAACGCAGTTATATTTTGGATCTGTTGCCACTTATAATTTCCTCTTTAGTATGTATCTAACATCCACCATCAACAGTCACATACTCACCACAATTCCCCTCCTCAACGCAATCCCAAGGAAAATCTGAATGGCAAAGATTTTGACAACCACCACAAAAACCACAAGAAGAATCAAAAGAATATGGACAACACAGATGGAATGTTTTTGTATTCCAAGAATCACTAACACAATCCCCTGCGTTTAGTCCAGCGTCACACCCATAAATTAATAGATTTCCTCCATCCTGACCCGCCCCTTCCCAGCACCACACCGTACAACAAATTCCCTGACTGGAACAATAATCATCCCCCCCCTCAGGATCCTCACAACAATGCCTTGTATGGGTTTCATCCGAAAAACACCAATTAGAACAAGGCTCACATTGATGACCGGGAGGTCCATCCGGGAAAGTTGCCTCGACACAACAACCATCAACACAACAAGGAGCCCAAGTGGGGCATTGCCACGATGGTCCATCTTCTTCACAAGACGGATGAGTCCCACCACACGGACCCGGACACCAATCACAAACACCGTCCTCGCAACACCTACCGGGAGGACAATCATCATCCACCAAGCAATCTAAATACGGACAATCTACTGAAACGCAAGTTGTCCCTACTCCTTGCCAAGTATATCCCCCTAATGCATTACATTCTTCTTCTGTCCTTTGTCCTCCACAAAAACCATCCCACCGGCAACATGCACCCAATTCACAATCGCTATTGAACCATTTACATTCCCCATCAACACAACATTCTCCTTCTTGACAATCTTCATGATCTTCGCAGGGTGTGGGTTCAGGACATAATCCATCAAAACATTCTGAACCATCTCCTTGATAATCACCGCCACCCAAAACACAATCCTCTTCTAGCATTGGAGAAACACAACTTCCATCAGGGAAACAACATGCTCCTCTGGGAATAACACAAAGATCTTCTGTACAAACAGAATCTTCACCCTGCCATTCTCCGGTATTATCAACTACACATTCTTCTTCCGTCAAGTTGTCAACACAACTTTCATCAAAAAGACAACATGCACCGCGAGGAATCGTACAATCTACGGAAGGATCATCACAAAAAATATCATCGCCTTGATATTCTCCACCCTGTTCTTCGCATTTATCCTGAGTTAGATCTTCACAAGTTTCATCATCAAAACAACACCCACCCTTCTTATCACAACAACATTTTTTCCTCATACTATAAACTCCCCATCAACAGTCGCCGTCTGCATCTTCGGGATTACATTCACCATCTGCCGCATTAGCAGCAGTAAAGAAGTAGTGTGGTTTACCCTCAACATCTTTGTATATTTTCATATCAACAACAGGAAACTTATATATAACATCATCACCATCAGACCAATCTTCTGAAACCATAGGACCCCTTGTGTCGTTTGGTGGTGTGCTGCTTAGATGTGGATCAGATCCTCGAATTGGCTGAATCTTGAAACAACTTTCTTCCCACATTTTAGTATCTATCCTCATTCCGGGGGCTTCCCATCCTCTTCTTCCTATTTTCTCTTCATTATCATTTCCCATTTCCATTGTGTTGTGTGCTGGCTCAAAGAAATGATCCCCCCTATCAGAAGGTCCATCTTCTGTGAATTCTATACTAGAACGAATGGGATTTTGATCAAGTGGTTTGATTTTGAACAAAGGTGTATGTGAACCATAATCATATTCAAGGTATACTTCTGCGAATGCATAATGCCATCTATGAAAGGGATCTTGTGTTGATTGGAATCCGTATATAGCAGCAGGAAATCTGTCTTTGAATTGACAATTAGTTTTGTAATAGAAACTATCGACACCAGAAATCATCCAATAAGGATTTTCTTCAACATTGATTCTTGGACGATAATAATTGAATGTAGAAGCATATGCTCCACTCTGAGCAAGATCCATTTGGTTTGCTACCATAATGGGAGTAATGTTGTGTATTATGTTGTTTATCTTTGAACATTCTCCACCAGCAGAATTAGCAGAATCTAATGAAACACTATCGCAATAAATCTTTTTCGGTTCTTGTTCTAGAAGAGTTTCAATAGACTTGAACTTCCACCCATAAATGTCTTGCCAGAAGAAAAAGTTGGCTGCATTTTGATTCTCTTTATGAACAGCATTTTCTGCAAGTTGATTCATCAACACAACATTTTTCTGTGGTCCGTCTTTTCTAAGTCTAGAATATTCATTATATTGAGGACGATACCATACCTTATTAGAAGTCTCTTCTATTTCTGGTTGATATTCTTCACCTTCTCCGATACCAGCAGAAAATTCCCAAGCACCTTCAAATATTTTCTCTACCAACTCATTTATTGGTCCAATAAATTCTTCTCTCAGATGTTTCGTATTCCATTTGCCTGCTACATTACCATAAGTACTAAACGAAAGTTCCCAACCCCCAATAGTAGTAAGACCATCATTATCATGCCACTCTATTGCAGAATAAACATAAAGGGGGGGGACTCGTAGAATTGTTTCGTCTTGACCCGGAACCCGTAAATCTAATTCAATCCACTCTTCTCCCACCAGCGGCAATCTAGCACCAAGATTATATCTATCTTGAATTATTACCTTTCCGGTCAACGGACCATCAAACATATTTTCATAAAGAACCAATTCCGAATTTCCAGAAAACGAATTAGATTTCAACAAATCAATAGAACCATCTTCACCACGCATACCGTGTAGATTCATATTATAAATCTCAATCTGTGCAGGGTAATCTGGTAAAGTAGGTGATACCATAATAAAGCGTTCCTATTTTTAGATATTAGACGATTTTGTTATGTTGGTGTTCGATGATGGTGTTGATGGACCAGAGAAAGGAGATTTTCTTACTCTGGATGATCTTGTTGAAAATGTTGCATAGGTCAAATTCCTATCACTCAACAATTTTCTCATCAGGTTGTATGCTTCAAATTTGTATGTGTCATCTAACAGTTTTATTCGAGATCTTGCCTTATCATCAAAAGTCTTTTTCTCATAAATTTCTTCATTTGTAACAGCAGAAAATTGATTTGAATAGGTACTACCACTACTTCCGCTCCCTCCTAAAATATCATTTAGTAATGTTCCAGAAATATTATTTGTAGTATTTGCTGGGTCAAACTTATTATATAAAGGACCACTTGGTTTTACGGTTCGTTCCTGAATACTGTAATGGGGATGTACTTCTCTGCCACTAGCATTTTCTATGAAATGACTAATTGCTTCCGAGTTATCCGGCAGTGATAACAATACTGTTCCCCAATAAGCCAATCTTGTTGGTTCTTTATCATTCTTTGAAAGAACACCAACAGTATCACCAGTATAAAAACTATTTCCCGATACATCTGTTAGTGTTGCTTCTCTAAGAGTATCATTCCATCTCATGATCTTTGCTGCCGCAAAATCAGAATTTGATGGCTGCAAAGCCTGAGGTTGATTCCAAGTTCTCCAAGCATTACCAACATCAATTTTACCAGCATCCTCATTTCGAATCTTTACAACAACATCTCCTTGTCTGAAATCAGATTGTGTGTCTCCGCCTTCTTTTTGAATATAAATGATTGGATTGGGACTAGGATGTGCGCCTGGAATACTTCTATAATCAAACCCTATTCTTGGCAATTCATTGAATGGGTTGACGATATCGTTGTATAATAAGACAAGCCACCACCACTCAGAAGAACCGTAATATTTGTGAGCGATGATATCCGCTGTATCGCCGTGCTTTACGGTATATGTTGTATACGATCTACTTGTAAATATATCATCAAAGAGAAAACGAACCCTAAACAAAATATCCAGAATGTCTAAATCTTTTGTTCCGATTGCATTGAAGTCATATTTTGTTTGAGGAAATATCTTGAAATACATTGATATGATCTCACTAATCTTTTATAGAAGGACTTTCTTGGTGTTTGAGTGTTGTCTCTGCAAAATTGATGTCTAGATTTAGGAACGGTGGCGCACCTTCTGCTCCCCACCAATTTTGTGCTATTCCTGCTCCGGTGTAGTTCAGGGCAATATTTTTGATTACACATTTTCCATAACTTCCGAATGCTTTATTTTCTGAAACACTACCCATTCCGTCATCAAAAACATGAGCCAGTCTAAATTCATGCGGCATTTTCATTCTTATACTTGTACCATTTGGGTTAGTCGCAGATCCTAGAGTTGGATATGAATATTTTCGTAATGTTCTATATATCTCTTCCAACGAAGATGCGTCAGCATTAGAAAGGGGAGTCAATTCCCAATGAAAAGTAAAACTCCTAAAAGCCGGAGATTTATATATTTCTTCTTCTCTTGGATTTGCTACTTCTCTGGTAGCCATACTTATCTCTGCGCCTAACTTCTCCGACACACCACCCACGAGAGACATAATTGCATCCTTCCCCAACTCCTTCCAGTTCCCCTGACCTTTTATAAAATCATGCCCTGCACCACTAAGTGCAAACCCTTGAGTGGTGTATTGGTGGGTATTATTTTCAACTATGCTATTTGGAGCAACTATATAAATAGGTTCCCCAATCGTTTCACCAAAATTCAATTCACTATCTATTTCAAGGTTGTGCTGTGATTCGTGAGCCTGTATTTCCAACCAATGAGATACTTCGGCTCTGTCTGTTTGGGGAAATCGTAATTCTTTAGGCTTAGGCATTGAACAAATTACTCCTGAATCTATAAATATATATACGAAACAATGGCATACAAATCAAAATACACCCCCATAAACCGATCAAAATATATCGGAAACCCCAACAACATAATTTGTCGTTCCTTATGGGAAAGACGAGTTTGTAAATATCTTGATCATAATAAAAACATCATTCGGTGGGGAAGCGAAGAACTTTCTATTCCATACTATTCTCCTATAGATAGAAAATGGCACAAATACTATCCTGACTTCATAGTAGAAAAACGAGGCGAGAATGATAAAATTAGTATCTCTATAATTGAAGTAAAACCAGAAAAGCAAACAAAACCACCCAAAAAGCCAAAACGAAAAAGCAAAAACTACATCAACGAATGTATGAGATATGAAATCAATAAGTCTAAATGGGAAGCAGCAGAAAAATACTGTGAACAAAAAGACTGGAAATTTCTAATCCTCACAGAGAAGAATATATTCCCCTAAATCTAGTATTTTATCATATATAAGAGAGAGGAATATACCAAACATGTCAAGCATCAACGATATTATTCACGAAGTCGAATCTGGTCTTCTTAGACCATCTCATTATAATGTTACAATAAATTGGACACAACCCCTAAATGTATTAGCCGAAAATATTACTTTACCCGGAAGAAGTCTATCAACCCTTCAAAGAAGAATGTGGGGACCACAAAGAGATATTCCGTATGAGAGATTGTTTTCTGGGGATTTAGAAATGACCCTTTTGTTGACTAAAGAATGGAGAAAATATTTCGAAGAATGGATGGATTGGATTATTGATAAAGAATCAAATCTACTAAATCAAGAATACCATAAGTATACCGGAAGCATAATAATCGAACTTGAAAATCCTACTACCAGTTCTGTTAGTTCTTCTGGTTCTGGTGGTGCAGGAAATTCTCCCTTACCCGGACAGGCACCAATTATGTTTGCTGGTGGAGGATTATCAGAAATACCTGCATCGGGTCAAGGAGGAGGAGGAGAAAAGATAGGATTTGCATTAGAAGTAACCGAAGCCTACCCAAAAACAATTAGTCCAATTCAACTAGGATATGAAATGAATAATAACTACATCAAACAAAATGTTTCATTCGCATTCCGAGAATATAAATTAGTCGAAAATTCTTCTCGGTCTGATTCAGGATCAGGACAACAACGCGCCCCGTGGCTACCGGATTTGATATAAATACAATGAATAAAGGAGACTCTATACAATGTCAAAACTAAAAGAACTTCTCTCGTCAGAGATGCCATCATACACACTGACTCTTCCTAGTAACAGCAAAAAAGTCAAATATCGACCGTT
>Ga0209128_1002393_pt1 | contig 12175 bp, 17 predicted proteins | sample ETNvirnome_6_100_FD_184072 | JGI IMG/M metagenome (GOLD analysis project Ga0209128, IMG submission 184072) | Marine viral communities from the Pacific Ocean - ETNP_6_100 (SPAdes) (version 2) | ecosystem: Environmental > Aquatic > Marine > Oceanic | place: Pacific Ocean | collected 2013-06-19 | reverse complement strand
AAGAGGGTGCTCTTAGCTACGCCAAAGAAATCGTCGGAAGAATTAGAAGCAAATATCCCGCACCTCCGGGGCCGGGGGGCGGGATGCAACTCGATGGACAAAACCTTCTTGCTGAAGCAAAAGAAGAAAGAGCCGAGTGGAAAAATGATTTAATTTATCGCTTTGGGGATTTGCCCGCTTTGACCATGGATTGATGACTTTTTATTTATTTCTTTAGATTAAAATGAAATCTTCTTACTATTATATGGTAAGGAGATTTTTTATTATGTTAAAAAGAACAACAGAAGAGGTAAAAAAGTATTTTAAAGAACATGGATGTGAATTGCTAGGTGAATATCAAGGAGCGATAATACCAATGGCTTATAGATGTTCTTGTGGACGTATATCTAAAATGAATTGGAATAATTTTACAAAAGGTAAACGATGTGGGTATTGTTCGGGTAAAAGAGTACACAAATACACCATTAAAGAAGTTAAAAAAATATTCAAAGAACATGGGTGTGAATTATTAGAAAATGAATATGAAAACGGAAAAATACCCATGAAATATAAATGTAAATGTGGAAGGGCATCTGAAATTTCTTTAAGTGCTCTTAAACATCAAAAACAACACTGCCGACAGTGTGGAATAGACAAAAATAAAGGTAGCGGAAATCATGGGTATAAATCATATGAAGAAGTTAAAAATTATTTCCAACAACAATCTTGTGAATTAACTACTTCTGAGTGGGATAGTGAAATAACTACTGTTTCTAAGTTAAAATTAAAGTATATCTGCAAATGTGGTAGAAAAGCAGAATGTAGTTGGAATAATTTCAAAAAAGGGAAGCGATGTGGTTATTGCCATGATAGAGGAAGGGTAAAAAAATTCACATTTGATGAGGTTAAATCTATATTCGAAAACGAAGAGTGTGAATTATTAGAAACTGAATATATTAATTGTGGCACCCCAATGCAATTTAAATGTTCTTGTGGAAATATTGGGAAAATTAATCTAAACCATTTTAAACGTGGTAACAGATGTCATAAATGTGCTGTGAAAAAACGTACTGGTCCAAATCATTTTAGATGGAGAACCGATAGAGAACAACTTAAAATTGACAAAAAATTTAGAGCACTTTGCATGAGCTTACTTCATCGTGCCTTAAAAAAAACAAGAAAAGAAAAGACTGGTAGAACTTATAAATTATTAGGATATAATTCTAAAGAATTACAAGAGCATGTTAAGTCTCATCCTAATTGGGATGAAGTTAAAGATGGCAATTGGCATCTTGACCATATCTTCCCTATACAAGCATTTTTGGATTACGAAATAAAAGATATTAAATTAATTAACTGTTTAGAAAATTTACAACCTTTATCTCAACATGAGAATAATTCTAAATATTCAAAATATGACAAGAAAGAATTTGAAGAGTGGTTGAATAAAAAGATTGATTAAATTTGTATGTTTTTATATAATATGACAATGATAATAGAAAATAAATTAATGGAAAAAGAAAATAAATTAATGGAAAAAGAAATTAAATTAATGGAAAAAGAAGTTGTTGGCTCAAGGGACGATTTTTTTCGCTATCATATGTTATCGTTGTTGCCTAGACTAGCAAATTGTAATAAAGAAATAAGTTATTATAAAAAAAAGATAACTGATGAAAAACATCAAATAAATAACATGTTAGAAATAATAAAAAACGGGGTTAGTGATGACCCTTGGGATAGAATGGCATACGATTGTAGGCAGTTGAGTATTGAAGAATTTTTATCTAGGGAGGAGAAGAAGGGTGTAGAGTTTTATGGATATGAATTTGCTAAGATATTGATTAAAATAGATGAGCTAAATTTTGGTTTAAAAATAAAACAAGAAGAGCTTACAGAAATCAAACGTAAGATGAAACAATTACAAAAAAATAGACTTGGGTTAAAACTAGAAACAAAGATATGTTCTAAGTGTAAAGTAGAAAAAGAAGCTTTTGATTTTAATGGTGATTCTTATTGGTGTAAAGAATGTTGTAAAGAATATAAAATTGAATATGAAAAAAATAATCCCGAAAAAATATACGCAGCAAAATGTGTAAGAATAGCTAGAAAACTCGGTATTATAATCAAACCTACAAAATGTTCAGTTTGTGGTATAGAACCAGAAAACAATGATATGATACAGGGGCATCATAAAAATTATGACAATCCTTTAGACGTAGATTGGGTTTGTGCCAAGCACCATGCCCCTCTTGATGATATTAGAAGAGAAGCAGAAGAAGGTATTAAAAAAGAACCTATTGACGGGCAATCGGTCTCTGAAGTATTATATAAAAATCTCTTAGCTGAATTACACGAGGCTATAACATAATTCTTGACTAATTATAAATTTTTTGTATAATAGAGCACATGAATAAAATGTATATCTTAATTGGTATCCCCGGTTGTGGCAAATCTACATGGTCTAAAGAAAACATAAATGAAAATACGGTTGTTATCTGCAAAGATGCTTTCCGAAGTATGTTACGTATAGATTATAAATACAATAAGAAATATGAACCGATTGTGCATGATTTGCAAACAGCCGCCATTATTTCTGCTGCTAATAACGAGCTTGATATTATTGTAGACGAAGTAAATATTAACAAAGCTAAAAGAGACAAATTAAAAGAAATTGTTCCTGATTATGAAATCGTATATGTAGTATTTAAAAATACAGACACATTAGATAGACGTATGAATGAACCTCGTGGCTACACACGAGAAGAATGGAATGAAGTTATACAGGGTATGATTGAATCTATGGAGTGGCCGGAAACTGATGAATGTGACGTAATGTTTGTTCATGGGGAAAAAGTAATTTAAATTAAGAAAGAAACAAAATGAAAATAAGTATAGTTAAACCAAGTGTAGAAATTATGAGTTGTACAGAGAATCTGTTAAAAACTTTAGAATCAGCAGGACGAGTTTGTTATAAGTCGGAAGATAAGATAAAGGACGGTAGTGCTGATAGAATAATTAAAGCACTCGTCAAAGCAGGGCATACATCGGTATTAGAACACGCATCTGTTACGGTTAGAGTCATAGGTTCAAGAGCTATGAGTCATCAGTTAGTCAGACATAGAATAGCTGCATATTCACAAGAAAGTCAGCGATACTGTGATTACGGCAAGCTAGGTTTTCAGGCAATTATACCTCCAAGTATTGGAGAGTTACCAGAAGACACATATGAGAATGACGAAGATGGTTGGAGTAACTCTAATGGTAATGTCGAAATGACTCAAAATGTAAATGATTGGATGTTTGATTTATCATATACATATAGTCGATATCTTGATTATAGAGACAGAGGAATATCTGCGGAGGATGCTCGATATATATTGCCTAATGCGTGTAAGACAGAGATTGTAGCAACATATAATATCCATACATGGCTACATCTATTTGACCATAGAGGAAATAACAAGCACGCACAATGGGAGATACGAGAATTATTTGCAAATACGTTACCAGAGTTTCAAAAGAGATGGCCGTGTATTTTTGATGTTTAATTTAGATATTTTTCAACCCATGCTTCAGACATTTGTAAATCTTTCGGAACATCTATTTCGAATGTTTCTATAATCTGGGCTTTTATAGGAAGATGTTTTTCTAAAGAGTTGTAAATATATCCTTCGGTAATAAATTTAGGATTGAACGCTGTCACGCCAGCCCATTCTAAATCACCATGTTCCCTAGAAAAAGATTCTACAAATCCATTTTTCTCGGTTACAAAGACAGGGTTATCGAAACTTTTTTTAGATGAAACACCAACTTTGAATTCTTCTCCTAATAGCGAAGAAACACTTTTGTGTGTGATTAGTACATCACCATCTAAAACTAATGTTGTCTCATCTAATCCCTGTCCAGCAATAGCTACAGATGCACTACAAGATGTGGTGGCATATTTTTCGTTGACAAATATCTTTATTTTATCAGACAATTTAGAAGCAAAATTGGCAAGCTCATCTCCTTTGTAACCTACTGTGAGTCTTACTTCTTCTATTTCGCTTATGGAATTTAATATTTCCATTTGCCATTCTAGTATTGATTTGCCGCAAGTTTTAACGAGGGGTTTGGGCATATGCATTCCCAATCTAGTTCCTTGTCCGGCTCCTGTGATAATTACTTTCATACAATAACTTAGTTATTATTCCAATAATCATTCAAGAATTTGTCCATAAAAGAGTGGGCCAAAATAATTTTTTGGTTTTCAGAATTTATAGCATCTTCATTAAATTGGGTGACACTATTTTTTTCTATTCCTTTTCCGCATACCATGAATGGTACAGGTTTATCATGATGTTTTCCATTATGGGTTAATGTGTAATGGTCTGGCAGCACAGCTATTCGGTATGGTATTTTTTGGTTATCGAAATGGGAAGCGATAGGGCCGATAATTTCTTCATCTATTCTTTCTATTGCTTTTATTTTATTTATAGCGTTATGTTGATGAGCTTCTTCATCGGGGGCGTTAACATGTATATAAACAAAATCATGATTATTTAAAAAGTTGATAGCATATTTGGTTTTTTCTTTTAAGCAGCTATCCAAATAACCAGTAGCACCCTTTATTTCTTGTGAAGTCATGCCGCTAGACTTCCCAATACCTCTCATAAAGTCTAGACCACAAACAACTGCACCTTTTACTTTATATTGTTTTTCAAAAGATGGCATGTGAGGGGTAGATGATGGACTCCATAGCCAAATCATACCTATTTTTGTTTTGTAAATACTATTTAAATGTTTTATCTGTTTGATGGAATCAAACATCATTTCATTTAACAATTTTGTTATTTTAGTAGATTTATCAGACTTGCTTTCCAAACATACTTCGTGTATAGATTTTCCGATATTCATATGTGGCTCATAAGCCTTTATATCGGATGCATCGCAGATTACATCTTTAATTGTTAATATGTTTCTATAACTTTGGCCGGGATAAATTTCTATGCCTTTATGTTTGAATTTGATATTCAATAAGATGTTTAAAGCTTTATTATCTTCGATAAGACCGGATGTAAAATCTGTTATAATATCATTTTCTATAGATATCAGGTTACAACGAAAAGCTATGTCATTTTCATTAAGATATACATTATGCGAAATAGCTTCAAAGCTTGCTCGACCATTCGGGTAATACAATCGAGGGTCAAACCCCAATATTGCCATATTAGCTACTATACTACCAATAGGAAGGTCTTTATATGTGGTCCTCATGAGTCCGGTTTGGCCTTCTTGAGTTAATTTATCTAAATTTGGTATATTGGCAACTTGCAATGGAGTTTTTCCTTTTAATTCTTTTAAAGGAAAGTCAGCCATGCCATCACCAATTATAACCACATATTTCATAGCATAATATATATGTGTTTTTTGTAAACTATATAAAAAGAGGAAAAGAAATGAAAATACTATTAATATTTCCCCCATTTACACAGCCTGCTTCTTCAAAGAAGAGGTGTTTAGTGCCTCTAGGGATAGCCTACATCGCCTCTTATCTAAGAGAGAAGGGGGTTGAGGTAGAATTAATGGATTGTGTCGTAGAAGGATATTATAACGACATCATTGAAAAAGACACAAGAACATTTGGTTTAAGTGATGACGAAATTAAGAAACGCATAAGAAAAAGCAATCCAGATTTTGTAGGAATATCTTGTTTAATGACGGCTCAAAAACACAATGCTTTGAGAGTATGTGATTTAGTAAAAGAAGTAGACGCTAATATCCAAACTATTATGGGCGGAAATCACCCTTCAGTGTTTCCAACGGATATTTTAGCTGATAAAAACGTAGACCATGTGGTAATTGGCGAAGGTGAGTATGCTACTCTTTCAATACTTCAAAAGAAGGAAAAGGGTATTGTTCGTGGAGGGGTTTGTGATGTTAATGAGTTGCCTTGGCCTGCTAGAGATTTGTTGCCCATGGACAAATATATAAAAATCAATATGCCAGAGAATATTTTTTCTCCTTATGATAGAGTCACACAGATAGCAACAAGTAGAGGATGTCCATTTCATTGTGTTTTTTGTTGTACGACAAACACACATGGTGCTTGGCGTGGAAGGAAGTGGGAAGATATCATAGAGGAAATTATATGACGAAACAGGGTTAGAAGTAAAAGTTATAAAAAAATTAGATTTTTACGAATATACAAGTGACCAATCTGAACAAAATTCAGAAACAGGAACTCATAGTGTCATTGTCGGATTACACGTCAAGCTTAAACATTCTCAAAAAGTAAATCTTGATAAAACCAGTTCTGAGTATAAGTGGATAGGACATATTGAAGAAGATTTAGACCCCTATGTTAAACAGATACTCAGAGATTCAAGAATCTTCTCTTAAAACTATGTCTGTATTGCTAAATATAGCAGTATGGAATTTAAAATTTGGCATGACATTTTAGATATAGATGGTAATACCAGCTTAGAAGACTGGAAGAAGCGTTTTAACGAAGCTACAACTGCAACACGTTATAGTATAGAAATAAACTATCGCAGCAAGATGGACGAGTGTTTAGAGTCATTTGCTAAAATAGTTTTGGGCTATGTAAGTGCCGCTCTCAAACAGAATGATTATCATGTTAAACATGTCTTCGACCACAAACCAATTAGAATTTTGATTTCAAGTCGCAATTGGGATGACGGAGAATGGTGTGGATTAGTTATTTTTGAGCCGAAGAATGGTGGAGAGTTTACTTTATCTAAGGGATTTTATAATTCAGACAGAAGAAGTGTCTCTATTCAAACTACCAAGAAATGTGATGGCACATCAGCAGCGGAGATAACTGCTGATGTAAGAAACATGATGCATCAATTAAAAGGCAAAAAAGATAGGCATCAAGAAAAATTGAAACCTATTCCGCTCAAGAGAGGGCCAAAAAGATGAGTTTTAAATTATGGTTAGAAAGTGGTCCAAGTCAGACTCCAGAAATAGATTCTTCTCATGTTTCTAATTTGAATATATCTCGTGAAGAAATTGATAAATTAGAAAATGGAGATACCCTTACGGACCAATCAGGAGAAGAGTGGGCATTTAGGCGTGTTGGTCTTCCTGAAAGGTATGATTATTTTATTGCAACTAGCCATCCCAATGAAACATGGAAACCCGGAGAAGTTAGAATTCTAAGGTCAGAAGAAGGTATTATTCCTACATACAGAGGGTATAGACCTATATTAAAAAGGGTAAAGAGTGCTCAACATTCTCCATGGGGCGTATAAATGAAAACATTTGAACAATATCTTGAAGACGGTCAAGAAGAGCATGGGTTTATTACTAATCCCACACTAGAACAGCAAAAACAAATTTTAACTGCTGGTGATAACATGTATTCATGGATTAAAGATAATATTCCCGAAGGCCAGCGGCCAGAAAAAATTATGAAAGATTGGTGGGCTGTTATTGCAATGAATCGTGGCCAAACAGGTGAACATTGGTGGTTAAAAAATAAAACTAGCGATTCACAATTATGACTTTCAAAGAGCAAAAAACTATAGTTGTGAAATGTAAAGACCAAGATAATACTCTTGAAGATTTGTTAAATTACATAAAAACCAACGGAAATACTGGACATTCTTTTAGTATTGTAGTAGACCCTAAATCTCCAAGCATGAAAACATTTGGATGGGACGGAGATGGTAGCGATAGTATAGAAAGCGTTAAAACAAGTTTCAAAGAGAATTTCAAACAATGGCTTGAAGACTCTATGATTGGATTGGGGGTTGATTTGTATGCTGACCAAGACCCCGCATATAGACCTCAAAATTTTTCTAAACATAAAGTCAAGGTAACCGGGGATAAAACAGATAAGAAATACGGCAAAAAGAAAAAGAAAAAGAAATTATAGATTCACAATTTTTATACCATCTCTTTTTTTCTGTAACATTTTAAATAACTCTATTTGCTCTCTTAAATGAATTGCCATATCTGATTTTTTATCTTTTATGTTAGAAAGAATATCCATTCTCTCTTTGATATGCGGCAACTCTCTGACCTCATCAAACAACCAAGCTATAAATTGTTTATAGAATTGCCCAATAACTGCGTGATTTGTTATGCAACATGTCTCAGGGTTCATTGAGTCTGTTAATATTTTAGAATTCTTTGATAAATCAAATATAGCATATCGAGTGATTGCAGTAGGGGGAACCAATCCTTTATGACAAATATTTCCCAACATTTGCAAAGACTCTTCCCAATACCCTTTGAACATACTTGGATTATCTCTTATATACCGATGAAGCTTGCCGTCTTTTTCTGTTTGGAAATATGGATTTCGTCTTTTTAAAATTTCATAAATAAAATCTTCATCTGGATATAAATTTACTTCATCTAATTTATCAGTTTCTATTTCTAGTACAGCAATTTTGGTTTCATTCGATTCGACGGCCCCCATCAAAGCACATGTTGTTGAAAGATAAACCATATCTGGACTGGATATAACCCACTCAATATTAAGATTAAGTGGTAAAAATTGTAGATTACTTGGGGGTAATCCCCTAGAAGAAGCCCTACGAGCTATTGAATGAGATGTCCCGTAATAAATTTTCATTTATCAAATTCTTTTTTCTTTTTCAAGAAAAACTGCAAGTCTTCCCATACTTCTTCTTTCGCCGCAGGGTTACGTAGCAGATAAGATGGATGATAAGTACATAGTACCTTTCTTCCATTGCGGTCAAAAATTTGCTTTCGTTGAGCACCAATTTTAAATTGAACTATTGTACATTCTGGTCTCAATATGTAATAAGAAGGAATTTTTCCTAAACAAATAATGTATTCTGGATTAATGATTTCAAGTTGTAAATCGAGATATGTTCTACAATTATCCGCTTCTTCTTGGGAGGGATTCCGATTACTCGGAGGACGACATTTTAATATATTACATATATAGACATCATCTAATGTCCACCCTATAGCGGCAAGTACCTTGTCCAACATCTGTCCTGCTCTACCAATAAATGGGATACCCTGCTCAGTTTCATCTTTTCCACACGCTTCGCCTATCAAGACTATTTTTGCATTAACATTTCCTTTGCCAAATGCTGGATTGATAGTAGATTCCATCAACAATTCGCACTTGGTACAGGATTGTATTTTTTCGCATAGAAGAGATAATTTTTCTTTTTTATCCATATATACTTTCAATCTCCAGTTAAGGGGAGATGTACATCTAGTTTTAATTTTTATTTCTTTTTAAATTGTTCCAAACAAAGTATTTGCACTATCCTTTTGGGTATTTCATGGGTAGCTAATTCGGCCAATTCCTTAAATGTTTTTTTACTTGGTATATACGTAAACCTTATTCCTTCTTTAAAAGATGTTACTTTTACTTCTTTACATTCTTTAAGAAAGAATATTAGGGGTTTGTAATCATACCCATATATATCTGGCATACCTTGTATAGGGAACGTCATTGGGAATAAACGATAAATTGGGTTCCAGTCTACATCATACATAATCTGATATGCCGAAGGTGCCCGAGTTGTTGGTTTAGTAGGATGAACCAACAATTGAGTGTCATCACATCTTAAAACAGACAAAACATCATCCGACTTCTCTATTGGCAAAGGCTTTCCTTCTGAATACATTTTTAATTGCCTTGGTGTAAGAGAAACAATTTCATCATTTTGAAACTTAAATTTTATGGCCCATGATGGGTCTAACCCATGTTCCAATATTCTCTCATCAAAATATTTTTTAGAAACACACGTCCCCCATGTCATTGTTTTTTTGCTTATTTGTTTTTCACCATCAAAAACGCCAATAGACTCAATTGATTCAGCAAATATTTGCATATAAACGTATTTACCAAAATGAAGTGGGTTGCAAGAATAATTCACAGTTTTTGTTTCTGAAATAGTTTCAAATTCCACACACCTCCCCGTTATTTTATATGTTAATCGCCCATATTCTGCATATTCCTTCGAACTTGGAGCACAATATTCTATATTCCATCCAGACTTAGAGGCTAATAAATGAATTGTTTTAGGCGGCAAACTTTTATCAACTGTAAAAATTTCCCCTAATTCTGATTCTTCAAAAAAATGATTTTCGTCATTTGCCTGTGGCCCAAAACTTGCAGCAAAAGGAACTAAATTTCTTATATTTGACATTTTTGTATTCTATTCTACTTCGGGAGTTCCATTTTTTTCTTTTCTTTTTGGGAGTCTACCTTTTTTTTCTGCTGTTTGAAATATTTCATGAGCCTTATTAATTGCTTCTTGTTTTAAAGTTCTTATACTAAACGCATTATAAAAACCATATTGTTTAGCTATATCATCTAGTTGTTCTCCGGTCCACCAGTGCAGCACCACCAGATAACATATAACCAGCCGCAGAAAAAGTGGAGAACAGCCCAGCCAACAGAACCATTTCTGCTAAGGGACATGCCTACAGCCACAATCTTTCCAAGGCCAACGCCTGCGAAAACTAGTGACGCAAGTTTTAACGCAACGACTGCGACTACTACAACAGCGATAAGGGTGATAATTAGTGACATAATCTTTCCTTTTCTTTTAGTGACCGTCAGTTGGGTTTTTTCTTGCAAGGTAATCAGCGGAAATCGCCTTTAGAATAACACGTCCGATTTTGCCCTGTCGTTCTTTGATAGGTGTAATAACCACACCTTCACGTCCAGAGAATTTGCCAGCACTCTTTTTTTCGCACATTGTAGTTGGTCCATCAACATGTTCTTTAAGAATTTCTCTGGTAAATGGACCACGATAAATTACGTGAACCATTTCTACTTCAAATCTCTTAAGTAATTTTTCTTTTAAATCAAAATCAATGTATTGTCTGTTTACGGCAATATCAAAACATCTAAGTCCACGTTTTGTGAGACCATAATGCATATCCTGAACACCCGTTCCAAAGATTTCTCCAAACAGAATTATGCTGAAAATGGGTTCTTTGAAACTGTTATTGTGGTGTGTGGCAATGTTATCTTTTATCCACAATAATAGTTTTTGGATATTAGGTGTAAGATGGCTCCAGAATTCTGAAATTGGACCAACCTCATATTTGGGAGGTTTTTTAAATTTTAATCCATATTTCAAATAATCCCATACAGCTTTCCCAAATGTTCTTTTGATTTTTTTAAGTTTATTCTTCTTTCGTCGTACTGCATGACTTCCGCACATAGGAACCCATTGTGCTTCGCCCTTACTATTTGTATCTAAAACAATACCCATTCGACAGTTTTTTCCATGAATCTTTTCTGTCAAAACAACTTCTTCTCCTTCTGCAAGAACTTCGGGGAAGTTGTTGTAATTTTCTATTTTAGTATATTCATGGAAACGAGGGTTGGGTTTGGCGGTATCGCCATCACAGCATTTCTCAGGCGGTTCCCATTTTTTAACATTGAAATGGTTTTTAACATCTTGACCTACAATCCAATATAGGTCATCACCCTTTGATTCATCAATTTTCATGATAAACCCGTAGGAAGGGCAACCACGTAAACGAGTAGCTTTTACACGACCGCCCTCCATACGGGTTCCATCGGCTTTTTTCGGCAATTCAGCACAATAGGACATCACACCAAGTCTACCCGGAGTCCCATCCATAAACTCAAGCGTTTTTCCACAATTCAAACACATTCCATCTTCGTAAGCTTTGCTCTTGATGGTATTGTAATTTTTACAATCTTTGGTTTTGCATACTCTATGTGGACTGTTTGCTAGTTTTGGAGGAAGAATGCAATCAGGGGGGAAATAGACACACCTATCTCCCGGCTTGAATTCTGCTGTTTTGGTATCAGGGTCATACCGAATACAGGTTTCCCAAGCTTTCACTGTAGCTATAGCCAATCTATCCGCATTTGGATGCGGCTTAACTGACTTAACTTTACAAACTTCTACTACCAGTGTGCTCATGCTTTTCTTTCTTATTCGAGGATTTCTTCTTCGACTACTTCGACTACTTCTGCGACAGGCGATTCAGGAACTTCAGCGGGTGCAGGAGCGTCGGCGGGAACAGGAACGGGTTCACCTTCGGCTGCTTCTGTCGGAGCCTCTTCAGGACTACAACCAGAGCAACGGCATGGTTCCAATGTCTGCGGAGCCTCTTCAGGAGCCTCTTCAGGAGCCTCTTCAGGAGCCTCTTCAGGAGCCTCTTCAGGAGCCTCTTCAGGAGCCTCTTCAGGAGCCTCTTCAGGAGCCTC
>Ga0209128_1002389_pt1 | contig 12184 bp, 10 predicted proteins | sample ETNvirnome_6_100_FD_184072 | JGI IMG/M metagenome (GOLD analysis project Ga0209128, IMG submission 184072) | Marine viral communities from the Pacific Ocean - ETNP_6_100 (SPAdes) (version 2) | ecosystem: Environmental > Aquatic > Marine > Oceanic | place: Pacific Ocean | collected 2013-06-19 | reverse complement strand
AGCTACATCATACACCCCTGATTCGGGATACATAGGTGCCTGAACCACACCGGCTATAGAAAAGTATATGGCTAGGGATAAAAGTGCTGTACTGGCTAGTATAGAGCCAAAGATGATAGCTGATGTCTTGCCTTTAAGGTTGAACCCTGCAAATCTCGGTATGTTTAAACGACCTATCTTAGGTGTGTTTATATTCGCCATCTCCGGTGCTTTCACAGAGGGTGCTTTAACTGTAGGCAGTTTTACTTTCCTACCTTTAATGATAAATATTATCTTGTTCCAAAAATTATTCTTATTCATCTTTGTTGCCTCCTAGTTTCCAGAGCTCTCCTAACCCTGCTGATACTGGTATAGTCAGTACTGCTAGTGCCGTGAGCAAACCTTCAATCGAGTCGAGCGTTTGTGGGTTGGATGATGCACTCCATATAATCCTCGCACCCAAGAACAGCCATGTAAAAACAACCGGGGCAAAGATTACTAGTATTATTAGTTCTCTACCTGTCAGTTGTGCTGAACTTTTATCCTCTTTACTCTTCTCTTTATCCACCATTATTCCACACTGCTATTCCGATTATGATAGTTGCAATACAGTTTACACCAAGTAATATCATTATGCCTAATAGCATGGTATCCATGCCACCTATCGTACCTCTAAGCCTACCCATGTCTGACCTTAAGTCTGAGATAGAATTTACCAATTGTTGGATATCCATGACTAGCTAGGAGAGAAACTCGAATACGATACTGATTGCCTACCCTCATCGTAAGACCTTACTCTAGCAGTCAGTACGTTAACCAACCTTGCTTTTAGATAAGCTGCATCTATGGTTACTGCGTTACCATCTCCGTCATCAGTAGCAAATGCTGCCTGTGCTGTAGCATATTCTGCATCACTTAATTCTATTGATATTGTTACTGCCATGTTAAACCTCCAAGGCTTCTAGCTTTTGTCGTAGCTGTTTATTTTCTTCTGATAATCTATCTAGCTTGTCTGCTACCTGTATCAAAGCACCATGATGTAACATGGATAGCTTTGTTGTATTAATCATGGCTCTTTGTTTGCCGTTTTCCATATGCCAAGAGTTTTTACCAATAATGCCTACTGTTTCTAAATATTTTCTACGCTCTGTTTGTCCCTCATCTTCTCTAAGAAGTAACTCTTGTTCCATACCTTTAACTAATCCAAGGTCATCTTCTTTATCGTATGTAGTCCATTCAACATCAGCGTGAGCAGAGCCTTCTATGTCCCAAATGAACCTAACAGTACCACCGGGACCTCGGACAGTTAATAGATTGGCATCAGTACCTGGAGTAGTTGTACTATCGCCATCGCCACTTGGGTCATGTGTCTCACAACGGATTACTACATGAGAGTTAGCATTTACATCTTTAGCAGTATCATCTGTAGTAGCTGCCCCAACAAGTTGCATTCCTCTTTTAGCAGATGAATAACCTTTTAATACTAATCCACCTTGGGTGCTACTTGACTTTCCTATAAACCCATAGGTGTCAGATTCTGTTTTAGCAGTCATATCATGACCACTTCCGTCTGCATCAGTTCCACCAAAGTCACTAGCTTTAAGTGTTATTATTTCACCTTCATTACCTGCCGCATTTATAGTAAGCCCTATAGTCTGATTGGCATTGGCAGTATCGCCTATAAATAATTTCGGCACACCTGCTAATATCAAATCATCTTCTGATTCATCCCATAACATATATGAGCCGGCAGTTTCCCCAAAGAACTTAACATCTTTTCCATCATCGTCTACACCTACGGTAACTGTATCAGTAAAGGTTTTTGCTCCAGTAAAGGTTTGTGTTCCACTTAAATGTGCTGTATCTGAATCAAGATACGCAGAAGCAATTGCAGTGCCGTTCCAAGTACCTGCACTGATAGTACCTAGGGTAGTTATAAGACTTCCTGTGAGTACGTTAGTACCACCAACGGTAAGAGCATCAGCCTCTAACGTGCCATCAAAGTCACCATCAACTGCATCAATATTACCTTTAAATATGGTAGCTGTTACTGTCCCGGTACTTGGGTTATACGTTAAATCTCCGTCTGATTCTAATCCAAGATTACCACCGTCAACATCTCCACCTGCCGTGAATACCACAGCGTTTTCCTCATTAGTGCTTTCATTATCGGTAATGGTTACGGTAGTTGCTACAGTAGCAGTATCAGCAGTACCTGTGACATCTCCTGTAACATCTCCTGTTACATTTCCTGTTAAAGCACCTATGAATCCAGTAGCTGTAATTTTCCCTGTTGAGGGGTTATAGGTTAATGTGCCATCAGATTCTAAGCCTAGGTTTCCACCATCTACATCCCCACCTGCTGTAAAGATTATAGCGTTGTCTTCATCGGTACTTTCATTATCAGTAATGGTTACGGTAGTTGCAATAGCTGCCGTTCCTGAAGTGTCTTGATTGAGAGTATCTACGGCTATTACAGAGTTAGTAGCTGTTAGTCCACTACCTGCAAACAAGGTAGCTACATCTGCTAAATCTCCCTTTACAGAGGCATTACTATCAGTAGTATCTGTAAATACAATATAATCACCATGAGCAATGGCCGTATCGGACAATTCAGAAAGGTCTAGGGCAAGAGAAACTCCTCCACTAGTACCACCACCTGAGAGACCATTTCCTGCTGTTACTCCTGTAATATCACCTACAGTAGGCGTAGCCCATGAAGGAATGCCAGAAGCAAGAGTTAATACATCTGCATCTGACCCTGCTGCTAATCTAGTAAGTACTCCACTAGCATTTCTATAATAAACATCACCAGTAGCATCACTACCCAAAGTAATGGTAGCCCCACCTATAACTGCTCCAGTACCCCATGTTCCAGATGTAATAGTACCCACGGCAGTAATCTGGGTTTGAGAGGCATCCACCCCTATGACTGAACTACTGGCTGTAAGACCAGTTCCAGCAAATAAGGTTGCTAGGTCATGAACTGCCTCTTTATTCATATTGCCTGTAGCACCACCATCCAAAAACAGTATATAATCTCCATCTGCTACAGCATCTTCTGTAGCTAGAGTTGGTGCAAGCTCTATGAAGTTATCAAGTCCAACTCTTTTTACTGTACCACCATCAGAATAAAGTAACTCGTCAGCGGCTGCTAACCCAGTAGTTATTTCAGATTGACCTGAGATTATATCATCGTTTATATATGCACCAGTTATAGCCGTACCATTCCACACACCAGCACTAATAGTACCCAATGTGGTTATAAGACTACCTGTTATTACATTAGTTCCATCTATAGTAATAACATCTGCTTCTAGTGTGCCATCTATATCAGCATTACCTGATATGTCTAGGGATGTTGCATCTAATTCACCAGCTACAGTTAACACACCGTCAGCTACAGTCATCAAGTCTGTATCATCTGTATGTCCTATTGTTGAACCATTAATAAGTACATCATCTATATCTAATGAACCACCAGAGATTAACCCTGTAGTGGTTATTGTGGAGGAACCTGTATCTATCGTTCCAAATCCTGAAGTAATAGAGCCAGCATTTAATGCTCCTGTTGTGACTATATTAGTACCACCAACATTATGACCTGAGAAATAAGTAGATACCGTATCTACATTAGTCATTCTCATAGTTCCAGCATCATTAATAACTATACCATCTCCACTAGCAACAGCAGTAGTTCCTCTAGCTGTACCTCCATCTAGTAAATTAAGCTCTGCTCCAGTAGCTGTAATAGCTGTACCAGCATAATTTAAATTACCAGAAGCTATATTTACTTCACCAGTACCCTCTGGAGTTATTGTTATATCTCCATTAGAATCAGTACTTGTTATTGTATTACCATTAATATTTATATTATCTACTTGTAAGGCAGTTAATGTACCTAATGAGGTTACATTTCCCTGAGATGCTGTACTTAATGTACCAGCTAACTCTCCAGATGACCCATATATAACTGCTTTACTATTTACTACAGTATTAGCACTAGAACCATCTATTAAATTCAATTCGGCTGCCGTAGCCGTGACTAATGTACCCCCAAGTTTTAAACCATTAGAAGTATCATGGGATGCTATATCTACGGTATATGAACCATCTGCAAATGTCACATTACCTGTAATTAATAACGTATCTGTACCATCTTCATCATATTCAAGACTTACATCCTGTGCATTCCCCAACATTATTTTCTTATCATCTGCTACATATATGTCACCCCATTCAGCAGATGTTGACCCTATATCAGCTCCACCAGAAGCATCTGGTAAAATTGATGTATTTGCAGTAATAGTTGTACCCACTATAGTACTAGCAGAAGCTGCTCCTATAGCTGTTCCATCAATATTGCCACCGTCAATATCAAAAGCAGAACCCTCTATTTCTGACGAGCCAGCAGTAAGTTTACCATCTAATGTAAAAGCTGATATATTTGCAGCAGTTAAGGTGGCTACTCTAGCATTTGCATAACTTGCTATAGTAACATTACCAGCCGTACTACCAGTTTCACTAGTATTTACAGTAACAAACTCATCAGCAGATTCATCCCAGAAGAAACCTACATTGGTCGAATCTCCTCTTTCTACAACAAATCCAGCATCTTCTGATGGTGTACCACTTGTACCATGATTTAGAACATATAAAGAGTCTTCAATTGTTAGGGTTGTTGTATTTACTGTTGTAGTAGTGCCTGAAACTGTTAGGTTGCCAGCAATAATAACTGTCGTATCACCAGCTCCTATAGTAAGTGAATTAGCCCCAATAGTATCAAGAATAGTCTTATTTCCAGAAGTCATATCAAGGTCTGTTAGAGCTGTTAAAGCCCCTCCAGTAATAGTAGGGGAAGTTAAAGTCTTATTTGTTAAAGTCTGGGTAGCCTCATTAAATGTAAACTGGTCATCTGCACCCATTGACGGAATTGTTAAAGCTCTATCATCACCACTTGGTTGAGTCCAAGTAATAGTATACTTATTTTCACCAGATGCCTCTAATATTATAGAAGTTGCAAATGTTCCAGTAGCAACAGAAAGGGTAGTAATATTTAATTCTTTATCGAATAGGGTTCCTCTCGCTAAACCAGAACCCGGCATTCTGTCTAAACCAGTTATAGGCATTTAGATTATCTCCCCCAGATTATACCTCTAATTCGTGCATTCGTACCCCCAGACCTTATAATACTTATCTTAGACCCAACATAAACAGAGTCATCAAAGTATCCTTCATTAGCTGGAATCAACATAGAAGAAGTTGTAGCATCTTCATCAAAAGCAATATAAGCATCGGCTGTTTCAACTATGAAAGATACTTTATTACATTCCTCCATAACTGCTGAAACATCTACAGCAGTCTCAGCACTACTAGAAGAAGTAGTAAAAGTAAAAGTCTTATGCTTCGGATAGTTCTGTATTAATTCTATTTCTTGTCGCCATGGTCTAGTTGTCATTAGTTACTCCATCTGCTTTAAACTTTAGCAATGTAGGTGCAGAATTACCTAAATTATGAGTTCTTATATTTTCTTTTTCAAAAGGTATTTTAAAACCTTCTCTTTTTGCGATTGTACCCATTGATACATATCTAGGTTTAGCTAACTCTTTTCTATATTCTTTATTTACAGTTCTAAGATATTTTAGTTCTTCCATCAAATCATCCATTAATTTACTCATATCTTTTATAGTAGTTTCTAATGAAACAACTTTATTATTTAATTCTCCTTTAACTGAAGTATTTATAGATGTCTGACCTTCTAAATCAGAAATCCACTTTTTTAACTTCGCTTCTACTTGTATAGATTCTTGTAATTGTATCTGTACTTCGTTAGATTCCTTCTCCCAATAATTAAAGGTATCTCTCAATTCTTTATTCTTTTCTACAAGCTCTCCATTCATTTTACTTGTTTCATCAGCAAAACTTTGTAACCTAGTATTTTTTTCTAATACCTGTGTTTTTTCTACTTCGGCTGATATTTTATTAGCCGTTGCTTGTATATTATCTGCTTCTAATACCTCATTATTTTTCTTCGTTTGCCCTAACTCTTTGGCTAATCTAGAGATATCATTTGATTGACTAAAAGCCGTTTTAGTCATGGTTTTTAGCTCACTTTTTGTAGAAGATAATTCAGTAGTTAAATTTTGTATAGATTCGTTTAATTCAGGAATCTTAGATAAAGTCCGGTCTTGTGCTTCTAAAGTAAGTTTAGTAGCATCTAATTCTACACTTAAACTACTAGTAAGTTCTTTAAGCTCTTCGTTACCTCTTTGTGCTACCTGTAAAGAAGCATTTGCTTTATCTCTCTCAGCTTCTGCATTCCTATATTTAGCTAATTCAGTATTTAAATCAGCAATGTACCTTTCGTACTTTGTTTCAGCTACTTCATTTTGAAGAACAAATTGGGTAGGTTTTTTAATTATTTTTTGAGTTGGCTTACTTATAAAATCATTAAGCTTCATAAAGTTCTATAACCTCATAGGCTATATAAGGATTACCTGAAAACTCATTAGAATTTGGAAGATTTAGTAACCAATCTTTAGGAGTAATAGATTTAGAAACCATTTGAGTACTGCCAGCGTTATTAGTTATACTAATATCACCAGCAATAATACCTTCTATTTTTGCTTCATGGTTAGGCATCCGTGTTTCCAAATCTATAGTACTTGAATTTTTTCTGTAGAAAAGGTCAGCCACATGAATATCCTTTTCTATGGGTTCTCTTTTAAAGAAAACTGGAACCACATATCCCTGAATTTCTGGTTTTACTTCTTCTACAATACATGCCTCTACTTTCTCAACTTTTTTAGTAGCCACCTTTTTAGGGGACTTCTTTTTACTTACTGGCATTTTATGCCTCCTTTACTTTTTCTTGTGTTTACTATGTCTATGTAAATCTGAATGTGTTAATCCTTCTTTTCTACGTTGTGCTGATACATGAGTCTCGCCTTTATGTTTTGCTCCAGCAGCCTCGCCACGAATACGTCCTTTACCATGCCCACTAACAGAACGTTCATGTGCGCCAGTTCCAGAAGCTCTGACACGTTTTTTACCACCTCTGGCTGAATAAGTCTGCCCATAATTCTCTGGTTTAGTCCACCTATGAGAAGTTGGGTCGAATCTTGCTCCAGCGTAGGGTGGAAAACTTAATTTCTTTTGTAAATCTTCATCAGGTTGTACAGCATTTTTCACAGGAATTTTACGGACATACGTATCACTAGCATCAGTTTGAGAGGAGAAAAATATCTGTAATTTTTGAAAAGCTCCATCAGCTTTCTTAATATTTTTTCCTTTCTTTCTCATAGCCTGTTGAATCTGTCTTTCAAATTCTCGCTGTTGAGCAGGGGTAGGTTGTCCCATACCACGAGTAATATCAGCTATCTCTCCACCTAACCACCATCCTGCTAAAGCTCCCATAGCAGCAGAACCCAATTTTTTCATAATTGCTTTTTGATTTGCGACTGGATTAGCTTTAGAACCTTCTTGATTCTTTTTATCCATTATAGCTGGAAGATATTTTTCTCTCCCACCCCCATATTTATTAGCTAACCATTGAGCTAATTTATACGGATTCCTAATTGAATCAGCTTTTAAAACATCTTGGTTTTTAGTTTTTTCTTTCATATCTAAATACCTCTTATATTATTATACCTTTTTATTCAGATTTTTCACGGCTTACTCTTTCTAATAATTCTTTAGCCCTTTTTCTATTTTTAAATTTCTCATGTGTATCTTTATCTTTTACAAAATTAATTAAAGAATCTACAGAAGTTATCTGTTTACTCATATATCTCTCTAAAGAATTAAAAGTACCTTGAGTACGAGTTGGAGTAGGAGGAGTTGAAGCTACTAACTTTTTAGAAGCATCCCCATGAGGAGTGTTATCATTAGCAAAACCATTTGGAGTAACATGAAGTGATTTCTTATTCTCTTTCATCTCACCAATAACACTCTTATGCTTTTGGCCTAGAACTTTGCCATGAAACTCCTGTCCTGACATAACATTGTCCCCTGTTTTTGAAGGAGCATTGGAAAGAGAAGATTCATCAATAAAATGTACCAGACCATCTTTACCTATTTGATAATGTTCATCAACACCATTACCATCATTATCAGTTATTAAAGCAGAGCCGTCTTTTCCTGCATGATTACCATTAACTACACCAAAATCATGGGTATCAAAACCCCTAATTAAAGCATCTAAATTCTCTTTTTTAACCCAACGTCCAGTTTTAGGATTCTTTACTCTGCCTTCAGCTGCCATTCTAATTTCTAATTCTCTCTGTTCTTTTTCTTCTTCAGTCTCTCCTCCATCAAAGTCAGACAAATGACTAGTTAAATCTTTTAATTTCTCCTTCGGAATTATTCCCTCTAAACCTGCTATAGCTTTTTTATGTCTTTTTATAGCATTTACAGCGTTAAATTTATCTATATCATCAAGCTCTCCAACATCCCCATCTAAACCTAAATCTTGTATTTCCTTTACACTATCATTGTAAGCCTCTATAGCAGCACTTCTTAATTGTCCATCATAAGCTGGCATTAGCTTATTAGGATTTTCCATAGCATCTCTTAAATGCCCATGATTAGGATTTGTTACCTTCTCATTTCTAGATTGATGATTATCAGAAAGTTGTATATCCATGTCTTCAACGTCTTCATAAAATTCTGGAGAACCAAAATCTTCTCCATAATCTTTCATTTCCTTTGCAAGTCGGTCGTAGTCAGCCCCATGGTTAAAAGCTTCTGCTAAAGCCTCCCCATGTTTTTTAATAACATCATCAGACATATCATCTTTATGTTCTAAGTAATGAGCTACCAATTCACGAGCATGTTTAGTAGCTTGAATAGAGGAAACGTCTCCGTCTTCATTTTTATATTCATCTAAATGACCTTTTTCATGGGGTAAAGAATTAGCCTTATCTTGTTTAGCTTTTATCTCCTCTGCCTCTTTCGTTTCTGCCTCTTGTGATATCTTCTTGTTAGATTCAAGTTTATCAGAAATAATATTACCAATAATATTTTTTTCATAATCACTATCAAGTTTTTTAGGATTATTTTTATAATGGTCTAGTAATTTTTGAGCCTTGGGGTCATTCTGTTCAAAATCATAATAATCCATTAATTCATTTAATTTTCCTTCATCTAATTTAGGTTCGGCTGTTTTTTCTGGCATTTCAGGTTCCTCTGTTGGTTCTATTGGTAATTCATCAAGTTCTTCTGTAGGTTCTATTGGTTTTGTATCTTCTCGTACTTGACCATCAAAATCATCTAAACTTACAGAATCTATTTTATTATCATCTAAATGTTCAAATACCTGTAGTGATTCAAATGTATCTGCTCCCTGAGTATCTCCTAAATCTTTAATCACTCTATCTACCAAATCTCTGTACGAATATATTTCAGGATTGTTGATTTCAGCATCATCCCAATCATAGGGAGGGAGAGTGAGTTTAGTTGCTGACTCATTAGCATTTTCCCAATTTTCTCTAGATAACATATAATGCGAAAGTAACTGTTCTGGATTATTTTTAACTTGGTCATTATGTATTTGCATTTTATTAACTATATTTGAAAGAGCATTCTTAGCTTTAGTTAACGCTGCTTCATCCATTCTTAACTGTGATTCAGCAGCTCCTGCATCTACATTAGCCGTTTTGTTTTGATAAGCTGTTTTAATCTGTCCATTAATTTTAGAAAGTTCTTCTTCTAACTGCTCTTTAGAAGGAGCCATAAAAGCAACAACATCAGCACCTTCTGATGGTATCTTCTGTTTTATAGCATTCTTTGGTAATTCTATACTCTGTCCTACCAAACCAAAATCCTTGAGAGGATATCCTCCAAAAATCCCACTTTCGTCTGAAGTCATTAATTCATTAAGTGCTGAAGCAGACCAACCGTCTTGTCCTAATTTGTTTAAAGTATCTTGTAAGTTCTTATGAAATTCTACCCCTGTACCTAACTGTTCATAAAGTGCTTTATGATAAGGCCCTATCTTTAATCCATCAAAACCAGTAGGTGCAGGAGTTTGCATTGTATTTAAATATGGAGTTAAATCATGGAGTCCAGATTCCTGTGGTGTCTCAGATGGTAAATCTTTCCATCCAGCTAACTCATCTCGTAAACCTTTCATCCAATCACGACCACTTGGATAGTTACTTTCGTCAATGTCCCCTTTGAAAAAAGTGTCCTCAAAACCTTTAAGTGCATAGGATAAATTTTTAAGCTGTTTCTCAAGTTTTTTTGTATCTCTAGTTGAATTTAAATAGAAACCAGTTTCTCTATCAGCACCTAACAAAGGAAATTCTCTATCTTCTTGCATTTCAGCTAACCAAGGTTCTGCAATTTTCCCATCTTCATCAGGAGTAATTAAGTCTCTTAGAAAATTGTAAAATGTATTTTCTGTATCATAATAATCTTCAAATGTTTCAAAAGAATCCGTAAAATCTCTCTTTAATTCTGTATAAGAAAAATGGTCTGGGTCTTCTGACACAGTTCCATCTTTAGAGCGTAGAGCTTCATTAAAGAAATGCATAGCTTTTAACCCACTAACTACTTTACCAGCCCATTCATCAAAGTCATCATCAAAAGCTTCTTTTGGATAATTAGTTAGATTTCTCATATTATCCTTAATTTTTCCTCTTAAAGTAGATTTATTCTCCATATTGCCATGACGTAACTCGTGGATAATATCACCTATCTCACCAGCTTCTTCAGTTCTTATAGCTTCTTTAGGAACAAAATCTCTAAAAGGGGCATGTCTTTGAAGCTGTTCATTAAACAAATTAAGGTCTCCATCAGAAATACCTAGCTCACTTTTATAATCAGAATCAGTCTGAAGTTGGTGTACCTCTTCCATAGGCCACTCATCTTCCTCTATATTATCCTCACCAGTCGCCAGCATTCCAGATATATATCTAGCTAGAACAGTAGGTTCTGCCTTCGCCTCAATAAGAGCATTAAAAAAAGCTTTTCCATTAGTTCCAAACTTATCGGATAAATTTCTAAAGTGTTGATACTCACTAGTTAGATGAGTATGAACAGCAGCTTTAAGATTATCTCCACTACTCACTAATTCTTTTGTAATAACCTTGGTAATTTTTTCTATAGGTTTACTAATCTTTTTTACAGGAGTTTTTAAAAAATTAAATAACTGCTTTAAAGCAGAATTATTAAGAGGTTCAGCTGCTAATGCTAATGCTTGGACATTATTCATATACTGCCTAGCTCGTTGTTCTGCCTCTATTTGAGCAGCTTCTTCACGAGTTTGATTTTCCCCAATCTCTAGATTAGGGTCTTCTAATAAGCTATTATAAATATCCTGTGCTAAAGGCATTAATTCTCCAATACGCCAAGCCCAATTAATTTCTGTTTATTAGCTTCATGCATTTGTTCTAATTCATCTTTATTTCCACCAGTATAAGGAACTGCATAACCATCTTCAATCATTCTATCATTTATACTGGTTTGTATATTTTCATCATTATATAGAATGCCTAATATTCTCCCAAACTTACCTCTCTCCTTACTTACGAGTGTTACTATAGAACCTTTAGGACATTTATCTTTTAAATACTCTTTAGATAATAATCCCCTAACTTTCTCTTCCAGATTACGAGTTCTTGATTCAGGCGTATCTATACCATGAAGTCTGACTCTTTGTTTAGATAACACAACGTCAAAACCTAATTTAATATCCACATCAACTGTATCTCCATCTATTACTCTATCAATCACGGCTCTATATTCATACATTATCTCTTTCCTTGAGGCTATTATTTTTTCTGTTGTTCACATCGGAAACACGCTTTATTATTAGATTTAACACGGAGCTTCACTCCACATTTACATTTAGTCCAATTTCTTCTAGCCATTTTATTCGTTACTTAGTGTCTCAGATGGTGTACCAATTGATACTTCCACATTATCAGATACATTCCAATTAGCTGCCGTTACGCTTTGATGAATCTTAAATTCTTTAGTTGCAAATCCATCAGCAACACCTATTTCATTAAGTTCAATCGTAAGCGTTCCAATTTTCATTCGGTCAAATATACAAGCCCCACCTTCAGTATATAAATTACTTAGAGTCAACTTACCTATCTTCCCATTAGTTGCCGTTGTAGGAGCATCAATATGAATTCGGTCATATGAACCTCCAGAAGTTACCATTGCCTCTGCCTGATGATGACCCCCACCGATTGCC
>Ga0209128_1002386_pt1 | contig 12190 bp, 11 predicted proteins | sample ETNvirnome_6_100_FD_184072 | JGI IMG/M metagenome (GOLD analysis project Ga0209128, IMG submission 184072) | Marine viral communities from the Pacific Ocean - ETNP_6_100 (SPAdes) (version 2) | ecosystem: Environmental > Aquatic > Marine > Oceanic | place: Pacific Ocean | collected 2013-06-19 | reverse complement strand
TACACCTTCATCCATATCATCACTTTCTCCGGTAGTTTCTGTCGAGGGAGTTGGTTCTTTTTTAGGATATTGTCCTTCTTTTAATATATTAAAATTTTGCATTCTTTCTAATGTATCACTTACTACAGCATCAGGTATATCAGCACCTTCAATATCTCCATAATCTTCCCAAGATACTATATCACCAGCCATTGTATCTTGCGCTTCAGGATCAAGAGGATGACTAATAGGTAGTTCTGTTTTTCCTGCAAACCCTCTTTGCTGTTTTATTGCTTGTCTTTGTGCATCTAATAAGAATTTTTCTTCATCAGATTCTTCCTGTATATCTACATCATAATTTATTGGAGATCTATAATAATCAGCAAAATCTGAAGTAGCTTGAGCTTCACCAAACTCATCAGGATCTATTTCAGGGATTGAAGTAAAATCTGTAGTTCCTCCTATAAAATCTGTAGGTGATCCGATTCCTTCTTCAGTAGTTTCTATACCCACATCAACTTCGGCCATACCAGGATCAAATTTAGGTTTAGGAGCAGGATCTCCAAAGATCATTTCAATAACAGAAGTAATAGGCATTGCTGCTGTTTTTGCAAAGTTTCCTATCATCCCCATAAGACCTTCTAAAGGATTACCTACTACCTCTCCTTCAGCAAATCCACCTTGATTAAATCTTTCAGGACGTAAGACTACTTCTTCTTTCATCTTCTCTACGGTAGCTCCAGTTTCTTTTACCAGCATCTTCATAACTTCAATAAGGAATTTATCGTTACGATCTGCTTCTTTTGTAGAAGCTACAATTTCTCTATCTCTTTCTACTCCTTTAATCTTAGCGAGTTTCTCTGCCGAATTAATTTCCAGAGCATCTTTCTCCAGATCAAGTTTCTCTTCTTGTATAGCTATATCGGCTGCTTTTTGTGCAGCATCTATCTTGACCTTTTCTTTCTCTAGTTCTAACTGTTGACGTTGTAACTCTAGAGTCATACGTTCAAGGTCTTCTACACTACCCTGTTCAGCCATACGCTGATTGTTCTGAAGTATCTCTTGCGCGGCTCCTTGTGTAATCTGACTAATAGCTTCAGGACTTCCTACACCAGCCTGTTCTACTCCTTGTGTTAACATCCCTGTCATTTGTTCTTCGTACTGCATAATCATATGTTCTCTGATATTAGCTTGTAATACAGGAACTAGAGCTTGCATAATAGGATTCTGACCTAGAGTAGGATCAGCAATAAAAGCCTGTTTGACTGTTATATGAGCTTGATGATCCTGACCTGGGAAAGCTTTAATAGGCATTCCCTGTGAAGCTGCATTAATATCCGAAATAGGATCACGAGGTTCAGCCTTCTGTTCCGGTATAAGAAACTGATCTGGATTTTCAATTCCCGCTGCATCCAACATTACTCTGTTAATCTCTCTAAGATTATACATTCCCTGTGGAGCAGCTTGTGCCATCTGCATCACTGTTTGAGCTATAGCTAACCTATGTGAAGAAGAAGGAACATTAGGATCAGATACAGGTATAATATCAATTCGACCATCAAAATCACTTTTAAATATTTTTCCTTCTAAATTAGCTATATCATAAGGATATTCGTCAGGAAGAAAATCATGATTAATACGGGCAAGAATACGTAGTTCCTGACGTTGACTGTAATGTAGGCGTTTATGAATAGCACTAAAGAATTTTGTAGAAGCCTCAAGTAAAGCCAGCGTTGTTCCTACAGGACCATAGTTAGTGGAATCGGATATAACCTGTTCCGTAGCATCTGCAAACTTCTGTCCTGCCGCTGTAATAAACTGCAACATGGACATGAGAGTTTGTGATGGTTCTTTATAAGGTAGAGGAATAATAGCTTTGTTTAAATCAATACCTGTAGCTTCTACTTCTTTAAACTCTCCTGGGGCAACAGGATCATTACTTCCTACGATACGCACACCACGAGCTTTAAAGCCGCCAGGAAGCGTAGCAAACTGTCCTGCATCTACTAAGTTACGTACAGCAGAGGTAGCGGTAGCCGTTAGATTACCCAGGAAATGAATAAACCCTAGACCATAGAAACCAAACCCAGGAACAAAACGATAATGGGTAAACCAAAGAAGCTTCTCTTTACGTGGATCATCTTCTCTCCAGTTTCTACGAATACAAAGAACCTTACGGCTATGCTCATCAACAGAAACAATGTAAGGTAAAGCTACCGTCATTGTATTATCATCATCATCTACTTCTTCTTCAATCTCCAGATAACAATGCTGTTCCAAAATAGTGTATTGTGGTTCCTCATCATAGTTAGGTGTAATACCCAGAATCATATCCATCTTGGATTTAATAGGGGTAGGTTCTACAGGAGTAGCTTTTGGTAGCCCTTCATCATCATAATGAGCTATACAGTACATTCCTGATTCAATATCACGTTTAAGATCATTTGGAGAACGATAGACTACATGTGTATATCTTTCTGCATTCTGTAGATCAGAAGCAAAGTTAGAAACATAGAACTGATCAATAGGAACAAACTCACTCATGGGACGTTCAAAAGACATGTCCCAAAAGGTTTTCTTAAAAGCAGAACCAAAGACAGGAAGGTTAAATAACATACGTTCCAGTTCACTGAAGTATTCAGGCATCTGGTCTGTTAACTGATAGTTCATGAAGTTCATAACACGATTAGCTTGACGATCCTTTTCAACAGTAGGATTACCAAGTATCTGTGTCTTTACCGGACCTTTAGAAGGAAAAAGTTCCTGGGTAGCTTTAGATTGGAATTTAACGGCTGATTCAATAAGAAGAGGATGAACGGCAGTACACGCACCTTCAAACGGTTCGCTGGTTTCCCTAAGTTTAAGACCTAGAAGATCAAAGCCTTTTTCAAACGTAGCTTCCCATTCTCCCCGACTTTCCTTATCCGCTTCAAAACCCTCAATAACAGTAGTAGCAATTTCATCAAGATCACTGGCATCAAGTTGATCAACCAGATTCTCATTATGGTTATAGGTCATTTCTTCAACAACTTCTAAGAAGCCTTGAAGTCCTGAATCTTCATCCATAGGAAGAACAATTTCAATCTCTTCTTCATCTATAATCATTCCGCTTCCCCCTTGATCTGCATAGGGGTTACGTTCTACATTACTTGAAGTTCTATCAGCCATCAAATCCTACTTCTTTTATTCTTCAAAATCTTTAATGAGTTTATCTTGGGGTGGTTGGCAATCACAAGTCTCAGGATCACAGGTACAACCTACCTTACCACACTTAGGACATTTTCCTAAGTCTTCCTTTTGTTTAAATTTATCATCATCTTCTAAAGGAGCCATATACACACTCATCCTATGATTTCCTTTTTCCTTTTCTCACATTCAAAGCAAAGTTAGCTCTTTTACGAGTTTGAGGATTGGAACTTTTTGCAGCTTGTTTAAGTTTACTTTTAGATATCGGCTTACCTTTTGTAGCTCCAAGTTGTTTACGTAAAGCTCCTACCGTACCTTTTTTCTTCATCTTTTTAGTAGCTGCTTGAATCCACTTTCCTTTTTTAGCATGGACAACTTTCTGGCCTGTCTTCTTTGCAAAAGCTTCAGCTTTAAGTTTCCCTGCTGGTGTATAAGCGAAATGTGTTTTTCCTACTCTAGGCATTATTAACTCCTTGTTACCGCTCCGCCGCCTCTAAGGGCTTTTCCCATACCACGGCCTTGACGTACTGAACCACCTGATGCTTTGTTACGCTGTCTTTTATCATAAAGATCTTGAGCAGAAGGTTTTGTATCAGATTTCTTTATTGTCGGTTTACTTACGCCTTTACGTGAAGGAGTCATAAAACTCCTAGCTCTAGGTGCATCTTTACCGTAGCCTTTATCTGATGACCAAGGCCATACTCCCTCGTCTTTAACTAATTTACGATTCCGTTTTTTTTCAGCAAGATGTTCTTTTCTTCTTGTTCGTTCTTCTGCTTTTGCTGCTTTAATTAGCTCAGATTTTTTAGCACGATCTTTAAGCATGTTTTCTCTATCTTTTGCTTTTGCTTTTTTAATTAATGAAGGAGTAGAAGAACCTCTATCCTGTGCTTCTTTTATGCTCTTAATCTTCTGAGTATTAGACTTTTTTCGTTTAGCTATATAGGCAGCCTCTGCTGCTCTCTTTTTTCTTAGAGCTTTTCGATTATCTGCTCTTCGTTTATTAACGTAATCTTTTTGGATCACTCCTGTCTTTTCATCTGTATAATACTTTGAACTAGCCATCTAATTAACCCCTTGTTACAGCCCCACCGCCTCTAAGGGCTGCACCCATGCCACGGCTTTTGCGTACTGCACCACCACCTTTATGTTTACCTGCTCCTTTTAAAATTTCATCTGAATAAGGAGTAGGGTTTCTTTTCGGACTAGCTCTACCAGATGGAAGCGATGGAGATTTTCTAGCACTAGCAGATGGAGATTTTGGTGGAGATTTTTTTGGAGATTTAGGGGTCGAAAAGCTTCGGCCTTTAGGAGCATCTTTACCATATCTTTCTAGTGACTTCAAATCTCTATGCCAATCCTTATACATCTTATCCTCTTCGGCAGCCCACTTTTTATATAATTGAGATTTTTTCTTTTCCCCTTCTACATGACCTGTGAATCCCGTATCGTGAAATCTATTTTCTAACTGTTTTAATCTTTTTTCATACTTTTTATTAATTTCTCTCCTAGTGGGTCTAAGCTTGCTATCAATATCTTTTCGATATTTGTATGATGTAGACATTTTTTTTAAATCCTCCAATAACCAACCCGTTTGGGTTTATAATAATTATCTTCTACTTCGTGTATCTGGAAGGCATCCAGTGGATGATCAATCTTCCATGAATCCTTCATATACAATATAGCCATCACCATTGCATCAACTTGATCATCGTAGGTTGCATGGGGAAAGGCGGCAGCTTCATTAATTAAATCCTGTGCGAAAGGTTTATTAGGTAGCCAAACTCTACCAGCTTCAAGTATGGGAGTGGATGCATTAGCTCTAGTAACCTTATCTCTATCAGGGTTATATTCAAGAATAGGCAAGCCAGCCCTTCTCAAATCTTGAATAAGAGACTGTCCTGATGCTTTCTTTTCAATTATTATAACATCTGGTTCATAACTATCATACATCTGTTGTGCAGTACTACGCAACTCTGGATATTCTAATCTTTCTCTCATGTTACTCAAAAGGATAAGATTAGCTACCATAGTCTCTGTTCCATAGCTATCTGTCATAACCCTAGTAAAGATACCCCAAGTTTGAATAACAGAATAATCAGCAGTAGTTTTAGCAGAAAACGCTGTATCACAGGTCTGGATAATAAAATCGCAATCAGGAGGATCATCGCTATATTCCCAAATCTTAAACCAATCCTTCTTCAATATCCCACCTTCTTCAGGTGTTGGATCTTGCATATAGAGGGATTGCCAGTATTTACTACCGTTCTGTGAACGTATCTCTATCTCATCCTTCTTTAATAATTCATTAGGTTTCCACTCAGGAAAATAGGAAGAACCTACAGGAAGGTCTAAAATATTAGCCGATTCATCATCCAACCAAGCTGGTATCTTAATAACTTCCCATTCATCAATTTCTATATCATCATCATCTTCTTTAAAGATAGTTTCCTTTTGTCTTTCCTTTTCCGTTTCCAGAAGCCAGCCACAGATATCATCTTCATGGTATCGTGTATTTATGATCACAACACTACCATTCGGCATTAATCGTGTCCTTAGACCAGCAGGATACCATTCCTTGATATATCTACGGCCAGCTTCTGAAAATGCGTCTTCTTCTGACATAACATCATCAAGAAGAGCTACGTGACATCCACGGCCAGCAATCTGTGAGCGAACACCAGCCGCTATATAGACACCATTCTGATTAGTCTGCCATTTACCAGCAGCCCTAACATCAGAACGTAGAGTGGTTTTAGGGAATATTTCCTTATATAAATCCGTATTAACAATATCCCTAACAGCCCTACCAAAGTCAGAGGCTAATTGGTCAGAGTGGGATACGGAAAGTATTTCATGATTGGCATGGTTTCCCATATACCAAGCAGGAAAAAGTTTAGAACAGATAACAGACTTGGAACTACGAGGCGGTAGGAAAACCATCAACCTCTTTAGTTTATTTTCCTGTACCTGTTGAAGTTTGTGAGCCAGAAGTTCTATATGCTTTCCCATCTTAAAGTCAGCAATAAGATGAGGAACCATAAGTTTAACAAAAGTAAGGAAATTAGTACGAGCTTTAACTATAGCTTGTTCAAAAAGTTTCTCTCGTAGTTCTATGTAGTCTTCTTTCATAATACAAACCACATTATCAGGCCAAGAATAGCTACAGCTATCCACCAGCGTACAGCAGTTCTTTCTTCTGTATCTTTATTATCGAATATAGAGCGTTTCATAGCGTTAGCACATAACACCAAAGCTGACGATATCAAAGTACCGTACTAGAAAAGCGTTAATAATAAAGTCCATAAGAATGCCATCTTAATTAATCTATCCTTGGTGTATGACGAGGATGTTTTTTCTTTCCCTTTAAATAACCAGGAATTTTATTTCTTTCCCCCGTTAACCACTTGAAGGCCAACAGCGTCTGCAAGGCTTTGAATATCTTTTTCAATTTTATCTTCACTGTCTTCATCAGAGAAGTGAGACAATTTAACCCTTTGTTCAGACTTGTCCACAAACATACCCAGATGCCGTGCAATGGTTTCCATACTACGGTTCGCATTAGTGAAATCATTTTCTGACATAGCATTTTCATAAACGCTAGAAACTTTTTCCAAAACTTTATCAGCATTCCAAGCCATCCTCCTTAGTGCCTCCTCTCGTAAGTTTTCTAATCTCTTCTTAATCTTCTTGTTTGTATGTAGTGTAGCCCAAGCTCTTTGTCTAGTCTTGGATTCTGTCTTACCAAGAGCATAACCAGCCTCTTTATAAGCATGAGCTATGTCTCCTGTAGCCATATACTCCATACAAAACTTCTCTTGTCTGGGAGATAAACCCCCAACAAGTTGTGATCGTGTGAATAGTTTGAGCCGTTGCGGTGGATTTTCTAGCATCTTTTCCTGTTTAAGTCTATATGTTTCATCGGGTTGATCAGCTTTAGAATAATCCCTTCTCCGCTTTTGCCCTGGCATCCGAATTGATCTCCTACGGAGTTCTCTTCGCATGTCCTGTAAATCACGACCAGCAGAATTAAACTTACGTTCCTTACATAATCTCTTTATAGTATCACGTAATCGCTCAGTAGACCACTCTCCATAAATAATATGGACTTCTCTATCTAAATTCTGTGTGTAGTCTTGGTCTGTTACACCCATAATTTATTTAGTATACCATACCATTCTTCCGTTGCCTAGACTGTGATGGTGTTAATTTCTTCCTGTGATGGAGAGGTGGTTTTCTCTTACGTCTTCGGGTCTTTATAGGTTTCCATTCCTCTTCTTTTATTTTAAATTTTTTCACAATTTCATTTATTCCTCTTGACAAATTATTTTATTATACGTATAATCTTTGTATAGCATAGCATACAACTTGCTTAACTGAAAAAGGAGAAATTAAAACTATGCCTATCTACAATGATATAATTCCTGAATTTGAGTCTATGATAGATCAGATCAGTGATAGATTCTTTAATTACGAGAATCGACTATTTAATAACTTTGCTGGTCAAAGTAGAACAGTTCTAAAAGAACTACCTTGGAATGGCATTAAACGCCCCTGTATTCACTATGGAGGAGACTATATTGTTACTGCTGATGAAGATGATGCCGATCTTTATTTCTTTCATTTTTTAATCCCTGGTCATGATGGCACAACGATAGATGTCATGCAAAAAGATGGTTATCTTATTATCCGTACCAAGGATACCAAAGAGGATATGATAACAAAGAAAACCCCCTTTACCAATTATAAATATTATAAGAAGGTAGCCCTATCCCATCCAGACTATGAAGTAAAAGAAGCCGTCTTTAAAAATGGTATTCTTAGTATTCATATAAAGGATATGATAGTAGAAAAAGAAAAGATGAATACCAAGATGATTGAAGTTAGAACTACCTCAGAAAACTAAATCATACTCCTTTGGTAATATCTTTATATCTTCCCTAAAAGAGTCAGCTACAATCTCTACAGCCTTCGGGTTTAGTTTATAGTAGTTGGCTCTTTTTAACTTTGTAGCTTTTACTTCAGCTACTCCTTTAAAAGAAGGTAGGGTTGTTTTTGAAAGTTTATAGATTTTATTTAACAAGGGACTGCTTTTTTCAAAAGTAAAAATATCATTAACTTCCGATAGCCAATTAACCTGTGGGGTAAATCTATAGCCACAGAATGGAGCGGTATGTAGTTGGTCATAAAGTGGATCATCAAGTAACCATTTTGTAAACCCCCTACTCTTGAGCCTATGCTGCTCTCTAATGGCTTCCTTTGATTCCCTTATCCCTCTACACCACGCTAGACGCTCATAGGTTCCTTCGGTAAAGAACTCGTACATATCAATCATACGGTCAAAAGGATTACGGATAACACCAAAGGTATAGAGCTTCTTCCATTCCTTTATCCCTATCTTATTACGTATATCTACTGAATAACAGAAATAAGGAAGTATATCCTTTTGTCCTTTATACTCATTCTTTTTATTGTTATGATGAATATACTCCCCTAATGTAAATGCTACTTGATCCATAGATAAAGGATAGTCAACAAATAACAGCTTATATTTTTCGTTAGCTATAAACATCCTTATCCTATCGGTCCATAAATCTCTGCTATATTCTCACTAAGCTTTTGTAAAAGAGTTTCGGTGATAAATTGATTATTCCCCACATAGAAAGCATGGTTATGAAGAAACTCTGCATTCTTAAAAGATTCTGGATGGGGATGATTAATAAAAGGTTGTCGAGTAATATTACCCACAAGGAATGGTCTAGTCTCTACTCCTTGTTTTGTAAGATGATTCTCTAGTTGTTTTTTCCTATCTTTATCTTTACAAATAAAAGCTAGAGCAAAAGAAGAGTTACCAGCTTCCTTTACCTTATAAAATTCATCACCGTACTGGGAGAGAATTTTATTAAAGTATTGAAGATTTCTTTTCCTTAATTTAATCCAATGATTAAGATGTTTAAGCTGCATCATTCCTACTATAGCATTAATCTCTACATTCCTAAGATTATACCCTACCGTAGGAAATAAGAATCTTTCATCAAGATGAGGATACTCTTTTTTTATTTTATTAAAAGAATTAGGAGTAGCTTCCCTAGCTAGTCCATGTGATCTCTTCATACGCATGAGATCATACAATCCTTCATTATTAGTACATACCATCCCCCCTTCAACAGCCGTCAAGTGATGACCAAAATAAAAACTAAAGGTAGAACCTTCACCAAATGTTCCTACCTTCTGTCCTTCAAACGTAGCTCCATGAGACTCACAACAATCCTCAAGGATCATAGCATTATAAAATATAGATCGTATACGATTAATATTAGAAGGTGAGCCTAAGAGATGGGTAATCCAAACTATATCAATAGGAGTATTATGTTCACGTTTAATACGTTCCATATCCTTTTCATCAAAGCTATAGGTTTCCAGATCTATATCACAATATTCAATATCATAACCTACCTGTATCAGAGGAGCTATTGTCGTACCCCAGGTACAAGCTGGAACCAAAACACGAGGCGGTCTACCTGCTTTCCAAGTTCTATCTTTATTTCTAAAGTAAGCATCCGCTACAGCATCTAATAACAACAGATTAGCACTACCTCCTGAGTTAACAAATAAAGCATAGTTGGTTCCTTCCCAAGCTGCCCATTGTTCCTCAAAGTCTCTTACCTTTTCTCCGTTGGTAAATCTATCTGTTTCTTTTATAAACTCTATCATTGCCTGTTTCTGGTTAGCATTAATAGAGTTCTGCATTAAAGGCCAATCTAATTGTTTAATCATTATCTCTATGATCCTTTCTTTAATAATTCAATATCATTTTCTACCATATCAGATATAAGATGTTTAAGAGGTACGGTAGCTTCCCAATTTAAACTTTTTTTAATCTTAGTGGAATCACCCATAAGATATAATACATCAACAGGTCGAAACAAATCTTTATTAACTTCTATTAATATATCTTTACCGTTAGCATCATTCTTACCTTTTTCCCTCACACCACTTCCAACCCAATTAATCATTACCCCTATCTTTTGAAAAGCTAGTTGAACAAAGGTACGAACCGAATATACTTCTCCAGTAGCTACTACATAATCTGTTATGTTATCTCCTTCTGCTTCTACTAACATCTTACGCATAGCCTTGACATATTCCCTAGCATCTCCCCAATCTCTCCTAGCTTTTAAATTACCTAATTGTAAAGGTCTATTCTTTGGAACTCTATTTAAAGCATATTGAGCTACATAGTTGGTTATTTTTCTAGTAACAAAATCCAAGCCTCTCCTGGGAGACTCATGGTTAAATAAAATCCCATTGACTGCATGGATATCATAAGCTTTCCTATAGTTCTGTACGGTAAGATATGCCGCCATCTTAGCGATAGCATAGGGAGACTCTGGATTAAATGGAGTTTTTTCTGTTATAGCTTTAGGAACTTTACCATTCGTATCAATATTACCAAACAATTCAGAAGTAGAAGCTTGATAGAAACGGAAGTTATTTTGAAAATGAGTACGTAGAGATTCCAGTAGAGCTATAACACCCAAAGCATTTACCTGATGGGTTACTGTAGGAATACGAAAGGAGTCTCCTACATGAGATTGAGCCGCCAGATGATAGACTTCAATATAGTTTCCTAAATGCAAAACCATATGTACATGATCATATACAGCTTTAACAAACTTTTCTATAGAGCAAGCATCCATCATATCAAAATGAATAAGCTTTAGATTAGGATGTTCCACCAGATGAGTTATACGTTGAAGATTATAAGGAGAAGATGCACTACGCCTGATACCTCCGAATACATGTACACCATCCCTCAATAGATCTTCTGCTAGATATGAGCCATCTTGTCCTGTTATTCCTGTAATAATTGCGATTTGTTGCATAATTGAAATTTCTCCATCGGATATAGGTATCCTAAAAATAAACTAAAGGGGGTGTTTTTGCAAGACCTAAAATTTTAGAATTTATGTCAGTTCATATACAAATGAGAACACGACCCCCTAGTTTTTTCCTCCCCCCTCCCTAAAGACCTTACTTTCTGTGTGGGATTACAGGCAAAGTCCAACCCCAAGGTTTTGACGCCTTGAGGCTAGACGATTAGTTAAAGGGACTTGGGGGTGAACCCCCTAGCTAGACGCGATCGCCACCAGGCTAGGGGGTATGGCGTCCTACCTACAAGATCTTGTTAAGATCGATCGCAGGCTTTTCCGCCTTGGCACTATCGCGTCTTGCTTGCTTAGTTAAGATGACAACCTTGCCAGCTTTACCAATGCGAGCTTCGACTACTTTAGAGCCAAAGGAGAAAGTGCCGCTCGCACCCCAGGGCAAGTTAATGAACCTACCATCTGGAGATTGAGTGATCTGATTAACAGGAACCTGTATGTGCAGGTCGGCCATTGCGGTAGTAGGAACCGGTAAGGTTACGTTCTCGCTGAGTGGCTTTCTTGCGGCCATGTTAATTTTCCTTTTCATCAGTTAGCCAACCCCTTCGTTGACCAGATCTATCGCCGTTTGCGATGATTAAATTATGCTCCTATTTTTCGGGATTGTCTAGAATAATTGATTTGTTCAATGTTTTCAAAGGGTTAGGGACTACCTCAAATCATCATATATAAGTCAATTCTATCCGCTTTAGCTATTTGAGATCGCCATTAGCTTCTAAGATCCTTAAAAATTCCTCATACATACATACGAACACCGACGAGGCTGCATTGTTTTGCCTAATAATATCAGATACTTAGGCGATCTGCCACATATTTAAGGGAATGTCAAGCGTTATTTAAGGGAAGGTATGCAATATACTATATAATTAAGGGGAAGGTATTAAGAGTAAAGGAATAAAAGTTTAAAGGGTAGCTATAGACTATATTCTCTTAACCTTCATATGCTATTTAATTAATCATTGTAATAACATAACATAATAAGCTCTTTATATAATCTATATGCAAATCCGATTCGATTTCGTAGGTTGCAACCATTCCAAACTACCGGCCAACCCCTTGAAATCGTTGGGAAAAAACCC
>Ga0209128_1002384_pt1 | contig 12192 bp, 10 predicted proteins | sample ETNvirnome_6_100_FD_184072 | JGI IMG/M metagenome (GOLD analysis project Ga0209128, IMG submission 184072) | Marine viral communities from the Pacific Ocean - ETNP_6_100 (SPAdes) (version 2) | ecosystem: Environmental > Aquatic > Marine > Oceanic | place: Pacific Ocean | collected 2013-06-19 | reverse complement strand
TTGGAAACTTCTCATGCTTATGACGAAATCGTTTAGTTCGACATGTTTTCGCTTATCGAGATTAGTTGAAATTTTAACGACCCTACGCCCTACTAAAGATTCGAACTTTTCCTGTGAGATAACCCCGTAAGACTGCGTAGCCGATAATTGAATATCGTTCTTGCGAGCTAACTCCTTACTTTGTTTAAAAAGGAATTTACTGCGCCACACCTTCCAATGTGCAGGAATCTCCCCAATCCAATCGATGCCGCTGTCCTTCATGGGCACATCAGGATTCAGGCCACGGGTGACGGCCTGCTGAATCAGGACCTGCCGACGCTCGCGCAGAAGCTTGATTTGCGCTTCCTTGATCCGCACTGCCTGGTCGATTTTGGCGGATTTGTTATCCAGAAATGCGGCGATAGCGCGTTGCTCGGGGAGCGGAGGGAAAGGAATCTCAGCATTAGCTATGAAGTCAGGGTTCGCCCGAGGCATCTTTGCGCCGTGGGTTGATCCATTGATGAGGCTGATAAAGTCAGAAGACCGTAGCGCATATGCCAAGAAATCTCCTAAAGTATCCTTAGCAGACTGAAAAACCAAGAATTCAGATGAGCAAATGCCTGAAAAACCGGGTTTGACAACCTTCGCGAGGTAGGGCCGAAGCTTTCCAAAGAGTATATCGCCAGCCTCAAAAGTAGTTGCTAGCCCCTCGACCTCGCTTCCACCTTCGAGAAGGTTTCCAGACCAACTTTGAACGTTTTCCATACCGATATAGGGCAGGTCACATCCCTTGCTAGCAATTTTCTCCGACTTCAGGTTCGAAGCATATTTAACCCTTCGAACTTCCCAGTGGCTGGGAATAACAGGAAGGTGATCCGCCTGAGTAGTACTGGTGAGTTCGTGCGTCGGATAAGCCGCGATATTCATTCCGCCAGCTCCAGATTCGTCGCCACTTCGACACCCAGAATATCCGCAATCAACCCATCGGCTTTTTCCTCTAGCGCCAAAATATCCCGCGTTACCTCGTCCAGGCTGCGCAGCGGCTTGTGGCGGTAGAAATACTTGTTGAAGCTGATCTCATAGCCAATCTTCACCGATTCCAGGTTGATCCAGGCTTCATCCACATGCGGTTTTACCTCGGCTTGGAAATAGCGGTGGATGCTATCTTTGAGCGGCACGCTTTCCGCATCGCGCAAGTCGGTTGCGCTTTCATAGGTCAGGTAGCTGCCATCGTCCTGACGGTAGTAGCCGAAGTCCGAAAGTGCTTCCTCTGTACAGCCGTAGCGCTCGGTCAGGCCTCTCACACCCTCTTTCGAGAGCGAGTAGCGCTTGTCGATCACTTTATGTGCGCGCTCGTCGTACCAGCTCACGGCGTTCAGCAGCGCGGTTTTCTCTCCGGCGGTTAGCTTGATCTTATGCGCCTTGAGCGTTTTGGTGACAGTGTCGCGGAAGGCGTTGAAGTCATCGGTCTCTTCCGTGCCGATCTGCTCCATCAAGGCGGTGGCGGCATCATGCAGATCGCGCAGCTTGAGCCAGTGGCGGGTATCGGTCAGTTTGCCGCGCTGCTTGGCGTTCAGGGTCATGCCCTGCTCTTCGCACCAAGCGGCAATGGCTTTGGCTTCGCCTTTCAAAAAGCCTGGTTCGTAAACCTTATCGCCGTGGGTTTCCCACAGCCACTCCATCGGCTCCCGCAGTGCTTTATCAAAGCGTAGCGGTGCGATGCGCTCGGCGCTGAAACCGGCACGTCGGCGGTCGGGGCGCTCGATGGTGACCTTGTAGTAACCGAAATCCGCGTTATCGAACACCTGCACGGCGATGCCCTGCGGGTCGTTGTTGGCGTCGATTTCCCGCTCGATGGGGGCAAAGTCGAGGTAGGCGTTAGTGATCGTTTCTATATGCTCGGGCGCAAATTCGCAGTTCTTGTCGCCCAGGTTCTTGCGCAGCTTGCGGTAGAGCAGGTTGGCGTCGATCAACTGGACGCGCCCTTTTCGGGCTTTCGGCTTGGCGTTGGTCAACAGCCAGATATAGGTGGTGATACCGGTGTTGTAGAACAGGTTGTTCGGCAGCTGGATGATGGTATCCAGCATGTCGTTTTCGATGATGTAGCGGCGGATGTTGGATTCGCCGCTGCCCGCGTCGCCGGTAAACAGGCTGGAGCCGTTGTGAACGGAGGCGATGCGCGAACCAAGCGGGCTGGTGCCCGCAGGCTTCATCTTGTTGACCATCTCCATCAGGAACAGCAGCTGGCCATCCGAGGAGCGCGGGGTGGCGTCTACGGTCTCTTTATTTCCCCAATAATCCGCCAACTCCACCTGAAAGCGAGGATCGATGACATCCTTGCCCTCCTTGATGTACTTGACCTCGCTGCTCCAGCTCTTGCCGTAGGGCGGGTTGGAGAGCATGAAATCAAAGCGTTCGGCGGAAAACTCATCGCTGGAGAGCGTGGAGCCGACGCGGATGTTCTCGGGGTTGTTCCCCTTAATCATCATGTCCGATTTACAGATCGCGTAGGTCTCGTCGTTGATCTCCTTGCCGTAGAGATAGACGTCGCCGCTGGCCTTGATCTGGCCTTCCGGGTCCTTGATGTAGTTCTGCGCCTCGGTCAGCATGCCGCCCGACCCACATGCCGGATCATAAATCGTCATGAGCGGGGGAAGCCGCTCTTTGATCGGGTCGAACATCAGGTGCGTCATGAGGTGAATCACCTCGCGCGGCGTGAAGTGCTCCCCGGCTTCCTCGTTGTTCTCTTCGTTGAACTTGCGGATCAGCTCTTCGAAAACGTAGCCCATGCCCAAGTTGGAAAGCCCCGGTAGGGTGTTGCCTTCGGGGTCTTCAGTATCGTGAGGCGTCAGGTTGATATAGGGCGAGACGAAATTCTCGATGACATCCAGCAGCACCTGTTTATCGGCCATGTGGCGCATCTGATCGAAAAGCTTGAAACGTCGGATGATCTCCTTGACGTTATCGCTGAAGCCATCGAGGTAATCCTCGATATTCGCCAGCAGGATCTGCTGGTTGTTGGTGGCCGTGCCGTGAAGCTTCTTCAGCGTCCAATGGCTGGTGTTGTAAAACACGTAGCCGGAGGCTTCTTTCAAGGGCTCTTCGTCCAGTTCTAGCGCGCCCTCGTCCTCCTTCTGGTAGCGAACCTCTTCGAGCACCGCGTCCTTGGTCGGCTCCAGAAGAGTGTCCAGGCGGCGCAACACCACCATGGGTAGGATGACATCACGATATTTGCCGCGGACGTAAATATCGCGCAGGCAGTCATCGGCAATTTTCCAAATAAAAGAGACAAGGCTGTTATGAGAAACCTGATTCATTGATGAGCTGCAACCTTATGATATTTAACGCTAGCCCGATTTTTAGGGCGCATGAACAGTTGTTCGCAAGCCACTAAAAAACAGGCAGAAACAGAAAGCCCGCTCATCGGCGGGCCAAGGAAATGCGACTGCTCAACCGCTAAGCTAGCAATTCAGCTCTTTAGCTTGGTCGAGAACACGCTTCTGACGAGCGATGGCGTTATGGATGACCTTGTTACGCACGGCTTGTTTCTGCTCAGCGCTCGCATGACGCGCAAAATACGTTAGCGGGGTAGATTTCGACACTTTATCTTTCATGACTCATCCTCGCCTGATAGTAGGCTTTTCAGCTGTTCATGAGTGTAGCCCTCGGGCAGGAATGGATCAATCGAATCGATATCCTCTTCCCAGTGCTGATTTGTGTGGTCGGTGTCCTTGATGATGAGGTCGAGACAGACCCTTGAGCCGAATTCTCGTTTGACTCGATTCACCACCTCTTGAACACTGAGGAACTGCTCAATGAAGTTTTCGAGCGGAATATTACGGCCCTTAGGTATATGCGAATCATACAACAAGGCCGCTCAATCGTTGAGCGGCCTTGTTGAGTCTAGCTAACCATTACCCTAATTGGACGTAGGATCACTCCCACTCTATTATCAATAAGCCATTTTTGTCTTTTATTTTCAACGGCTTATTATACTGATAATCGGTAACACCATGATAAATACCATGCTCAGAAATTCCTTAAAAATAATTTCATTTTTTACTGACAGCTCCTCTCAACAGGGTCAGAACCAGCCAAACCGGGTAAAAAGCCACCAACCCTGTGGAGACGCCCATCCCCGCTACTGTCAGAAAAAAGGTATAACGCTGACGCTAACCATTTTACCGTATCTCTCCCGACCCAACCTAAAGAGATTTCAGTCCCCCTCGAAGCCTGCCGAAATGCTCAGGGCAAGTGTCGGGAGTTCATTGCGCCCCAATGATACTATCGTGCCCTCGAAAAAACAGCGGGAACAGCCTTAAATGCGCGAACAATTGGAGCGATATCAAGTCTGGCTTTATCTCCTAGCCATCCTGGCCGGCATGACCATCGGCTGGATGTCATCAGAGCAGACCCGTCATTGGGAAGCGCTGCTTTGGCCCGCACTGGGCGTTCTCCTGTACACCACTTTCACTCAGGTACCACTGATACATCTCAGGTCGGCATTTCGTGATCGCCGCTTTCTGGCCGCTTTGCTGACGGGCAATTTTATCCTGATACCGGTGGTCGTTGGTCTTCTGTTGTGGCTGTTACCGGATGATCCCGCTATTCGTCTCGGCGTACTGCTGGTACTGCTGGTGCCCTGTACGGACTGGTTTATCAGTTTTACCCATCTCGGTGGTGGGGACGGTGCCAGGGCCATAGCGGCCGCGCCGATCCTTCTGCTGGTCCAGCTCATTTTGCTACCCATTTATATCTGGCTCTTCATGGGCAATATCGCCATTGAACTGGCGGTTGGCAGCCACTTGCTGCCGGCATTCTTCGGATTGATTGTCACCCCGCTGATCCTGGCCTGGATTACCGAACGGTTGACGGAAAAGCACCCGCGCGCGCAAACACTGGTGGACTGGCTTGGGTGGCTGCCCGTGCCGTTGCTGGCATTGGTGGTGTTTCTAATTGCCGGCTCCCAGGTCAGCCTGGTGATCGACAATGGCGCCCTGCTGTGGTCGGCGCTTGTGGTTTTTGTACTTTATCTGGTTGCCGCCGCTACCATCGGCAAGGGGCTCAGTGAGCTATTCGGGTTCACGCCCACTATCGGCCGCACCCTCACCTTCAGCTTTGGTACCCGCAACTCCTTCGTCATGCTGCCGCTGGCGCTGTCACTGCCGGAGCCCTGGCGTGCCGCCATCGTTGTCATCGTCTTCCAATCCCTGGTCGAGTTGTTTGGCATGGTGGCGTATCTGCGTTGGCTGCCGCGCCTGATCAGGAATGCCGACTGAGCCGGGAACGCAGCCTTACCCGGCGCAACAGGACAATTGAGTCACGTCCTTGGTAAAAGTCTGGGCGCAGAGCTTGAGCCCTTCCACCATGGTCAGGTAGGGAAACAGCTCTTCAGCCAATTCCTGCACGGTCATATTGGCCCGCATCGCCATGACCGCCGGCATGGCGCGAAGATCGAGCATAGCGTCGCCGCCGGCCATATTGATCCCGGCCCGGCTGCCCCCGGCGGCAGCCACATAGACGAACTGCGGTTGGTCGGTGCAATCGCCCGCCACTCAGGGCAGCGCACTACGGACACACGTAACGCCATGGGAGTCCAGTCCTTTCTATGTGGTTGCCTTTCTGCTAGGCTCACGATCAAATTCCGGGACCACTTGCATGATTAAACGCTGTTTCATAGTCGCAATGACGCTGTTGATTGCTTTGCAGTCAGTGGCGTCTATTGCCTATGAAGCACAACCGCACAACCCCGCAATGCCACATTATGATGAGCATTCACACGAATCAGCGGATTTTTCCAGCGAAAATCAGGCAACCAAGTCGTTTCCCGACAGCCCCAGTCATTCAGCGGACCATTGCCATCACAGCCACAGCTACTTTCACATGGTGTTGCTGGGAACCCTCACAGACATTTCCGGCTTGGCTGCGGGAATAGTACAGTCCGACTACCAAGCCAACTTCACCACCGGGGTTCAATCCTCCCTTTTCCGCCCTCCCATTTCCTGACCCTGCGAATACCTTCCCCACCCGGGGAACAACTGTCATTTAGACTTTCATAGGAGCAGTCCCATGCTTTTCAGAATGCCCGTAAAAAACGGGCGGCGCGCAATGCCGTGCCACTCTATTATCCATGCCTTTTGCCTTCTAACGCTGGCATTTGGTTCTACCCTGGCACTCGCCGGGGAGAAACCGCTCACTCTGTCCAAAGCTCTCTCGCGGGCCATGGCACAAAACCCCGGCCTCCAGGTCTTCGATTTTCGCCTTCAGGGTCTTGATGGCCGACGCATCACGGCAGATCAAAATCCTGCCCTGGAGGCCGGCCTGGAAGTGGAAAACTTCCTCGGCAGCGACAATCTGCGAGGAGTTGACGGGGCAGAGTACACCCTATCCCTGTCATCGGTTCTCGAACTTGGCGGCAAGCGTCAGGCCCGCGTCAGCGTGGTTGACTCACGATACGGGCGCGTCGAGGCCGAGCGCCGGGCCGAGACCCTGGATGTGCTCGGACAGGTGACCCAGCGCTTTGTCGCCACCCTGGCCCTGCAGGAAAAACTCCAACTCGCCGCTGAAGCCGTGGCGCTGGCCGAGGCCACCCACGAGATCGTCACCCGTCGCGCCGACCGCGGCGCGGCGCCCCAGGCCGAAGTCCTGCGCGCCAGGGCCGCGCTCACCCAGAGTCGTATTGAGCAGTCCCATCTGCGAGCCGCCTACGAGAGCCGGAAAATGGCTCTGGCTTCCCTGTGGGGTGATACCAGCCCGGACTTTCAAATGCTGGAAGGCGACCTGTTCCAGTTCGGTTCCTCCGACAACTTCGTTGCTCTGTACCAGCGGGTCAGCGACAGCCCAGCCATTCAAATCTACGCCAGCGAACAGCGTATCCGCGAAGCGGAAATTCAGCTGGCGCGCAGCCAGTCCGAGAGCGACATCCGTTGGCAGGTCGGCATCCGGCGCTTCGAAGTGACGGATGATACCGCCTTGACCGCTGGGCTCTCGGTACCGCTCTTTTCCGGACGGCGCAATCGCGGCGAGGTGCAGGCCGCCCTGGCGGCGCGGGATGAGGTCCGATTCCGCCGGGAGGATACCCTGCTGCGCCTCCATTCGCGCCTGTTCGACGCCTACCACTTGCGGCAACAAAGCATCGAGACTGTTGAGCAGATCCGCAGCCAAATGCTTCCCGACCTGACCGAGGCACTCACTCAGACCCGCGAAGCCTATGAAAACGGCCGCTACAGCTATGTGGAGTGGACCGCCGCACAGCGGGAGCTGCTCTCAGCACGGCAGGCATTGGTCGACGCCGCCACCACGGCGCTGCTCAACCAGGCGTTGATCGAACAACTTACGGCGCAGCCACTCGCGACTGTTCCGGGCGCCCCGACGCGCTAACCCACAAATTCAGGATTCACACCATGCAACTGATAAAACAACTCTGTCTGATTCTGGTGGCCACCTGCCTTGCCATCAGCCCCTTACAAGCTGCCGAGGAACAACACGACGAATCGCAGGCAGAGGTCAAGGGGCCTAACGGCGGCATACTGCTGCAACAGAACGACGCCACCGTCGAACTGCAGATCTTCGAGCAGGGGGTCCCACCGGAATACCGGGCCTGGGTCACCAGGGATGGCCGCGCCGTTACTGATGATATTGACCTCAATGTCCAGCTCACCCGCCTGGGTGGGCAAGTGGACACCTTCGACTTCGCCTACCAGGGGGACTACTGGCTGGGGGATGGCGTGGTGACCGAACCCCACTCCTTCGACGTAGAAGTGAGCCTCGCCATGGACGGCAAGAACTACCGCTGGCACTGGGAATCCCACGAAGGTCGCACCCGGATCGCCCCGGCTATCGCCCGAAAAGCGGGTATCACAACGGCCGCAGCCGGGCCGAGTGCCATCGAGCGCAGCCTCACCACCTACGGCAGCCTGACCACGGCACCGCAGCAGATTGCCCGGATCCGCGCCCGTTTCCCGGGCGTGGTCAGCCAGGTGAAGGTCAATCTGGGCGATCGGGTCGAGCGTGGTGACGTGCTCGCTCAAGTCGAGTCCAACGAAAGCCTGCAAACCTACGCACTGCGAGCGCCCATCGACGGGATCGTCATTGAGCGTCGGATCAGCAACGGAGAAATGACCGGGGAGCAACCCCTATTCGCCATTGCCGATTTGACCACTCTGTGGGCGGAATTCAAGGTCTTCCCCGGCCAACGGGCCGAGGTTGCCATTGGCCAGAAAGTCCGACTGAAGGCTGACGGCATTGACCGGGAAGGCACCATCCGCCACCTGCTGCCGGCACCCGGCAACGCGCCCTACACCCTGGCCCGGGTCGAAGTCGACAATGCCGAGGGACTGCTGACCCCCGGTTTGCTGGTGGCCGGGGATATCGTGGTGGAAACGGTGGAGGCCCCCTTGGTGGTTGACAACCGCGCCCTGCAATCCTTCCGGGACTGGACCGTGGTGTTTATTCAGGTGGATGACACCTACGAGATCCGCCCACTGGAGCTGGGCCGCAGCGACGGCAACCTGACTGAGGTACTGGGCGGCCTGCAAGCAGGCGATCGCTATGTGGTGGAAAACAGTTATTTGATCAAGGCCGATATCGAAAAATCCGGCGCATCCCACGACCACTAACCAGGAGGCTATGATGATCAATGCCATCTTACGTCTCTCGGTAGAGCGACGGTTTTTAATGTTATCCCTTATTCTGGTGCTGGTCGGCGTGGGCGTGTGGAGTTTTCAGCGCCTGCCCATCGACGCGGTGCCGGATATCACCAATGTCCAGGTACAGATCAACACCGAGGCACCGGGCTATTCGCCTCTGGAGGCGGAGCAGCGCATTACCTTTCCGGTGGAAACAGCCTTGTACGGCCTGCCCAACCTGTCCTATACCCGGTCCCTGTCCCGCTACGGCCTGTCCCAGGTCACGGTGGTGTTCGAGGAAGGCACGGACATCTATTTCGCCCGCAATCTGATCAATGAGCGATTGGGCGCCATCAAGAGCGCGCTGCCCCCCGGGCTGGAGCCGGAGATGGGTCCCATCGCCACCGGTCTTGGCGAGATCTTCATGTACACCGTAGAAGCCCTGCCCGGCGCCGCTCAAGCGGATGGCAGTCCGCTGGACGCTACGGCACTGCGGGAGATCCAGGACTGGATCATCAAACCCCAGTTGGCCCAGGTGCCCGGCGTGATCGAAGTCAACACCATTGGCGGCTACGACAAGCAGTACCACGTCACGCCGTCGCCCCAACGGTTGCTGGAGTTCGGCATCACGGTGGATGAACTGGTCAGCGCCCTGCGGGCCAATAACACCAATCGCGGCGCCGGCTATATCGAACGCAACGGCCAACAGCTGTTGGTGCGCTCGCCCGGGCAGCTGGCCACCATTGGCGATATTGAACAGGTGGTGATTGCCAACCGGGATGGTGCGCCAGTCCGGGTAGCCGATGTAGCTGAAGTGGCCATTGGCAAGGAGCTGCGCACCGGAGCCGCCACCCGCGACGGCAAGGAAACGGTGATGGGCACCGCCATGATGCTGGTGGGGGAAAATTCCCGGGCGGTAGCACAGGCGGTGGCCGAGAAACTGGACGCCATTCAGCCCTCCCTGCCCGACGGCGTCAAGGTGGAGGCGGTATACGACCGCACAGCCCTGGTGGACAAGGCGATTGCCACGGTGGAGAAGAACCTGCTTGAAGGGGCACTGCTGGTGATCGTGGTGCTGTTTCTGTTGCTGGGCAACCTGCGCGCCGCCTTGATCACGGCAGCTGTCATTCCGCTTTCGATGCTCGCCACCATCACCGGTATGGTGCGGTCTGGCGTATCCGCCAATTTGATGAGTCTGGGGGCGCTGGATTTCGGCCTGATCGTCGACGGCGCGGTCATCATCGTCGAGAACTGTATCCGGCGCCTGTCCCAGGCCCAGCACCAGGGTCAGTTGGCCCTCAAGGAACGTCTGCAATTGGTGTTCGAGGCCACCAACGAAGTGATTCGTCCCAGCCTGTTTGGTGTCGCCATCATTACTGTGGTGTACCTGCCGATCTTTGCTCTCACCGGGGTCGAGGGCAAGATGTTCCACCCCATGGCGGCCACTGTCGTAATGGCACTGCTGGCGGCCATGGTGCTGTCACTGACCGTGGTGCCCGCCGCTGTTGCGGTCTTTATGGGGGGCAAGATCAGCGAAAAGGAAAGCCCGGTAATCAGCGGTGCTAAATCGCTCTACAGGCCTGCGCTGCGGGTGGCTATGAGGTTCCGCTGGCTGGTGTTGGGCGGCGCGACCACGCTGGTAGCGGTCTGTCTCTGGCTGGCGACCACCCTGGGGTCGGAATTTATTCCACAACTGGATGAAGGGGATATTGCACTCCATGCCCTGCGCATCCCGGGCACCGGGTTGGAGCAGTCCATCGAGATGCAATCGCAGCTGGAAGAACGGCTGAAGGCCTTTGGGGAGGTGGACAAGGTGTTCGCCAAGATCGGCACGCCGGAAGTGGCCACCGACCCCATGCCCCCCAGCGTAGCGGATAACTTTGTCGTCCTCAAGCCTCGCGACCAGTGGCCCAATCCCGACAAGACGAAGGATGAACTGGTGGCGGAAATGGAGGACGCCGTGACCCAACTGCCGGGCAACAAATACGAGTTCACCCAGCCCATTGAAATGCGCTTTAACGAGCTGATCTCCGGCGTGCGCGCCGACATCGGCATCAAGGTGTTCGGCGATGACCTGGATCAGTTGCTGGCATCGGCCAACGACGTCCTTGAGGTTGTGGAATCCATGGAGGGCGCCGCCGATGCCCGGGTCGAACAGGTGACCGGCCTGCCCATGCTGTCGGTACACCCCAAGCGCATGGCGCTATCCCGCTACGGGCTGACCGTGGATGATCTCCAGGATCTGGTGGCAGCCGGTGTCGGGGGCGAAAACGCCGGCCTGATTTACGAAGGCGACCGCCGCTTCCAGTTGGTGGTGCGTCTTCCCGAAGACATCCGCCGGGATGTGGACAGCCTCGCGGACCTACCTGTCCCCCTGCCGGACGGTGGCTATGTGCCCCTGTCGGAAGTGGCCGAGCTGGAGCTGGCTCCGGCGCCCAACCAGATCAGCCGGGAAAACGGCAAGCGTCGGGTGGTGGTCACCGCCAACGTGCGGGACCGCGACCTGGGCGGATTTGTCGAGGAAGCACAGGCGCGCATTGCGGACGACGTGGACCTACCCGCCGGATACTGGCTGGATTACGGCGGTACCTTCGAGCAACTGCAGTCCGCCAGTCAGCGGCTTGCCATCGTGGTGCCCGTGACCCTCGCCATCATCCTCGCACTCTTGGTGATGGCCTTCGGCTCCCTCAAAGATGCCTTGATCATCTTCACCGGCGTGCCACTGGCCCTCACCGGCGGGGTTCTGTCCCTGTGGCTGCGAGACATGCCCCTGTCGATCTCGGCGGGTGTTGGCTTTATCGCCCTCTCCGGGGTGGCGGTGTTAAACGGCTTGGTGATGATCGCCTTTATCCGCGATCTGTGGCACGAGCAGGGTGACCTGATGAAGGCCATTGTCGAAGGCGCCCTGATCCGCTTACGGCCGGTATTGATGACCGCCCTGGTAGCAAGCCTCGGCTTTGTACCCATGGCACTCAATACCGGCACCGGTGCCGAAGTACAGCGTCCTCTGGCGACCGTGGTGATCGGCGGGATTATCTCGTCCACCCTGTTGACGTTGTTTGTACTCCCTGTGCTCTATGCGCTGTTGCATGGCAGAAGTGCCAGTAACTCCACGCCCACAGGCGACATTAATCACGACACTGATAGTTAACCAACACTCCATCGTGGGGGGGGAATCTCCCCATGATTTTTTCAATGTTCTTTTATTGCGGTTTATATCCTGGAAAGACTATGAACGATCCACCCAAGCAACGAATAGATGACTTGAAAGAAGCCTCACCCTTTCGAACACATCGCATCCACGCCATCAACAGTGACTGGTATTTTTTAACCCGTGAAGGTCAAAATATCGGGCCATTCCCGAACAAAAAAGCGGCCGAAGACAGCCTTGCGGAACTCCTGAAAACTGTCAAAATGGATGAGTAGCCAATGGCCCAAAATCCACAAAGTCGCCAAGGTACAGGCGACCAGGCACAGAGTAAGCTGAATACAGCAGATGCCTCTTTATAAATAGCCACCAACTAGGTTAACCCAATGAGTCACGACCATGTGCATATACCCCCCGAGACCAAGGATAAACGCGTTG
>Ga0209128_1002374_pt1 | contig 12215 bp, 25 predicted proteins | sample ETNvirnome_6_100_FD_184072 | JGI IMG/M metagenome (GOLD analysis project Ga0209128, IMG submission 184072) | Marine viral communities from the Pacific Ocean - ETNP_6_100 (SPAdes) (version 2) | ecosystem: Environmental > Aquatic > Marine > Oceanic | place: Pacific Ocean | collected 2013-06-19 | reverse complement strand
TCATTACCGTTGATGGTCGTGACTCTTCAATTCTTTCTACTAAGATTTGTGTAGTTCCTGTTATTGAGGACCGTAGAGAGAACTGGCGTTGGTTGGATCTTCCTGTTGATGAACATATGGAAGTTGAAATAATTGATAATGAGGTAGCAATATGAGTGATAATGATTGGATTGAAGAACTTTTAGAAAAAGATAGAAACGGAGAAAAACTATCTGGTTGGGAAATGTCAATTTTGTCAGAAACTGGTTTGATTTGGGAAGATGTCGATGAGGAGGAATTATGAGTGAAGAAAGATTAGAACATTCAATTGCATTGGTTCTTGCACGTTGGATGGGTGGTGAGAATTTGAAAGAAGCAACTGAAGAGGTTGCAAAGTTGGCTAGACTGTATTACGAAACTGAAGCAATTGAGGAGGACGAATGAAAGGTTTTTTTATTGATTCTGGTACTAAAGTTAGTGTTTGTCGTGGTGGGTTTGATGACCGTTGGATCATGAAAGGTGAATCTGTTCGCCATACTACAAGAGATGATTTATTCATCGAACTTTTCGATTGTAATGTTGGTGAATATGATGAGGAAGATGTTCTTCTTGCAAATTATACCGATGAAGATGACAGGGTTTGGGGTATTGCTGTCCCAGTCAGATATAGTGGTGTTGAAGCCTCTTGGGTAAGAGAAGGTGGATTTAAATTAATTGATGCGGATTGAAAAAAACTCTTGACTTTCCTTGCCGGATTTCGTATAATATAACCTGTAAGTGAGTGATTAATTAACCCTTTCGGAGAAACCGATATGAGTGAAAGAGTCGAAACAGTTGAAGAATTCTTGGCCAGAGGTGGTCGTGTTGAACGTTCCTCAAAAGTCCTCGGTGCTAAGTCACTGAACATGTTTTCGAAGTATTCCGCAAACTACCGTGGTGGGTCTGGTAAGACTCGCATGGGTAAGAATGGTTCGGGTAAGGCTCGGATGTCTGAGGCTTATACCTCTTTTCATCACCTTTCAGAATAGGTGATATGTCGATTTGGTTTGAGGTAAAAATTTATCTCTTTACAAAAATGTGTAAATTCCTCAGATGGTTAGATCTGTCTGAGGAATATTGGGTCTGGTTAGACATTAACATTTTTAATGGTGCATTATGATGTTTTTGAAATATACAGTAGTAGGTCTGATAACCTACATGATAATTGCTGGTTTATTTACTCTCCGTATTTCTGGAGAGAATATCAGTATAGGGTTCAACTACAGTAAAGTAGGAGAACGAATGATTGAAGATGTAACTAATTTAGTAGAGTAGTATTATGAGTATGATAATGTGTAAGTATGGTTGTTTGAGTGATACAGACGAATTCCCAGAATTTGATTTTGATGAGGAAACGTTTGAATATACATGTGAATTTTGTGCCGAAGCGGAACGAGATTCCCTCCCAGAGTAAAAAAATCATGAGTAAACATATAAAAGAAACTGTTATAGAGGTTCTTGAAGAAGGTGAATCCACTATATTTGGTAAACCTTCTGGAAAATATTGGTTAAGATGTTATGAAGATGACCTTGAAATGAGTGGTTCTTTTTATAAAACATTAGAAGAAGCAGAAAAAGAAGCAGGGGAATGGAAAAAGTCTTGACAATCCTTTCTAATTGTCATATAATATAACCTGTGAGTTAATGATAAACCTTTTTCTAAAACGGTTATGAAAGTTCGAATTCACGGCAAAAACTTACCTAAAAAATTTCGTATGGGTGTTCTCGGAATGACCGAGTTATCCATACGAGATCTTCTTGATAATCGTAGAGTTATCAACAATCTTGAAATTGATATTCATTTTCGAAAGCATACTGACAATGGTGAAGCCATGGTCCATGAAGATGAATTTAGATCAAGACCTAGAAGATTTCGAATTATTCTTGATCCTTATAAAATGAGACTGGACGATTACGGAAGAGAATTGAGTGATGAAGAATTTTGCAATGAGGCATTCAAAGTGCTTGGGCATGAATTGGTTCATGTCAAACAGTATGTTGTTGGTGATTTGTCTATGAGAACAAAAGGTACTTTCTGGAAAGGTGAATTACATAAGATTGGCAATCTGGCCGAATATTTTAAGAGTCCTTGGGAAATTGAGGCATATGGTCTTGAACGGTACCTTTGGATGAATTTTATTGATTTTTGGTCTGCTAATCTTGAAAAACTTTATGAAGACGGAGAAAAAAACTCTTGACTTCCTTGTCCGGATTTCATATAATATAATTTGAATGAGTGAGTTAACCCTTTCCGGAGAAACAATATGGGGCAGTTGATATGAGAATACCGAAAAGATGTGCTGGTTATTTGACCTTTACTGAAGGTCTTCTTGGTTGGACATTTGCTGTAGCACTTGTCTATGTTAATTTCGTAATTGCATTTTCAATGTGAGGTGATATGAGTACAAATGCTTTAGTTGCTTATTTGAGAAGTGATGGTTCGATTGTTTCAAGTTATGTTCACTATGATGGTTATGTGACTGGTGTAGGTGAAACTTTGCTTGAGCATTATAATACAGATTCAGAGGCTTTAGGAATTTCTGTTGCTGGTTATTTTTCAAGTCTTGATGGAGATTGGAAAGCATCACTTGAAAGTTCAGTTCATACTGAAGAACCTGTGATGTTTGACAGTAAAGAAGAATTTGATGAGTATCTTTTAGAAAATAGTCACCTTGAGTTTGCGTATCTTTGGTCAGAAGGACATTGGAGATATGCTTCTTGGTCAACTAAGGTAGAAGGTATTGGTCGTTATGCGGAATATAGTTCAACTTGGAATGGTTGGCACGATTTGATTCCTGCTTATGTCCGAGAGGGACGTAAAATGATTGATAGATTCCGAGACATTGCTCTTGAAGATAATCGTGATACTGCTGAATATGCAGAAATGGCAGATGCTACAGAAGCAATAGTTGATAAGTGGCATAGAATTGGAATGGCATTTACTGTGAAAGAGTTCATGGCCGCCTAAATAGTTTTATGTCATATTCAAGATGGATTAATTCTGGTTTTTATACTTATTGGTGTAGTTCTAAATTGTATGACAAGCGAGATGAATTGTTTGCTTGTCATACTTCTTTGGATGGACAATATATGTTTACCTATACAGAATGCACTAAATTTATAGAAAATCCCGAAGAACTTAGGGAACGAATCACCGATCAAGATCTTACAGATATAGAATTGCATGAGTTGACCTTATACATGAAAAGTTTTATTAATGATGTTGATCATTCATATGATCAAAAAATGAGTGAGTTGAGAGGTGGACAGTAGAATAAAAGTTTACGATAATTATATTGATCCTAGAGATTTTGCGAAAATAAAGCCTGTTTTTTTAGGTGAAGATATACCTTGGAAATATTGTCCATTAGTTGTTTCGGAATCAGATTCATTATATAATTTTCAATTTGTTCATAGAATTTATTATTATACTCAAGGCATAATGTCAGAGACATTTGAAACACTTATGCCTTTGATCAAACAACTTAGAATACTTGCTATTCATCGAATTAAAGCAAATCTGATACCAAAAACAAATGAAAATAGTGTTACAGGTTTTCATACTGATATAGATAAATCTAGATATTTGCAAAATGAGGCAACTACTGCAGTCTACTATATAAACACAAATGATGGCGGAACAAGATTTGAAGATGGTACTCATATAGATTCTGTGGAGAACAGAATATGTATTTTTCCTTATGATATGAAACATTCTAGTGTGACTTGTACGGATACAAATATTAGAGTTGTAATAAATATAAATTTTTTTAGGTAATGTATGAGAGACCGAGCATGGCGTAGAAAACAAGAATTTAGGAAAAAGAATAAGGTAGTTAGAAAATATTATAATTGGTGGGGTGATGAAGATTGGGATCCGAAATCAATCGGTCTAAGATCACATACACCATGCTTATGTAGTTGTTGGATGTGTGGTAATCCACGCAAATATTATAATGATGGAACTATACAAGAAAAGAAAAATGAAAGAATGCATGAATTGTTGGAGTCCTTACAAGAAAAGGAATAAGGTGTTCTGTAGTCGTAAGTGCTACAATATTTGGAGAATGACTAGAAAATCATAATATGAAAATCAAAATTGGACCATTCAGGAAGAATCGTGCTTTCAATATTCACATTGATGACCATGATGTTTGGAGTTTGGATCATACACTTGCTTGTATCATTCATCCTGCTCTCATTCGTCTAAAAGAAACTAAGCATAGTTACCCAGAACTTTGGGAAGATGGTATGGTAACACACCATAACTGGACTCGTCAATTGCATTTTGATTTTATTGATGAAGAGGTCGAGACTAAATACCTCGTTGATAAATGGGATTCAATCATGGATAAAATGATTTATTCCTTTGGTAAATTGGCTGAAGATGATTTAAGTGTACTTGATTTTGATGATAATATTCAAGAAGGTCTTGACCTATTTGCTAAACACTACACAAGCCTTTGGGATTAAAATGAAACAAACTAAAAGACAGAGAAAAGTGAAAACTCCATCTCGTTTACAAGTTACTTCTAGAAAGTGGTCTAAGAAAACATCTAGAATTTTAGACAAACAGATGGATCGTTATCTATATGAAGTATTATATGTACCCGTATCAATAAGTTGGGGTAGAGAATTTAAAAAATATGAAAGAAATATGTGGGATTAATATGAGAATAGAAGAAGATGTGAAACTTGATTTTGGTGATGTACTTATTCGTCCAAAACGGTCTACCCTTGAATCTAGAAAAGATGCAGTATTAATAAGAACATTTAATTTTAAGCATTCTAGTCACAGGTGGGCAGGAGTTCCTATTATTGCATCGAATATGGATCATACAGGTACGTATGAGATGAATAAATCATTGCATGATTATGCTATGCTTACTGCAATATGTAAATTTACTACATATGCACCTTTACCTAATGCTATCAAAACTATTGGGCTTGATACTAATTTAGATGATATAGAATATAATCCTGAATGGATATGTCTTGATGTGGCAAATGGTTATACTGAAAAATTTATGAGTTTTGTTGAAAAAATGAGACACCATGAAGCAACAAAAGAATCTATAATTATAGCAGGGAATGTATGTACACCAGAAGCAACGGAACAGATAATATTGGCAGGAGCGGATATTGTAAAAATTGGGATCGGCCCTGGATCGGTATGCATTACTCGAAAATTGACAGGCGTTGGATATCCTCAATTAAGTGCCACGATGGAGTGTGCCGATGCGGCACACGGTCTAGGAGGGCATATCATCACAGACGGAGGTTGTACGGTCGTGGGAGATATCGCAAAGAGTTATGGGGCTGGTGCCGACTTTGTAATGCTAGGTGGCATGTTGGCAGGTCACGCAGAGTGTGAAGGAGAACGAGTTGGGAATCATAGAGGTTCTAAGATGAAATTTTATGGTATGTCTTCTGAAGATGCTCAGATTACTTATTATGGTGAGAAACAGACTCATAGGGCGGCAGAAGGTAAAACTGTATATGTAGACTATAAAGGTGCAGTAAAAAATACCGTAGAAGAGATTCTAGGAGGTCTAAGAAGTGCTTGTACCTATGCAGGTGCAAAAACACTAAAAGATTTACCAAAATGTACAACATTTGTGCGTGTAAATCGACAATTAAATGAGGTGTTTTCATGAATGGTGAAATTTTAAATTTTTATTATGAAAAAATTCTTGGTGGTGATAACCATGTATCTTTTAAATTACCGATATATAAAGTAAAATTTTCGGAATACGAAAGTTTGATTGAAGCCATTAATGAGAAATTACCAGCCTTGAGAAAGCAGTTAGAAAAAAACAATGATGCTACAGATGGTGGTGTGCAAAATACCAATGTATTCACTGGCAATTTTCAAAGATACAATGTTGGATATTTTGATGAATCTGAAATATTTTTGAAATTCAGAGAATTTATAAAAAAACATACCGTAAAATATTATAGAATATTATATAATAAAAACCCAGATTCAAAAATCTCGTATGCTTGTTGGCTTAATGAATTGAATCAGTTTGAAAGAATTGGTTGGCATAAGCATCAAGAATTTTATGGACAAGAAGGTAGACAAGTAAATATTTCTGCGAACATGTCTTTGTGTATACCGTCCGAGAAACCAACATATACCATATATTATAGCCCTCTACATTGTGCTTGGTGGCAAAAAACTCAAAGTATGCAACCTAAAGAATTAGATAGAATATTATATGAAACACATTTTGACGATAGAATTGATTATAATACTCCTGCATTATGCATTCAAAATGTTCCAGGACTGTTTACCTTTTTTCCATCTTTTCTAGGGCATGAAACTACCCAAGTAATGTTAAACGAAACGAGAGTATCATTAGGGCTTGATTTTTTTCTAGAACCTCAAGACCGTGAAGATATTTCTTCTTTATTTCCTTTGTGAAATAACTTGACAATGAGACACTGTTAAGTTATTATATGTTTGTAAATGATTCCTTTAACCCTTAAATATAAAAGGTATTATGTCAGAAGAAATGGTCGCAAGACTGATTGATGACTATCGTGGTGAAGCATACGCAGAAGCAATGGCCGCAAGAGATGCTAATGTATCGATTGATGCGGTGATGATAGATTTCTGTGATAAAATTATTGAGAGACATGGGCTTGAAGAAGCCGATGCAGTGGAAGTCACTAAGGCTTTCGTTGATGAATATAGTAACCTTTAATTAATTATTAATAATGAATAAATCAGAAGTTCTTTTGAAACTTCCTACGCATTTACGCAAGGAAATAAAAAAGGCAAATCTCATGTTTGAAAAATCAAGTGCGGCAATTCAACGTGCTATTACAAAACAGGAAAATGTTTTAATGTATCGTAATGCAATAGAGAGTTGGGCTATTGAAGAAAATGGTCATAGAGAAATTCGTAAATATTCTCAAAAACCTAACCCTGTAGATTATGGATTGAAAGGAAAATAATGATTGATATTAATCCATTTAAAAAACCATTGGATGTTCGTCATCTAATTCATGAGGACTATAAGTATGCCGCCATGGATTGGGATAGAACATGGTGGGTCTTTACACACAAACCTAATTGTGTAGATGACATGTGGGATTCAAAAGAAGGTCGTTCAGAAAAAATTGTTGAACGAGCAATTGAGACCACAGATTGGCGAAGTTCTCTTGTTGAACTTGAAACTATTGTTGAAGATTAATAGAGGGTGAGTGGCCCGATAGTTAAATTGGATATAACAGTAGACTTCTAATCTTCTATTCTAGGTTCGATTCCTGGTCGGGCTACCATAATAAATATGAAGTACAATGAACGTGAAATACTCAAACATTTAGAAGAATATATTGAAAGCACTTATTCTCAACATTATACGAAAGGTGATTTTCAGATACAAGATTTGTTTGAGCATATAGATATTGCGGAAGAATTTTGTAGAGGTGCCGCCATTAAATATCTTATTCGTTTCGGTAAAAAAGAAGGTAAAAACAGTAAAGATTTGCTGAAGTGTATGCACTATATTGTGCTTATGTTTCATTACTGTAATTTTGATGAACCTTTATTAGAGGACAATAATGTCATATCAGGTTAGAGTTAATAATAATGAGGGTAAACAGTTTGATTTGAATCATCCTTATCCTACTTTAGAAGAAGCAAAGGATGCATTGCCTGGCTTGAAAGCAATGTATCCTAACAACAAAGTTATAATTAATGATGTTTTACAGATAGAATGGACCGAATTGAACATATATAAAAGAGCATCCGAAGCCCCCTATTCATGTGATATGTCAAATAGTCTATATTTTGAGTGATATAAATACATCTACAAACATTTTTTACTATGTTTTATTTGTTGACTATTTGAAATGGATTTTAAAACTAACGGAGTATATATGGGATTTTTCCAGAAAGTCCTCTGTATATTGACTGCACTCGCAATCTATCCTGCCACCATCGTAATTCCAAAACAAGACTCCCTTGATAGGCAAATTTTCGTTCCAATAAAAGAACGTACAATAGAGGTTAGACAGTATGTGTCAATTGCAGAGAGAAAAAAACAAATTTCATGTTTACAAAAGAATGTTTATTTTGAGGCGGCAGTTGAGTCAACTGCAGGTAAATTGGCGGTCGCACATGTGACCTATAACAGAGTTAGAAACAAATACTTTCCAGACAACTTTTGCGATGTTGTCTATCAAGGAAAACATTTTGCATCTGGACACCCAGTAAAAGACAGATGCCAATTTTCCTGGTATTGTGATGGAAAGCATGATATACCATATCCAGGTCCTACTTGGGAAAGTACACAAGAATTAGCATCATGGTTTTATGACAATAAAGACACCATGAGAGATATTACTGATGGTGCTTTATACTATCATGCAGACTATATTCCAAATCCTAAATGGGCAAAATCAAATAAGACACAAAAAACAGTACAGATAGATACACATATATTCTATGCAAGAAAAGACTTTATGTTTTAAATTATAATGGAGCATTATGAAAAAAGGTGACGTGGATATTCCACAACATAAACCTGGTAATATGGCTGAAAACTCCATGGGAGGAACAGAACTTCTAACCATGGAGTTATTCAAGAGACTTCCTGAAGAGTATAAAAATTATTTTCAATTTGTAATATCCAGAGTAAATAAAGAAGACCTAGAAGATAAACCTCGTTTATACTGGCTTCATGATTTAGCATTAGATCCTGTTCATGATTTTTTAAGAGAACCTGAAGGTCTTAATTTATTTGATAAACTGATATTTGTCAGTCATTGGCAACAACAATCATTTCAGAATTTTTTGAGAATACCTTACTCAAAAGGTGTTGTTATAAAAAATGCAATCGACCCTATTGAATATCATGAAAAGCCAAAAGATGGTCCTTTGCAGTTGATGTATTGTTCAACACCTCAAAGAGGTCTCGATGTTTTATTGACGGCACTAGATATGTTAGATAGAGATGATTATCATCTTCATGTATATTCTAGTTACAAATTATATGGTTGGGTTCAAAATGATGAACCTTACAAGCCATTGTTTGAAAAAATAGAAGAACATCCAAATATGACAAATTATGGTGCAGTTCCTTATGATGTGTTGCGTGAAGCATGGAAGAAGATGCATATATTGGCGTATCCTTCAACGTGGCAAGAAACTTCATGTCGAGTAGCAATGGAAGCAATGTCAGCCCATTGTGCTATAGTTACATCTAATTGGGGAGCATTACCAGAGACTTGTGGTGAATATGCTTACATGTATAATTTTACTGAAAATAAAACAGATCATGCCGAATATTTTGCTGACGAACTTGAAGATGTGATGGAAGAGTATTGGTCTGAGACAACGCAATTTAATCTTGACAATGCAAGACAATATGCGTATACTCATTATAGTTGGTCAAAACGCATTTCGCAATGGACTAACTTTCTTGCTAATCTCAAATATGAAATTGAAAATGGCTAAAGCAAAAAGAAAACCAGGTCGACCTAAAGTAACAGTTGAACGTAAACCGATGAAGGTTAAACGTACTCGTAAAATCACAGAAGAACAACGTGAAGCATTGCGACAACGTATGGTTGAAATGCGTAAAAAACGCAAACCTGCCGAGTATAAAAACATTCATCACACTGTTTTGTCTAAACCAGAGAATGACAAACTTTCTATGAAGAATGTTAAAGGATGGAACAAAGAAGCCAAAGAAGATGCGGCGGCTCATGCTAAGAATGCTCGTGGTCGTGGTATTACACCACAAATTCAACAACGTGAAATGGCACTATCAGAATCTAAAAAAGGTTATGTTAGAGATATGGAACATTATCTTAGAACCGGTGATTGGATTGCTCAATTCATGGGTGCCAAAGAGAATGAACTTACACAATGGAAGTGTCTTGCAATGGCATATAATGCTGATGGTACACCAAAACGTACTATTGGTGTTTGGTATCCTGACATTCGCATGACATGGACCAAGGAGATGGAAGACGGTAATTTTGAATTTGACAATGACCAAGAAGTGTCGTATGATGAGACCATTTCAATCACTGATACAAATTTTAGAGAGAATGAGAGCAATCTTATAGCATGAAAATTTTAGGGTTGAATGGTGCAATAGGGTGGGATGGAAACATACCTCATATGTTTCAATCTAATTTCATGGACCTATGGGTTCATGGTTCTGGAGCCACCCTAATTGTAGATGGAGAACTTAAAAATTCATCTTGTGAAGAACGATTTTCTAGAATCAAATATGATGGTAACTACCCAGAAAAAACAATAGAAAAAATCTTAGAATATAATAGAATTACACCTCACGATATAGATGTTGTAGGGTTTGTTACAAATGCTACGCAGATGGCATACTATTTAAAAATGGAAGGATATTTTCATGAGAAGTTGAAAGAAATATTTCCAAATGCCGAGATAGTAAATGTAGACCACCATTTATGTCATGCTTCAGCATCATTCTTCACATCTGGATATGAAGAATCATTAGTTATTTCTTTTGATGGTAATGGTGACCTACACGAGTTTGCTGGTCCTGAAAGATATCATTTGCATGGAAATAATTCATCTTATTTTAAAGGATCAGGAAAAACAATTGAGAGTTTTCATAATTGTTATCTAGATGCAGGTGAAAATACTTTTGGGGTGTTTTACAACTTTTGGTCATGGAAAATATTAGAAAAAAAATTAGGTAACTTAGAAAATAGTAGTTTTTTTAGAGAGGGATTGCCTGGTAAATTATTGGGATTATCTGCATATGGTGATTATACTAAAGTAGATTTACCAGAACCTTTTTATCATGAAAAAGTAGATGGTTATCCAGTAGCAAAATTTGATTTGTCCTGCAAATTTCCTGGTCATGATTTAATCGATAGATATTCTCCTGAAGATTTGGCGTCTTGGGTTCAACATAAATTTGAAGAACATTTTATATTTGTATTACAACGGTTATCAAATAAAACGAAAAATTTATGTTTGGCTGGAGGATGTGCTTTAAACATATCTTTGAATTCAAGAATAATAGAAGAAGGTATTTTTGAAGATGTTCATGTGAATCCTGGACCTAATGATGATGGATTAAGTTCTGGTGTAGCACTTTATCTAGCAAATAAATATGAAAATCAAATAACACTTCCTGTTAATTTGGGATGTTTGGGTATTAAATACCAAGATGAAGATTATGAAATAGTGCTTGATTGTGCTTTTTCTAAAGGAATATCTTTCGATGATTTTGATTTGAATATGGTAGTTGATTGTTTATTGAAAAATAAAATAATCGCATGGTTTCAAGATGGTAGTGAATTTGGTCCAAGAGCATTGGGAAATCGTTCAATATTAGCAAATCCTACGGTAGACAATAAATATTATTTAAACGAGAAAATAAAATATAGAGAATATTGGAGACCGTATGCACCAATAATGCTTGAGCAATATTTGCATGATTGGTTTGATATTCCAAAAAAGACTTCTCCTTACATGTTATTTAATGCTAGATTAAAAGAAGAGAAAAACGGTTTAGTGCCAGCAATAACACATGTAGATAATACGGCAAGAGTGCAGACAGTAAATTCAGTCCAAAATAAAAAAGTATTCGATTTATTAACTGCATTTTATGATAAGACACAAATTCCTATGTTGTTAAATACATCTTTCAACATAAAAGGAGAACCAATCGTTGAGACACCAATGGATGCTTTAAATACATTTATTGACTCTGATATAGATTACTTGGTCATTGGAGATAATGTTTTATGGAGATAGTGAATGTAAACCCTGATAAAATATACTCTTTTAAATATCCAGAGCCGAATAAATTTAAAAAAGAATTGGACGAGGTTCCAGAAAAATTAGAAATTCCAGTTACTGATGGAGGATCCGTAGGAACTTATTTTAAAATTTTTGATAAAAAATATTTACCAAAAGATTTACACAATTTCTTTTTGAATAGTCTAGAAGAAGTTTTAAAATCAGAGCAGATTCAAGATACAGATATTTTTATTACTGATACATGGTTAACGATATCAAAAGGAGATGGGATAGTTCATCATGAAATTCCAAAAATGATATATCACTATCATGCAAATTCAGTTCTTAGCGGAGTTTATTACGTTGATGCTCCCATTTCAACTAATAGAATAGGATTTGTAAGACCAAATCCTCATCATGGTCCTCAAGTATTATGTCAAGA
>Ga0209128_1002373_pt1 | contig 12218 bp, 5 predicted proteins | sample ETNvirnome_6_100_FD_184072 | JGI IMG/M metagenome (GOLD analysis project Ga0209128, IMG submission 184072) | Marine viral communities from the Pacific Ocean - ETNP_6_100 (SPAdes) (version 2) | ecosystem: Environmental > Aquatic > Marine > Oceanic | place: Pacific Ocean | collected 2013-06-19 | reverse complement strand
GAAGTTATATACTTCAAGATAGTGCTAAGGCGGCTATACAAGCTTATGCCGGTAAAATTAAAACTTTCCAAGAAGGAACGGAACCGTTCTTTACTCCAAGTGGTACAACACAACCCACAGCACAAGCAGATATCCCAGAGCTTGCTCCTCTAACAACTGCTAATGACGACCTGATAGAAAAGTATCCGGGTCTGGAGCATTTAGAAAAGGTAAATCCTTCGCCTAAGGAACGAGCCGAGTTAGATGAAGCTATACAAGCTTATGAAGACGATCTTGATGCCCATCTAGCTTCAATAGCGGAGAGAAGAACCGAAGGTACTTTTGATGAATATGAGGAGTTCGAAGGTGGTGACCGTAGGGGAGAGGATGAAGTATTAGGTGACGAACGAAGAGACCTTCAGGGGGCGTTAGATACCTTACTTAGGATACATGATAAGAGAGATGAAACTGAATTCTTAGAGACCAATGCTTCGGTACAGGCTCGAAGAGAAGCTCTTGAAGAAGCTATTAAAGATGTGGACGAACGACGAGAACAACGTTTGACGGGAACTAGGGAAGGTACAGGGACAGATGCAGATGACCTTCCTTCTACTAGACGAGAATTAGGTAAACCGGACGAGGGCTTTGAACCAGAAGCAACAAAAGCTAGAGAGTGGGTAGATGCCCTACTGGACGAAAAACGACCGACTAACTTGATGACAGCTTTAGAGAGGTCGCACCAACCGACACATTATCTCCTTATGAATCCTCGTGATTTTAGTAATACCGCTGGGGTGGATACATGGAATGACTCAGAGGGACGATATGATAAGAATAGGAAACTACCCGGTACAACCGTCCCTGAACAGCAGATTAATGGTACACTAGTTGACGCTAAGACAGGGGAACCAATAACAGGGGACGCACTAACTGAATATTTAGAACAACGAAATTCCCCTACTTATGATGCAGAAGGTCTGTCTATGGTCACCTTAGTACAGAATCATTCCAGAGGTGCTATACAAGCTGTTCTTAAGGACGCAGGAGTAGAGATTTCTGAGGATCATTACGAGAATTTTGTAAACTGGGTTAACTTAGATCAAGAAGACGGGTGGCCTAAACATACTATGAATACATCTGCTGCCAGTATATCTGATGCTGGTGGAGGGAGGCTTAACGTAGGGTTTGAAATTAGTAACACCGTATCAAATATCATATACGATATGAAGGCTAACCTAATCGCATTGGCTACTGGGTATAGTTGGGTCGGACGGGGAGAAGATACGGATACAGGGAGAAAAAAAGATGCGGAGCAAGTTACTGAAGCAGGGTCAACCCAAGAGGTGGACGAGCAGATGTTCGATCCAGAAGGATTGAGTGTGAAACTAGGAGGTTTATCCGACCTAATAAATAGATTAGAGGATGTAATGAGTTCAGCAGATTCTATAGCTGATTTCTCAGAAATGGTAAACATGATTACAGATGAATACAAGGACTATTTTGAACCTGTTGCTAGAGGACAAGACCTTACGTTTATACAGGGTAGAGGTTACCCAAAGACCACCGCAGGAGACAAGCAGTATGAAGCAGATTTAGCAGAGTGGCTAAGGGCAGAAATTGACCCCTTAGAACAAGAATATGCTGATATAGAGGAGCAAGATAGGCTAGATCGTATAGCAGCGTTTAGAGAAAAATATGCTTATGAAATACAGACATTAGTTGGCGATGCGAATGCTATAGATAAGAAGGACAGGGGACAAGCTGGGCGGTTTGAAGATATGATTGATAATCATTCGTGGAGTGATGAGGCATTAGAAAATCATTTAATGTTCTCTGCTATGTCAGGGGCTTTCATACCTGAAGATAGAGATACAGGGCAACCTAAGTTCTTAGAGGGGAACTTAGCAGGTTTTATACGAGAACGGCGGGGGGAACTAAGAAAACAAATTAGAGAGGGTTATGAAGAACATTTCCAAGAACCTGATATGGTAGAACCAACGCCACCGGAAGAGACAGTCGAAGAACTCACTCAACGGGTACAGGCTAATCCTTTATATGAGACAAATGGTGAGTTTAGAGAAAATGCAGATGGTGCTATAGCGGAGTTGGAAAAAGATTGGAATGAGCATAATAAGTCTCCCGCTAAAGTCGCATGGGATACATATAATAATAGACCTTCTCTAGAGTCCATATTAGAGAAGGTGAATAATAGTGTTTTGGAAAATCCTAAGCATTTCCTAGCTGATAAGGAAGGGGGAGTCCCCTACAATAAGGCGGGGCAAGCAATCTATAAACGTTTGTTCCTGAATAAAGCTTCAGGAATCACTCTGTCGGAGAGATATAATCAAGTTGCTAGAAAACTACAAAACCCTGATGATAATGAATTTGACCCGAAATCAATTCTTGAGAGAGGAAAAGCCCCAAGGTCTAACTTATCGGATAATCCAGTTTATAAAAATGATTTAGAGGCTTTTGCGTCTATGTTCGATATTAGTGGTATGGATACAGTATTCGGTACCAGAACAATCTCTGGGGAACCTTCAGACACTCCTATGCATGGGCCGGGGTCTAATAATATAAATGAGGAGGGGATGCGATTTTTTCGAGCTAATAATTTCTCAGAGTACGCAACTTTGCTATCTGGGTTAGGGGATCGCAAACATGGACTACTACAAGACATTGATCGAAAATATGGTACTGAGGATGACTTAGAAGCCTTAAAACCTGAAGAACCGCTAAGAGTTCTTAGAGAAAGGTTAGCGAATGATCCTTATCTGGATGGTGAAACTATAGAGGCTCAAATACAAGAGGCGAAAGAAGCTTGGGAGCAGTACAATGCTAAACTAGAGGAACGTCAGAACGCAGTGGCTGGGGTTGATAAAACACTAGAACAAGAGTTCCTTGATAGAGCCATGGACGCAAAATTTAAGTATACATACGGTGAAGAGGCTGAAACACTAGGAGAGCTATCGGGTAAAATAGAAGTAATTAATGAAGATGGTACAAAATCTTTGAAGAACCGTACTCCTAATGAACTTAGAAAAATGGTTAGAGAGGATTTTATAGGGTCAGTAAATAATGCTTCGTGGATAGAAAAAGATATTGATGGGAATATGACGGTTGTACCTTTGTTTAGTGGGAAAGGCCCCACTGGGGAACCTAGGAAAGTTTCATATAACCCAAAATTACGACATTATTCTGCGTTGGAACAGGGTATGAATAGACATTTAATAGATGAAGAAGCACACATAATAGATAGAATATTCCCAAATATAACTAATAAAGAAAGATTTGGTGAGGCTAAAGAGGGTGGTGGAGAAGGCTTAGAAGGGCGATTAGAAAACCTTAGGAAGAAACACTTTGGGGGTGATTACAAAGATACTAAGGAAGAGGAAACATCTCCTATAACAGAGAACACTTACGATGTATACTTAACTGAACTAACGGATTTACTAGTTCAGCTTCGGGACGATGAGAATTTCTCAACCGGTAGGGGAGGTATCATTACAGTACCGGAAGGTGTTACTAGGGAAGACCCAGAAAAAGCAGAAAGTTATGAAGAAGCTCAAGCTCGACCGCCCGTGACTAAAAAAGATAGGGAGGTCGGTAAAGAACCAACAGGTCTTGGGGATGAGGTTGAGGCAGAAGAAAAAATAAAGGCTGTCAAGGAGACTGGCTTTGATTTAGGGGAACAACAAATAGACCCTGAGGCACTAACAGGGTCACCTATTAGACAGGTCGAGGGGGAAGACCCTGAACGGTCTACTAGGTCATTCGCAGATGAATTGGCAGGACAACTTACATCATTCGATCCTTATGCTAGTATAAAACCTAAGAAGCATAATACTGTTGAGGGTAGGGTATCGTCGAGTTCTAGTAAATCTACTAAACGAGCTACGGTAAATCCGGAACGTGCGGCTCAACCGATGCCTCGTATCCCAAAAGGTACTACTAGGGAAAGTATTGCAGAAGATAAAGCAGCAGCGAAAGCCGCTAAACAAGGAACACAAGATGTCACTTAACGAACCTTATTGGAATCCTCATTTCGAGTGTTGGATGCGTGTAACATCTACTGGGGCATTAGAACGTCTAGAATCAGGTATTATTATTCCTTCATCACGAGCAGGAAAAGATCGACCAGAGGGTGTAAAACTGTCACCATTAGATGAGGAGGTACTCACAAAACGATGGCTCCCTGTAAACGATGAAGATCATGTTGAGAATAACCATGATACTCAAAAAACGTTAATAGATGCATTACTAAATACTTATAGAAGACACCATCAATCGTCATCGGAAACACAGAAGGAGCTTTGGGAAAACACTAAGGATAGGTTTAGGGAAAGATTATCTATTCTATCTCCAATGGAACTTAAAGATGCAAATAATAAATTAAAAGCGTTACCCTTTTCTGAACGAACGAGATATAGAGATCATATAGAAAGTTATGTAAGTAAGCGTGAAGATCATCATTTTGGATCAAGCGGAGTCTACTCTAATAAAGTCGGTAGCTTACGTACCAGTAATCTAAAAACCCTGCTAATCGGGACAAATGAAACCTCAGCTCAAGAAGTAACTAAGCATATGATTTCAGTAAAACATCCTAAAGCAGGTAGAATAAACCTTTATAAAGATGAAGACTATGGGTGGCAGGTTTTTGACGGACTCGCTATGGTCGATAATGAGGTAGAGTTAGATGGTTTTAGGTCAGGACTTCTTAAGCAATTACAATTATCCCCCCACATAAATGATATTATTTCTGAATTAAATGCTAATGATGATCCTCCTAGATCAGAACAACCTCTCATGGTTAAGGATATCGACGTTTTTAATAGGTCATTTAATGATATTACGCATGTCCCCCCACCGGGAGATTCGAATGACGAAACGTGGGATAATATGTTAGAATTGGCAAATATTTTAATAGCGAATGACAAACAGTATTTTGAAATCGGGGTTGACGATGCTAGACCTGAAGCTAGTTTCCTTATGCAGAATCCTAAAGCCGCCTTAGCTATCTTTAATGACTTAGCTAAATCAACACCAGATAATATTATGCAGCTAATGAGTAGCATGTATAAGCATCATTTTCTATCAGCAGGACATTTGGATGTACCTAATAATTCAAGTACCTTGTTCCAACTTATAGATAATAGAAACGAGCGACATACGGAACCGGGAGAGGCGCATGGTGTTACAAAATATCAACGCCCCCGTAATATATCAGGGGGAGTTGTTCCGTATAAAAGTATGAATTTTGAAGAAAAGGATGACTTTAGACGACATTTTGCTGATTTACACGACCGACCCAAAGCATGGATACAGCATACTTCCGCAGGTCAAGACACTTATAATGGAGAGTTAGAGGATGTAAAAGCTAATTTTAATTGGGATGATTTCGTTTCAGGTGTTTTAAGAGATTCGTACTTTGCTCCTTCCTTAACCACTTGGGTACCTCTAGGAGAAGTACTAAATTCAGACGGTGCCTTTATAGGTGTGTTACAAGATATGGAAGAAGGGTTAGGTACATCCCTCTCAGAATTAATACCTATATTAGATGATGTACACGATCCTGATGAAGAAGGTGCTGGCGATATTGTAAGAGATTTGTTATCCGAAGATCAGAGAGCAGTTATAGATTACATAATGGGTAACGATGATGCTCGTCTAGCTTTAGGTATTGATGATCGTGAAGAAGGGCTAGCAAAGAAACATAAAAATGATACGATGAATATTTTATTAGGTGAACCTATAAGGCCCACTCCTGAGGATTGGAAAGCGCATGAGGAAAGAGGAAGCGATGATGGGATGATGTTAATTGCGGGTATTGGGTTTGTACCTATGGATGAGGTTTATAAACATCGTAGTGATGGGTTACTCCAAATGACTGGGGTAGATGATGATGGAAATTACCAAATGGTGTTTAGGGATTATCAAGAAGAACTAGAGATAGAAATACCTAGAGCTTTATCAGGTACTGGTAAGAATAAAGATGGGGAGTACGCACATGTTCTGAATTTTGATGATTTCTTAGATCAAAGTATTCTAGATCAGTTTGTAAAGGATGGGGTATTACCTCAACGATATGCATCGTCTACGGATATTGAAGCTCGTGAAGATGCTCCAGAAGCCCCCGAATTTGGGAGCGATCTCTGTTTAGCAAGAGCAAACTTTATATCTAATAAACTTCGTGATTTTAAAACTCAAATGCCTAGAGGTTACGACAATGAAGATGGTTTCTTCCAATATAGTCTTGATCCGGATAATCCTCAAGCTGAATTAATGAAACGGATGGATGGGGCAGGAAACCCTATATCTATAATGGATGCGATTTATGACTCATTAAATGGCACACGAGAATTGGGCATAAGACAAAATCAGTTTGTTTATGTATCAGATGAAGTTCGTGCAGAAGTAGATGAAATAGAAGAAAAAGTTGCGGATGGGGAAATGCCCCCAGTTACTCCCCCACCTCCAACAGATGATAAAGGAGTTCCTATGGATGAAGACCCAGAGGAACCAATTAGTCATGAGGGGAGGATAAAGAAACATAGACAACGGCAAATGCGGCAAAATGAGTTGCAAAGACGAAAGAACGCTGCTACCGACGAGGGAATAAAACAAGGTTTTTCGGCTTGGGAGAACCATACCCAACAAACTGGTCAGACTCTAGGAATTAATTTCACTGATGAAGATTTATTAAACAGCCCCCATTTCCAACAGTATCAAGACACCCTACAAGAGAAACAGGCTCATGAGGTTCTTGCGAATGCTCCGTTGGATGTGCGGGTTACGGCGTATAGAATGCGGATACAGGGTTTGCAGGACAGGTTAGATGAGTCCACGAATATGGGAGAAGCCTACGATATTGCTAGGGATTGGTTTAGAGTAGGAATAGTTGAATACCCAGACATAGTACAAATTGATCGAGATGGTACATCTAAATTTAAAAAAGTTCGTGATGCTATAGATAATGTTGGTGTGGATTGGCTTGAAGTAAATGACGAATGGGTGCATCACCAGAATTTTGTAAGTCAACATGAAGATAGTATAAACGCATTACAAGAAAAAATTAATTACCTAAATGAAAACTATCCTGATATGGGAGATGGGAACGCTGAACAGGAAGCAGCTATGAGACTAAAAGAAAAATTCGAGTTTGAGCAGCGAAACTTAAGAGAGAGAGGTATCCCCGAATTTGGTTCTCAGGAGCACGTAGATATATTACATAATCCTGATCCAGAGATGAATAACGATCCTCTTAGGTTACAGGCTTACGCAGATCGGGAGAACACTCCCATAGGAGAACCTGATAAACTCACATCCTCGATACGAGGGGCAAAGAATGCGCTTACTGGGGCTTTGGCAGCAGGGCTTACTACTTGGCGGGAGTCTAGACTTTATGGACTGAATGTTATTTCGTCAGGTATACATGCTGCTATGTCTACGATTGGTGAGGCTACTGGAATAGGGGCGGACACGATACGAGGTATGGATTTGTCTAAACCATTAGAACAAATGCCTGTAGGATATGAGGACTCAGGACTTCGGAGCTACTTTAGTATAGGGATACCCGGAACTAATATAGGTAAACGGGATACTGTGTATGAATGGAATCGAAAACAGGCAGCGAGAGAAGGTAAGCCATATCAGCCACCTCAAGCCGCAACTGAGGAGCAGGAAGCTGCGTTACAGCATGTGCAGGATACAGCCGGTCGTCGGGTAATCCCTACGTCAGAACCCGCTGATAGAATGCAACCGCCTACACCCACACCTACCCCTGATCCAATTACAACACCCACTCCTGATCCGGTTACAACACCGCCAACTGAGGAGCCAGTAAATAAACCTAGACAAACAGTAGGCGGTGATGGGACACGATACGAAGTTAAGACATCAATGTTGGATGAGTAAAGGAATGAGTATAATATAATATGACTACCTCATACAATAAACTCGCAAATTTCCTAAAAAAGTCTTTTACTGTTATAATAAAAGACCATATGCCAGCACCTCCTATTGCAGGGTTGGTATGGGATGCTGCAAAACATAGATGGGTTAACCCTAAAAACTATGGGAAATCGGTACAGGAAACTAGTGGTAAACGTATTAGAGCTTCTGGTGTTGGTCAGAGAGGACAGAAGACTGTTGGAGGTCGTGGCAAAGGAGTAGCTAGGAAATTTACAGAGGGAAGACGATTTAGGGAAACTAACTACCCCCCGTTCCCTGCACCTAAACCTAAGGGTGGCAGACAGGCGAGGGGAAAACGGTTGAAAACCGAGAGGAGACGCTATGGCAGATAAGGCAAAAATAACTAAGAAGACAGCTAGGAAAAAGGCAAAAACAACTAAAAGTAAACCGAAAGAAACTGATGTTTTTGCTTCACCAGTAACAGGACTGGTCTATGAGACTACTATATTGTTGCGTAATGAGCCTATAGCGAAAGATCAAGAGCTTGCTAAACTATCTTTCCACGGTTCTACCGGAGAGATATCTCTATATCCTATGGAACCTAGATACGAAGCTAGGATGGAGACTCTAATAGAGGGCGACATGTTGGTAGAAGGGCCTCCAATTGTGTTAGTTTCTAAAGCGGAAACCCCGTTTGATTGGATTAAAGCATTCCCAAAAGCAACATTAGGGCCTAAATTATATGCATCTGAGTTAATAACCTACTATGAAAATCAATAATTTTTTTGAGAAACCTTCCGAAAATACGGGTAATAGACTAAAAATTACGGCATCTGGGGTACAAAATGTGGTTGATTCCGCAGCAATAACTCGTTTGGAAGCAGAAATAGAGACATTAAAGAGTCAATTACATATTTCAGAAGCGAATCTAAAAAATACTACTGAAATACATCTAAAAGATAAGGAACAGTTTTCTATTGCAGTAAAGAAAAGTAAAGAGGCGACTGAAGAAGTATCTAAAATACATGATCGGAATGATTTATTGAAATTAGATGCTCAAGCTCTTACCAGTTCTTTGGAAGATAGAGATAAAACAATCCATACATTAAAAAGTGAAATCCATAAATTGAAACCTTTAGCAAATAGTTATGCAGAATCTGAGAATAACTATATATCAACAAAGAATGATTTAGAAAGACTTTCCGAAACATCTCGTACCCTAGCTGATGAGAAACGAGAGCTTAATATTCGCGTAGGTAGCTTAGAAGGGTATATCCAAGCTACAAAAACCGACTTCAAAACGATGAAAGAACAGTATAATGGTATGAGTAGTGTTTTGTCTGAGGTTAAAGGGGATAATAGTAAGTTACGTAAAGAATTAAACGAATCCCACAGGAATCTTCAAACATGGAAAACTGGATTTTCCACGTTAGAAGAAGAGAATGCTAATTTGACTGGGATTAAAAATAATTTAACTACTTGGTTAGAACAGATTCAGGGGGAAGCTTCCAATCTAACAGGGAAAAGTAGTCTTCAAGATAAGGAATTAGAGCAAGCTAAACAAACTATAGTAGGTCTGGGTAAAACAGTGGATGATTTATTAGATACTAACTCATATCTAAGAGAATGTAACAATGCTTATCTTGTCGAAATAAGTAAACCTAGATATGCATCTATATCGGCAATAAGTAGGCAGGAAGGGTTTAAATTTCCCAGTCAATTCATAGCCCCTAAAAATTCTTTAGGGACAGGTAAACCGACATTATTGAAAGTGAGAAAGACGTAATGACTACAGGCCCTTTATTTAGACAAGAAATAGAATTACTACAGCAATATGGTAAACATAAGGCATTTACTTTTACAACTTCTGGTTCTAGTGCTGAAGACGCTGTTACATTAACAATGTCGGAAGCAAATAAAATTTCGTTTGTGGTAGAACTAGCAGACGCATACATCGAGTTTGATGATGATGCAACTACTTCATCTATGTTAGTCCCCCAGAATGAGGGCTACTTTGATGATGGGATTTGGATAGGTACAAAGATTAGCATAAAGAGAGCAGGTTCAACAAATGCACGTATTCGTGGTATAATTTGGGGGAGATAAATGCCAGTATCTAATCGAGACGGTGGATTACACAAAGGTACCTTATTCGATACAAATGTACCCGCAACTACTATTGATAAGGATATTTTTACCGATCAAGAAGTAGAAGATACTATTGCAGGTGATGACCTAGTACTAATGCTTGATGTATCGGAAGACCCTGATAAAATTAAATACATGACCCGTACAAATTTTACTGCGGGATTATCAGGTACTACTATTACAGTTACGGATAATGAAAGTACTGATGAAAATAACTTAATTACATTTGTAGCTGGTGCTGCTACCACTACAGGTTTGCATGGAATGGAAATGGATGGTGATTTCCACTACAATCCCAGTACAGGAACACTAACAGCAACAAATTTTAGTGGTACTTCCACCCTTGCTACTAGCATTACTGCAAGTGCTAATAACTCTACGGACGAAACTGTTTACCCCGCTTTTGTAGATGGAGCCACAGGCACTCAAGGTATAGAAACAGATACAGGCTTGACATATAACCCCAGTTCAGGCATTCTCACAGCTACACAGTTCACGGGGGCTGTATCAGGTAATGCTTCAACAGCAACCGCTCTAGCTGCCGGTAGAACTATTGGTATGACAGGAGATGTAGTTTGGACTTCAGCTTCCTTCGATGGTTCCGGTAATGTGACGGGTACAGCTACCATACAAGCTAACTCTGTAGCACTATCAACTGATACTACAGGCAATTATGTACAGTCCATAGCTGATGCCGGTAGTAGTACCATCACAGTTACTAATGGAACGGCTGAAGGGGGAGCAGTAACTCTTGATGTAGCTGCCGCTCAAACGACTATTACCTCTATATTCGCTACTGATGTAAAAATAGGTGAGGATGACCAAACTAAAATAGATTTTGAAACTGAGAATCAAATTAACTTCTATGCAGATAATGCCCATCAGATAATTTTACAGGATGGGGCGATAGTACCCGCCAGCACTAACGATATTGATTTAGGGTCTGGTTCTGCTGAATTCAAAGATGCTTATTTTGACGGAACTGTAACCTCAGATGCCTTCGCAGGGCCACTTACAGGTAACGCTTCAACCGCAACAGCATTAGAGACAGCTAGAACTATTGGTGGGGTATCGTTTGATGGGACAGGTAATATAAGCTTACCCGGTGTCGATACTACAGGTGATCAGGATACTTCCGGTACAGCAGCAGTAGCTACCACCGTAACGATTACAGATAACGAGAGTACTAGTGAAACTAATGCAGTTATTTTTACAGCGGGGGGAGATGTAGATGGAGGTAATCTTGGACTGGAATCAGATGGAGATTTTACTTATAATCCCAGTTCTGGCACGGTAGGTGCAACCATATTTTCAGGAGCCTTGTCTGGTAATGCAACCACAGCAACTGCATTAGCGTCTGGTAGAACTATAGGTATGACAGGGGACGTTGTTTGGACTTCGGCTTCTTTTGACGGATCAGGAAATGTTACAGGTACTGCAACTATCCAAGCTAATTCTGTTGCATTAGGGACAGATACTACGGGAGATTATGTCCAAAATATTACAGCAGGAACTGGACTTACCTCCACAGGGGCGACTAGCGGAGAAAATATAGCTCATTCCCTCAGTGTAGATGCCTCACAGACTCAAATAACATCAGTAGGTACTGTGACTACAGGAACTTGGGGTACTGGGGCGGTCATAGGCGGGGCTACTATAACGGTAGGCAGTGACGCTACCGGAGATGTTTACTACAGAAATGCTAGTGGAGTATTCACTAGGTTAGCAGCGGGGTCGGATGCAGATGTGCTTACCCTCGCATCCGGTATTCCGTCTTGGGCATCAGCTACTGTAGGAGATGTCACTGCTGTAACGGCTGGTAACGGGCTTTCCGGTGGTGGGACTAGTGGTGCCCTTTCCCTTGCGCTTGACCTTTCAGAACTTACCGATACCGCAATCGCTGATGGTGACTACATCGTATTTACAGACACTACTGATAGTAATGCATCCGTAAAAGGAGATTTAGCAGATGTAGCAACCCTATTTGCAGGTACAGGTCTTACAGCTTCTAGTTCAGTTATAGGCGTAGATGCTTCTCAGACGCAGATAACAGCAGTAGGAACTATTACAACGGGTACTTGGGAAGGTACTACAGTGGCAGTTGCTCAAGGTGGTACAGGCGCAACGACCCTTGATAACTTGATTACACTGGCAACTCATACCACTGGCGATTACGTTCA
>Ga0209128_1002372_pt1 | contig 12220 bp, 17 predicted proteins | sample ETNvirnome_6_100_FD_184072 | JGI IMG/M metagenome (GOLD analysis project Ga0209128, IMG submission 184072) | Marine viral communities from the Pacific Ocean - ETNP_6_100 (SPAdes) (version 2) | ecosystem: Environmental > Aquatic > Marine > Oceanic | place: Pacific Ocean | collected 2013-06-19 | reverse complement strand
TTTTCTGGAACATCGGTACCGTATAGTCCACTGTTATCAGGGACATAATTGATGCGTGCATTTGACTCCATCATTTCTTCAACCATTGGCTGCACTTCAGACTCTTGGAGGTTCCATGGATCATCGAGGCCTTCGGTGCGGGTCCCAGAGGCGAATGATTCTTTTGTGTATATTGGTTTATCGGTTGCCATTTTTATTTCCTACGCTGATGATTCAGATTCAAGCACATCTTCGTCCCCCCATTCTTCCCCTTCCGCAGTGCTAATATCTGTTTCAGATACTTGATCGGGTTCTGATATAACATGAGATTCACCCATTCTTTCTTCTTCCGTCATGGAACTAATATCTGTTTCTTCCTCTGTTTCAGAAGATGCTGGGGTTTCTCCAGTAATATATGCTACATCGTCAACGAAATCAACTGGCCATGATTTAAAATCACTACCATACGTCTTATCGGAGTAAAAATAACCTTTACATTTCTTTTTTAATTTAGCAACGGCGCCTTTTGCGGTGTTATGATAAAAATGGACAGGATCATTCGTCCCTTGCCATTCAATATTGTGTTTTTTAGCAATTGCCTCAACTTTGCGCCAACGGGTGGTTGTCGATTTTGAAGTAAGCGGTTCTCCATCGCCGTCAACAACGTTCATATCTATCGCAAATCCATATTGATGATCAGAATCACAAGGCGCGGAGGTTTGGATGCCCTTTTCGGTAAAAGGTTTTCCATTTCTTTCACATTTCCCTGGAAAATGTAGGCACCATTGATGTTTCACACTTCTTCGGGCAGATGTTATCGTTGGCTCTGTGTATTTTGCGGCTTTCAATGCAGTAAAAAAAGCTTTGAAATCAGCCTGAACAGATGGATCTAAAGTATCGATACTATTTGGATAATCATGGAATTGGCCAAGTTCCTCGGAAACATCTTCAGCGGTAATCTGCACCTCGTTATCATCAAACATCTCAGCAAGACTCACACATGTATTAATCTTTCCAGCGCCGAATCGGCGCTTGGCTTGATTGATGAGGCCTCCATGTGATATCATCGTTTTTATGAATTCGCCAGTATGTAGATTATATTTCCCATCATGTTTTTTTGTCAAGCTTACTTCTACAATATCACCAACACTGTGAGAACTGAGCGCTCGCTGATCGATGAAAAGTGTATGCTGAACAACAAGAGCCTTAGCTTCAACAGGATTATCGGACGTTGCCGGATCACATGGATCATCCAACCAATCATGTAAAGATGGATCTCCTTGTATTCTTCCGAAAAAAGCGGTTGCTCCGCCGCCTTTGTCGAAGAATCGGGTTAAATTTCTAATAATAGGCGCATCGGAAAACACATTGCCTCCAGATATTGAGAATTCTTTCGATATCACAACTGCCTTAAATGGTGGCTTGAAAGCATCATGATCAACAGAAACACCTTGCCTAACTGAACGGGCGATGGCTGCGATTCCTGTTACTTCATCACTCATATTATGTCTCCCCTTGTATCATATCAAAGAGACTATTTTTATCTTCATCTGAGAACTCTATTGTTTGTGTGTGAGTTTTTTGTCTCAAACTAATAATTTTCACTAGCTGTTCGTTGGAACGCTGCATTGTTTCAATATGCTTTGCCGCCACAGGACTAAGATATTTGTTTTGTTCTGCATCAGACGCTATCTGATTTGCGATTTCATTTAGAAATTCTCTTGCTACTTTTCTATCGTTGCGAATATTATCGAGTGCTTCGTCAATAAGAACTTCTAAATCTTGCTTACTCATGTGCCGTGATTCTCCCAATCACTTCGAAAAGTGCCGTATTTCTTTCTAAACTTCTTTAGTGAATTAACTATCTGCTTAGTGTTCAATCCGGTAATCTCTCGTAGGTATAAATAAATAGCTTTCTTGTTAAAAATTTCAATATCATCTTTTGATTCGAAAAGAATATTAATTGCTTGATATACCTTTAAATCATTTTCTTTCATCTGCGAAACATCCCAAGACTTAAGTTCGCCATAGAATGATTTCCAAAACTCATCTTCTTCACGATGAGTAAGATAAGATTCATTTGTTGATAAAAACTGTTCTTCATGCACTTTAGAGAGATTATCATAATCTATCTCTCTATAGTTTCGCTTTTGCTGTCTTTTAACTTTGTGAATAAACCAGTTCTTAGTAATCACACTAAAATACGAGAAAGCAGCAGATCCCTTTGTGGGATCAAACTTATCTAAAATCGTCACAAGCCATATTTTACATTCATCTCTTAAATAATCGATATTAGGCAAGTTCGTGAATTTATACGTAAAAACTATTTTATCAACCATCTCACTTAGCGCCGGCTCAATAAGCTTCACGTAAAGTTCCGTTCGCTCTTTAATGCAATCTGTGTTTGAATATCTGACTATTGCGTTTTCGTGATCAATGGTGAAGTAATAATTCTTCTTCTTCTTCGCTCTCTTCCTCTTCTTCGGTTTCTCTAGTTTTATTATCATTCGATTGGGTTTCCTCTTCTGTTAAGGAGTAGATATATTCGAATGTATCAAGCTGTTCATTAAACGACACAGCGTGATCAAGTAATCCCTGTAACGTTTCATCTCCATAAAACATATCTAACTCGTACACCGCTTTCAGGTGTTTAGCGAAAGCATTTACCATTTGCTGAAAATCTCCTAACTCTTCCGATATTGACAATAAACGTATAATGGCGCCCCTCGTATATATTATAAGGGCTACATTAAAGAAAACAGATATTGTTAATACCAAGTATAAAATTATTTCAAGTCGGTTCATGTGTAAACTCTTTCGCTTCTTCTTTTTGTTGTTTTAAAATTTCCCTGTTAGCTTCGATATATTCTTTAGTTATATCACCAACAGCATCATCGGCAGTAGAATCTTCTACCATGTACATCGGTGTAGATAAAAGTTTCTTCATCGAACCTTCAATTCCACAAAAAACACATGGGGTTGCATAGTCATCATTGATGCTATGTAAGACTATAACTACCTTATCGCAGCTTTCGCATTGATACTTATAACGAGGCATCTGGTTCAATTGTCTCTTGTTCTGCAGTTGCTGCCATATCGTCTGGAATCCTAACAGTTGGTGGATTTTTCACTATTAATCCTTCTTCTGTATCTTCAATATCGAATCCCTGAAGAATGGGTACGATATCGAGTTGGTGTAATAATGACTCCTGTAGAGCCATCATAATTGCTCCTAGAGCTTGATTTGATAAATGCATATTAATCTCCTTTACCATTTAAAATTGCGTTTATAGTGATCAACTATATTGTTAATCTCATCATCAAACACTCTCTGTGTTTTCCAACCTAGAGAGCGTAACTTATCATCATTCAAAGCATATCTAACATCTTGCCCTTCTCTTACGAAAGATAGATCTAAATATGGCGTTAAATCTCTTTTTTCTTCAAAATAACATTCACATATCTTACTGACTGTATCGATATTCTTTTGTTCAAATCCGCCAGCAACATTAAATATCTCATTCGTCACTCCTGATTCAATAATTGTAATCACCGCAGCAGCAGTATCGTCAGAGTGTAACCAATTTCTAATAGGCTCACCTTTATCGTGAAGTTTAATTTTCTTTTCTCGTGTTAGCAACTTAACAGTCACCGGAATAAGTTTTTCTGGATATTGTCCGATGCCGTAATTATTAGTTGGACGTAAAATTAAATAATTTATTCCATATGTGCGTGCCCAAGCAAAAATCAACATATCGCTAGCGGCTTTACTGGCAGAATATGGATTGCTGGGCTTTAGAGCATCTGCTTCAACATGATCACCTTCTGTGATGTCTCCATATACTTCATCTGTGCTAAAATGAAAAAACACAGGACGATCACTTACATTGTTTTGTTTATTACGAATCAAATCTAACAAATTCTTAACACCCAACACATTCGTTTGAATAAAATCAGTGCTATCAACAATACTGTTTCCAACATGAGATTCAGCAGCAACGTTGATAACATAATCACAATCTGGAAGATATGATAATTTTGCGATGTCTTCTCTGACAAATGTAAAATTAGTACTTTGGCGGAATTCATCTAAAAATTCTATATTTGCCGCATAAGTGCAATAATCAACTCCATATACCTTCCATCCTTGTCGAAGACATCTTCTTGTCACATATGAACCAATGAGTCCTAAACATCCAGTCACAACAACTAATTTCATTTAACCCCCTTTAAAACATTTGTGGTGGAGTAGTCTTTTATTCTATCAAAGAAACGTAACTCTTGTGTATAGTCTTGTCCAATTACTTCTTTATCCTTCCAATCGGATCCTATCACCATATACGTTGGAAGGATATTTTTTATCAAACTTTCTAATTCTCCTTTTGAATTAAAAACCACCACCTTGTCAACATAGCGTATACTCTCTAGAGCAAACTTCCTGTCTGCTGCACAATTGTAAGGACGATCGGTGCCTTTATCGCCGCGAACTTTACTATCAGAATCAATCCCAACAAATAAATAGTCACCTAATGACTTTGCATATTTCAACATTTCAAAATGTCCACGATGTAACACATCAAAACATCCATTAGTCCAAATAACTGTCATTTTATTGTATTAACTCCTTTCTGTTGCACCACTACTGTGGCACATTTATTCGCAAACTCAATTGATCTTCGAATATCTTTGCTATTAAGATACTCTCGCACCAATGCAGACAGGAATGTATCACCTGCACCGGTTAAATCTTTGATTTCCACTTTATCAACCGGGAAACTCTCTCCACAATACGAACACCCTGCGGATCCCAATGTCACTATCAGTTTCTCTTTTATCCATACTTTTTGGCTTATTAGGTGTTCTGTTCTTTCGAATTCTGGTTTGTTTATCTTGATGAAATTTATTTCTCTCGCCCAATCACCAAGGAGCTTCTTTGTATCTAAAAACACCAAACTATGTTTTCTAGAAATGTACTCTATATCTTCCTCTGTTAAGAATCCTTTATTGTAATCGGAAATAACCACAGCATCATAACTCTCGAACGGAATAAGATGTAAATTATCAATTCGTTCTAGGTTTTCTTCCCCGGAATCCAAGCGCATGATCATATGATTTGTCATTTCATCAATGAATCTTGTTTTTACAATCTCCTTTGTATTTGTAACAATATCACATTCTAATCCAAGGCTAGTCAGATTTTTAAACACATTTCCAGCCATGCCTTTATTGTACTTTTTTGTTTTCGAAACAAAAACAGGCACAGGAGCAGCGGGAGCCAAACGCTCACAGACACCATAATTAAATACATCTTCACAACTATCTCCGATAACAAGTACTTTCATTCGTTAATACACTCTTTCACGCGAATAGCAATAGCTAAACAACTAGTCAAACCGGGGGATTCAATGCCAACTAAGTTAATGAAATTATTATACCCTTTTTCTTCTTCATTTTTAATAACAAAATCTTTAAAATGTTCATTTTCTTTCTGTAATTTCGGGCGGATACCAGTCATCGAAGGACTTAATGAATCATAATCAATCGGTAAGTAGCGATTTATTGCCTTGTGGAATTGTTCTTTATTGCTCTCATTTATGTTATAATCTAATTCATCAACATAATATGCATTAGGGCCGAACGATAAATTGCCCTCTAAGTCAATAACAGTGTGTATTCCCAAATGTTTACCAGAAGGATCAGGAACTGGATATATCAGCTTGCTCATTGATTTATATTTGCTAGTTTTATAATACTCACCTTTACTAAAATATAAACGGTAATTGTCTATTCCTACCATTTGCGCCACCTTATCGCTCCACAAGCCTGCTGCATTTACCACAACACCAGCCTCGATGGCAACATCTTGCTGTTTGAAGTTTAGCAAATATCCTTTATCCTGTTTCTTTATCGATTCCACTTCGGTGTTATACGAGAACACTGCACCAAGATCTTGCGCTTTTTGTTCCAGCTTTGACATCAAAGCGTGGCTATCGACGATGCCTGCGGACGGAACATGCAGTGCGTGCATTGCTTTCACATTTGGCTCTATTTTGGAGATCTCTCTGGCATTGAGTATTTCAATGCCGCTTACACCATTCTCTTTTCCTCTCTCGAAGAGTCTCTCTATCGATCGAGCCTCTGCGCACGATGTGGCGACTATCAACTTGCCACATCGATTATGAGGGATATTGTATCGCGACAGAAAGTTATACATCATCCTGTTACCACCAACACACATCTTTGTCTTCAGTGTGTCTTTTGGATAATAAATGCCGGAATGTATTATCTCGCTATTTCTACTTGACGTGTGCTGACCAAAAGAACTCTCTTTTTCAACAACAAGAACGCTAGTTGGAGAACTAGCGCTGCGGGAATAGAATGACAACTGCTGCGCTATAGCGAGTCCGACAACACCAGCGCCGATAACAACAATATCAAATTTCTCTACTTCTCCCAACTAATATTCCAATCCTCAAACTCAGCGGCGAGGCAATCAATCTTATAATCCTTTCTACCTCCAGCGACTTCCTGAATTTTATTCTTTGCTGTATTTCTAATCCCATTCAATCCGTGAGTGAGTTCAAGATTGCCATCACCAATACCAGCACGAACTTGTGATTCATTATGCCAGATGTGTAAATTCATCTGTGACAACACAACGATAGCACGCACAGAATCAGCCGTGAGTTGCCCCTGGTTCTCGTCTAAAATTAATTGAATGTCATGGCATATGTCAGAAATTTCTTGAGCATATTCGTCCTTGTGGGCGGGAATAAAAACTTCTTTCAATTGAGCGATAGATAGACGATCAATCAACTCTGATAATGTTGGTAAATATCTTCTTTCCATTTAATCTCCCTTAATAATTCTGTATGAGTCGCTGTCGAAATGCTGCGTTGAGAATTCAAATAACTCTGAATCTTGTAATGCTACCATCTGATGCCTCAATCCACGATAAACGTGAAAATTATCACCAGGACTGAGTATTGTTTGTTTTGCTTCTGTTAAATCATCATCATCGGAATAAAACACGATCATCAATCCAGATTGTAAATAGAAGACTTCATCTTTTAACTTATGGTAGTGCCACGAACAACGCTTGCCGTTTTCGAAAAACAAAAGTTTTCCACAATATTCTTCACAATTTACAATCCAGCGTTCCCAGCCCCAACCTTTATCAACGTGTTTCATCGGTAAAGAAGGCGTCTGCTTTAATTCCTTTGTCATCGATATATATATCTCCTGATGGTTTTCCTAAAATTAGCCTATGATATTTGGCTCCCCATTTATCTAACTGTCTCTGTGTTAAATCGTAAAACTCATTGTGCGCTCGAAAACGATTACCCAAGTGGCGGCCCATTCCACGCGCTGTAAAATAAACAATAGTGTTCCCCTTTGAGTGTAAATTATTTAACATCTCTATCCTTTCTTTGATTGGTTCTGCTTTCCTATAGTCACCATCGGTAACCACAGAGCAAATCGTTCCATCGATATCCACTACATATGTTTTTGTTCTAGTAATTTGCATACCAAGGAGAATCAATTATAGCATATGACTTAATAAGTTGTTTAATGCCATCGTCCAAGTCAAACTTACATTCGAATCCCTTTGAATAAAACTTCTGACTGCTAACAATATAATCGCGAGTATCTGGATCGGAATTAAATTCTGCTTTAATGATTTCAATTGGAATGTGTTTCTGAATAGTTTGCGCAAGTTGCAGTTTATTCATGTTAATAGAATCATTGCCAACGTTGTAAGTTTCATTTTTACAATCATCCCAATTATCAATAACAAACTTAAACGCTCTACAGACATCAGCTAAGTGTACATAATTTCTCATGAACTCACATTCATAAAGCACCAGTAAACGTTCTTTGAGTGCTTTTAGTACGAAATTATTAACCAATAAATCAGTACGCATCCGTGAACCTGGTCCAAATACAGTAGCGAGTCTGAATGTGACGTGGTTGTTGACTTTTTTGTAATCGGCCTCTGCTGCTACCTTTGTTTTTCCATAGAGAGACACTGGATTTAATGGAGATTCTTCAGTACATACGGAACCATCAATGCTTACTCCATATCCTGAATTGGTGCATGGGTATATAGCCCATTGATCCTTAGATTTGTGCTGGGCAATCCAACGATTAATTTCATGGTTGATCTCGCGAGCATCGCGGGGAAAATCGTCACACAGAGGAAACCCTACTAACGCGGCTAATGGAATAATGATATCATTTTTATTCATGAGTTCGGTTAAAAGCTTAATATCTCGTACATCTCCTTTAATAAAATTAAAATTTTTATTTTGAGTATATCGTAAAAGCGACGTGCGATCATACATCAAGCTATCCACCACGGTGATTTGATGATCCGCAATCAAATAATTAATTAATTCGCTGCCAATATAGCCGGCACCTCCCGTTATCAAAATTTTCATGCTTTTCTTCTCTGTTCGTGCTTCCGATACCATTTAATGGTTTTTTCTAATCCTTTTTCTAACGAGGTCATTGGATTGCTCAATGTCCAGCCGCATAAATTTTGCGCTTGTGTAATGTCTAAGACTTTTCGACGGACTCCTACAAAACGATCTGTATTGTAGTAAATTTCTCCTTCGAACCCGGACAATTCTTTGATTAATTCAGCTAAATGCTTAATTGTTACTTCTTCGCCTGTACCAATATTTATTAAATCGCCTTCATAGTCACACGTCATCAGAAGGCCTTCGATTTGATCATCTATGTATATTAATTCTCGGGTCTGCCTGCCATCTCCCCACACTTCTACTTGTGGAAGGTCTTGTGCTTGCGCATCACAAAATTTCTGTACCAATGCTGAAACTACATGACTGCGGCTAATATCAAATTCGTCGTGCGGGCCATATAAAGTAGCAAACACTACTGTCGTTCCTTTCAGGCCATATTGTTTTTTATAAGCTTTGATGCCCTGTTGCATGTTGCACTTCGTCAATCCATAAATCTCTACTGAAGGATGCAAGGGCCCCGTAAAATAGTCACTTTCGGACAGAACGGGCAAGTTTCCTGGATATGAGCATGTACTTCCAATTCCCACTAATCGTGCCTGGGGTTGGTGTCTTTTCCAACACTCCAGCGTATTAGTATGAATAAGGTTATTTTTGAAGAACTGATCGGCTGGGTATTTGATTGTAAAGTCTCCAGCGCCCTGGAAGGCCGCTCCGTGGATAATAAGATCATAGGATTTAAGAGTAAATAACTCTTCGGCCTTTGCCCACGATGTTAAATCATAGTTACGACCTGTGGCTGTTACGTTCACACCGCGTTGTTCTAAATATGGAACAAGATTTTTACCTAAAAAGCCGGTTCCTCCCGTAATCAATACATCTTTGTATTTAAAATTGTTCATAAAATTTCTTTCCCTTCTTGAATTCTTTTGAAAATATAATTCGTATTATAATACGATACCACTTTATTATACGCACTTTCCACCACAGGAATATATTGTTCCCAATTAGTGGAGATCTCATGGATTTTTTCATGTAAGTCTGCACAATCTTCAAAATATAAAAAATCTTTACCTTCAGTAAACCAATGTTCAATTACATTCCAAGGATCTTTTTTTACGAGCATCAAAGCTTTGCACAAGGCAGATTCTACCGTGCGGCTTTTCAATTGTGGGAGGAGCCCAGCATCTAGATGAGAAAAGGCTTCATTTTCACTCCATCGAGCCACTTGTTTAACATTATTAATCTGTTCTTCTTTTAAATATAAATTATTTTGAATGATAGCTGTTTGAGAATGGGCCAAGATGCCCCATTTGCTCACATTATCCACATTATCATGAGTAGCGAGATGATCAACGCTGTGATTTCGATTATACGGAGTGATGGTGGTGAAAATATACTTATGGGCCGCGGCCGTTTCTATATAAGACGCAATTTCTGCATCATGAATAAGCCCGCAATAGGCGACGGCGTGTGTTTTTTCTGTGTCTGCGTAAGTATTAAAACATAAATTATGCATATACGGCATTTTAACAGCCCGTACCCCTACATCTAAGTTATTTAACCATGTTGCAGTATAGGGACAAATCGTATAGATCTCATTGAAAAGGGCTTGTTGCTGGATGGGGCCGAGGCCAAGCTCATTAGAGCCGCCATAAAGAGTACATGGGTGTTCTAAATTGATATAAACCGTGCGCTCGAAATACTTTAAGTGTTCAATTACTTGTGGTTCGCTTGTACAGGGTATTCCTATCAATAATAATTCTCGACTATCTTCTTTTGCAAACTCATCAAAATTTAATTTAGAGTTAATGTCGTCCGGATACCATCCGTGCTTTAAGGTTAAAACATCCATTACTTTATTTTTTGTCTATTTGTTCTTTAATCCAGCGATAAGTGCGCTGCATACCAACCTTCAACGGTTGTGACACTTCCCACCCCACTTTCTCTTTGTAAAGGGTGTTATCGGAGTTTCTTCCACGGACCCCTGTGGGGCCTTCAATGTGATTTTTGTGAACAGTTTTGCCGGCGATATTAGCAATCATATCGATAAAATCATTAATGCTAATCATTTCTTCAGAACCGATATTTACGGGTCCTGTGAAATCGGATTGCATTAGACGATATGTGGCTTCCACACATTCATCAATAAAGAGGAAGGAACGCGTTTGGTTGCCGTCTCCCCATACATCGATAGTCCCACCATCTTCACAATAAGCTACTTTGCGACACAGCGCTGCGGGCGCCTTTTCGCGACCACCTTCCCAAGTCCCGCATGGGCCAAAAATATTATGATATCGTGCAATTCGTACTTCTAATCCATAATTCTTCATAAAAGCCATAAACATTCTTTCGCTGAATAATTTTTCCCATCCATATTCTGAATCGGGTGCGGCTGGGTAGGCCGTATCTTCAGTACAATTGGGGTTATCAGGATCTAGTTGGTTGCGCTCTGGATACATGCACGCCGATGAAGAGTAAAAAACGCGTTTAGTCTTTTTGGCTGCAGCTTCATATGCAACATTTAGATTAATCATAGCTGAATTGTGCATAATATCGGCATCGTTTTCGCCAGTAAAGATAAAACCGGCACCACCCATATCGGCAGCTAATTGATAAATTTCATCCATATCATAATTAATTACCTGTTCTACAATACGAGGATCGCGCAAGTCTCCAATAATAAATTCATCGGCGGCAGCTACATCATGAAATTCATTATGCTTCAGATCTACTCCTCTTACCCAATATCCTTTTTCTTTCAAGTATTTTACTAGATGTCCTCCAATAAAGCCACCCGCACCACAAACTAATGCTCTTTTCATTCTTTTCTTTCCTTATAGGTGAATAAATCACCATGTATTTTTTTTATTTCATCAATTACCGATGTTCGCTCATTAAGAATAACTTCATAACCTTCCTCTGCTAATCTTTGAGCAAATAGAAGCTGTTGAGATTCCACTAACATTGTAGATTCCGGCTTATATGTGACATAATCAAATTCAACCGGTTCTTTGACGTCGTTTTTAAGTTTAAATAGACTTACTTGATAATCTAAATGTTGTTTATTGCTTTCGTCAGAAGCCTTACTAATTAGGGCCTCGATGCCCACATCACCAGCGAACAACGCTAGTGCGCGGTTGTCACGCGGAAAACAAGGTCCGCCGTATCCGTAACCATAGCCGAGATATTTCTGGCCGATACGTGTATCGGAGCCGATGGCTTTAAGAATAGGCGCCGGTCGAACGCCTGAATAGTTTGCAATATCTCCCACCATATTCGCAAAGGCAATCTTGGTTGTCAAAAAACAATTTAAGCTAATCTTACAAATTTCTGCCTCAGTGCGCGCCATCCTATGAAAAGAGGGGGAGTTGTCTGTCATTTTCTCATACATTTCTTGAATCGTCGAACCAACTGTCTCGTCGCTTTCACCAATCAATACCGTATCCGGAGAAGCCTGATCGCGCAGGATAGTACCTTGCGCAATGAATTCGGGATTATAACTAACCGTGTAGCCTAAATCTTTAAGACGCCCATAAGCCGTATCACAATATCCCGGCATTGTAGTGCAGCATACAATAAAATGTTTCTGCTGCACGGGCCCAAGCGCTTGTAGTTTTTCTATTACCGAATCTACTTGGGAATGATCGTAACGACCACTAGGGAGAGAGGGTGTGGCCACCACCACATATAAATAATCTGAAAATTCTACAGCCTCTTGAATATCTACTGTGGCTCTAAGATTAGTGCATTCCTGT
>Ga0209128_1002368_pt1 | contig 12224 bp, 17 predicted proteins | sample ETNvirnome_6_100_FD_184072 | JGI IMG/M metagenome (GOLD analysis project Ga0209128, IMG submission 184072) | Marine viral communities from the Pacific Ocean - ETNP_6_100 (SPAdes) (version 2) | ecosystem: Environmental > Aquatic > Marine > Oceanic | place: Pacific Ocean | collected 2013-06-19 | reverse complement strand
ATCGTTAAAACGGACCATGAAGAAGCGTGAACCGGTCTTTTCTGCTGCCAGGGTCGCGGCCTCCAATCCTTGGTTCTGGTCTAGTGGTTTTTTCCGTGAATCATCATCTGCACAGAAAAGAAATTCCACAGACATAGCCCGGCGGAATTCCAGCGCGGCGTGGGCAAGGTTTCCGGTATCAAATGCAACCAGGACCGGGTGTCCGGTTGCTTCATGCAACGTTGCACCCGTCGCCCAGCCTTCAGCTACGAGCATCACGTCCTCTGGCTTTGGATCACCAAGCACATGAAAACAGCCTTTTTTCCTTCCGCCTGGGAGAAAGCGCTTGCCGCCTTCCTCGTTTATTTCTTCAACCGACCATACTTTTTTCTGGAAATCGAAAATTGGAACAACCAGAATCTGATCGTGTTGGAGCAAGCCATGCGGTTTGACTGCCTTCGCTTTCAGATATTTATGTTTTGGATTTGCACGGCTAGAATCCTTGATGATCTTGATTGCACGTTTAGCGGCTTCCTGGTGACGTGCAGTCTTTTCCTGCTCGACCCGTGCAAGCAGCGCGCTCCGTTCCTGTTCGGCACGTATGCGTTCGCCTGAGTCCGATCGTTTACGTTTCCAATCATCCCTGCTGGACCACTCACCACGGGCACCAGTCCGCCAGTCTCCAAAATATCCGAGTTGTAAATTGAGGTCGGGAATTTCCGCGATCACATACCATCCGGCCGTGTCGCCCGTGTCCCCGTTTGTACTGAATCGGTGGATCTGCCCGTCTGGAATGATTTCAACCGGTGGCGGAATCCCTGCTGCGTGGAAGGCTTCGTTCAGCTCCATTTGAACTTTCAATACTTTCGTGTAGTTTCTGCAAGTAGATTGCTATTTGTTCGGCTTGGTCAATAAAATCTCTGAATGCAAGTAACCATTCGTGTGAATGCGCTTTCCAACTTGCTTTCTCAGCGTTTTCAAAATCTGGAATCATGTTATTTTTGATTATTTGAAATTATCATTGCATTTATGATTTCGTATGCGACTTGTGGGACAATGGCGTTTCCAAGTCCTCGCAATTGGTCCACCCTGGAGGGTATCCCATGAGCCACTCGATCCACGTCGGGTTCAACTGTCCATCCTTTATGTTCATTTCCTCCCCGATTACTGTTTCCAAATTTGAATGGTGACCGTCTTCCCTTATATGAACTTTCATCATTAACGCTCTCGGCGTTGGCCACATCTTTTCTACATGATTCACTGCATCCTTGAGCTTCACGCCCCATCGTGTCCCGTCCTTGTTCTTCCTGCTGAACGATCCGTTTTTCATTTCCACATTCTTGACCAGACCTTCCTCGGTGTCCGAGACTCTCGGCGTAGGCCACAATCCAAACCCGATCCCGTCGGTGCGGTGCATCAACGGCGCAAGCTGGAACAATAAGCGGTTGGCAGGTGTAGTCTTCACTTTCCAGATCAGAAAGCACTTCGTCGAGACCCATGCTGACGTGTCCAGCAACGTTTTCAGCAAGCACCCAATCGGGCCGACATGATCGGATAATCTCAAACATCGCAGGCCAGAGATGGCGGTCGTCTTCCTCGCCTCGGCGCTTCCCGTCCTGACTAAAAGGCTGGCAAGGATATCCTCCGGTAATGAGCCAAGGTCGCTGAAATTCATCTGCTGGGAAGTCCCGGACGTCCTCGATGATCGGGACGCCTGGGAAGTTTTTCCGCAGGACTCGCTGGACGTATGGTTCGATTTCACAGAATGCAACGGTTTCGACTCCGGCCCATCGTGCGGCAAGGGCAAATCCTCCGATTCCTGAAAAAAGGTCAATGTGGGTTGGAATGTCATTAACTCGCAACAAGGTTATCAAAAAGATTAGGTTCCACGGTGTGGCGCGCATGTTTGAGATTCTTTTCCGCCTGCTTGTAGTAGCTTCTTTTCAGTTCTATTCCAATTGCTTTCCGTCCTTGGTCTACTGAAACATAGACCTCAGACCCGATTCCCATGAACGGCGTTAAAACGGTATCTCCAGGATTACTCCATAAAACCAGGGCGCGTTCGATTACGTCCATCTGAAGAGGATGAATATGTCTCTCATCCTCTGGGTCTCGGCTTTCTTTATAAGGAAGAACTCGGCCGATACGTATATCATCCCATACACTCGATGCATATTGCCTCCATATCCAATGAGAGAACTTATTTCCTGTTTGTTTTCCTGTAAATGATTTGTATCTATGTAGTTCCTTTGGTATTTCACGTTCGCCCGCATATGATAAAAGTCCGACAGGATGAGTAACTGGAACCTTGTTTTCCCCTTTTTTGCGGAACATGAGGAGGTAGTCTGCACTTGCAACATCACATAGAGTTGAATCCTCAACTATTTGTGCGTGTGCAAGCCCTTTCGCCATCGTGCGGTTTCGGACTCCGAGCGGTTCTTTCCATATAGCACGACGTCCTGCGAACACAAACCCATGTTTTTCATGAGCGCGAATTACATCTCCAGGGAAATCAATAAGACCTGTACCGACGTTTACCCCACTGCCCATTTTAGCTGTATCCCCATTACCACGACCAGGTACATCCATAACATGTACTGCACTGATGCGTCCTGCCTTTGTTATTCTTGATATCCCGGCAATTACATAATCATAATGGACAAAGAATTCAGAGTATGACCGACAATTCGATAAGTCGCGCTCATCACTTGAGTAATTATACAGGCCGCAAAAAGGCGGCGAGTATATTGATAAATCAATTGTGTCATCCGGTATTTTACTTATAACAGAAATGCAGTCCCCATTATAAATAGCATAATTTTCCGTTATAATTTGATCTTTTAAAGCCATGATGGAAGTTCCTCTTTTATGTATTTTTCTTGTTTTTTAATCTGAAGCTCATTTCTCATCATAAGTACAAGATTATCGTACAACTGGGATGCGGCCTCTGATTTCCTTTGTAGATTCGCCAGGACGTTGTCCTGTCCATCTGTTGTTATTAAGTCCACAATAACAGGGTCTTTCTGACCAAACCGCCAGCATCTCCTAACACTCTGGTAATACTGCTCATAACTATGAGACGGGAAATACGTTTGATGAGCGCAATGCTGGAAATTCAGACCGAATCCTCCTATTGATGGTTTGGTGACTAATACTCGGATTTTCCCTGTCACAAAATCAAGAAAGGTTCTTTCTTTGTGATCTTCACTGTCACAGCCTGTGACCTCAACTGCGCCTTTTATATCACGTGTTAGTTTTTTCCCTTCTTCATTAAGGTTACACCATACCAAAGCCGGTTTGTCATGATCATTTACTAGTTTTGCAGCCATACCACACCTCTCATTGATTGTCCGTCGTAGGTCTTCTCTTTGCTCTTTTAATCCAACTGCTGGTAGATCAAATAAGTATCCATCCCTCGGTTGTGCCGCTTTTACTGTGTGCTGTCTTACATGTAATGATGGCAATTCAAACCCGCCATCATTAAATCCCATATCCTCAGGTTTTCTCATAGCCCGTGCCCATGAACACACCCAACGCCAAAAATCAGTCTCAGCATGTGGTCTTATCATATACACGCTTGAGCCTATCTTTGTATAATTCCGCCCACCACTTTTCCCTGCACGATTCATAAAAGAACCATTATTTGTAAAAAAACGTGTTAGCATATCTTTTTGCCCCATGTATCCTAATGCTTCAGACGATGTACCAAGCTCCTCGTAGTCATTCGGTGCGGCAGTTGCAGTACAAAGTAAACGGAATGGAAGTTTCCTCATAAAGTCAGTCACTGATTTTCTAATCTCCCCGTCAAAGTTCTTGAGGATGCTTGATTCATCACAAATCATTCCTGTAAAATCATTTGAGTTGAAATAATGCAAACGTTCATAATTTGTGACAACTATTTTATCTCCTTCCTGGATTCCATCACGACGATGAATAACTTTGACTCCGAATTTTTCACCCTCCCGTATCGTCTGGAATGCCACTGCAAGAGGAGCTAGAATAAGAACACGACCTCCTGTTTTACGGGATACATTCTCGGCCCAGGTCAACTGCATAGGAGTTTTGCCGAGTCCGCAATCTGCAAAGATCGCGGCGCGGCCCTTCCGGCATGCCCATTCAACGAGCGATACTTGGAACGGGAACAATTCCCTCGGCATCCAAACCGGATCAAAGCCTTGGTCGGTTCCTTCGTGGGTTTTCGCGTTAAGGAAATCGTTGTAATCCATATTTTTGATTATTGGAATGGGATATCATCATGGATTTCTTCACCCGAACGCGGCAGGGTTTCCGGCACTTTCCCAAATGGATTTTCTCCAGTAAATAATTTTTGCAAATCAATATCCGCATCCCGTGCTGCTTGCTTTGCTTCGTCAGGAGCCGGTGCAATCGGCGGGGCAGGCACGACCGTATAGACCGTGTCGGATAAGGACTCGCCTTTGCGTGAAATGCTCAGATTATATTTCGTGGGACTTCCCCAATCTGGATTATTAGATAGTGTGACAATGGCGTCCTGGATGGTTTTCTGCGTGATTTCCCAAACTGCAATGCGTTTGACATCACACAACCAAATTATCAATGCCCAGAAATGTTTTGGCTTTTCAGTGTACTTTTTACACTCGTCAAATCCTTCAGACGTGTATGGACCACGGATCGGATGACGTTCGCCCATTTCATCAGACCAAGCCAGCCATCCCATAATAGCCGTTTTTGGATGTTTGAATTCTCCAAGAATACGGATCTTATATGTTTCACCGGCTTTGATTTTGAGATAATCACCTGACAAAGACGCAGGCGCCTCATACGTTTCTGGTATCCAGCTCATGATTTCCTTTCGTTTAAAATTATTTTTGCCGGGTCATCAAATTTTATGTAAATGTCGACCCGGTCCAAAACATCAACATCGTAAAAACATTCTTTAAAACGTGACTCCATAGATTTTTCCCAGTCTTCTAATTGTTTCCATGCGTTCATTTCCATCTCGAAAACACTTTTATGTTTTTTCATTATACGATCCTGAAAGTTCGGACCGTTGATTGTTTCGGGAATTCTTCCCAGAGTTCAGGCCGTGCTTCCTTCAGCGCGGCCTTGTCGATATCATTACGTGTTGAACTTTTCCAACTCGCGAGTTTTTTGCCTTCGTAGCTGATCAAGAATTCTGCCGCGCCCATCCTGTTCTGGATCGTTGCTTTGTGCCGGTCGAGGGTTTTTTTCAATTCGTCGATTTTGCCGGATATCTTTTTGGCGCAATTGATTTCGTTATGGACAAAAACACTCGCTTCCATGGTGGAATCTGGATCACTCACCGGATAAAGCATCGAGGATTCCCGCGTTTGGATCGGTTCCGGCAGAACATCGGAGACGACGTGATCCTGCCAGAAATCGACTTCTTTCCGAATCAGATCGCGGATTTCGTCCTCATCACGGTCCACCGTAAATATACGTAAACTCTGCCCGCCAATTAACGCGGCTACGTCCCAGAATCCCCATCCCGTTACTGCAAGATAATGGACGACCTGGGCGCGGTAATGCGCCGGGATTTGCTCGGAACCTTCTTCACCCCATAGATGAGCAGATCGGATTCCGACTGTCTTGATTTCAAGACCCGCCGTCATGTTTGAGATTTTCCGGTCGATATGACCTTGCATGAATTGATGTTTTCCATGTCGAATTGTGCGGTTCACCCGCCTAACTTTACGCCCGGTCCGCCGCGTGTATTCTTCTGCAATCGGTTGCTCCAAATGAATTCCCCATTGGACAGCTTCAACGTCGGCCAAGTCAGGAGAATCGGCCCGGCCTGTTTTTTCCTGCCATAACTCAAGCCGTGTGCGCCACGGATTCAGACCAAGAACAATGCCTGCGTCTGATCCGCCGAGGCCTAGTTTTCTAATTTCTGGATTTGATGCGTTTTGCATGGACACAATTATGTAAAAAGATTCGGAAAAGTTCGATTTTTGCATTCTTGTTTCTTCTATCACGGCATTCGTCTGCAATTTTCTGGACGCATTTATTTATTCTCATCTAGCCCCTTAATAATAAGTTCATGGAATTCGTTAACTGCGATCATAGCCTCATGCGTTCCGCCTTTGTCTGGATGCCACTTCTTTGCACTTGTTTGAAATGCACTTTTAATAACATGTGACGGGTCTCCATTGTCTGCCCCATACAATTGGAATTCATAACTTTTTTCCAACTGTTTCCGCAGCCACCCGTCGACATCTGTATTTTCAAGAATCCATTCGATATAACTGACAGGCAACCGCTCAATGCTGGTTCCTTTGTGTTTTCCAAATGGCATTTCTTCAAAGTCCATCATTTGTTTTCTTTAAAACAATTTCGTCATATTTAGATATGACATACCATAAAACGATTAGGCCTGCGCTGATGCCTCCGACATACAAACAAAAGAAAATGAAAGTCCAGTCCATGGTCCCCCCTTTTTGATTCCCCGGCGACGGTGAAGTAGAAACCCGTTATCCAGCTATTAACGCGGGAGACATGGAACACGCGTGGAGCCACTAGATTTGCACCGGGGAATCATTTTGTCTCCATTGGTTGTAGTCATCTTGATTTCCTTTTAAGTTAGATACGCTTTTTCTTCCCAATAATCATCATCAGGGAAGAGGTCGTCATCGCCAGAATAATAATTGAGGACCTCATATCGTGCGCTCTTGCCGAGCTGGAGCAGGTTCGCCTGGTCAATCAATTCCTGAGCGCGTGGGTCGGATGGTTCGCACGCGATTTCATGATCCAAATCCGGGTTTTTTAAATCTGGGCATAACACAGCAAACCCGCCGGAGACGTGTTTCCGTACGCGGAATTCGACGACCTCATTATCTTTTGGGTGCCGAATTCCCGTTCTTACATACTGATACCATCCATCATCTTCTTTTACTACAATCATTTTAATCTCCTTCAATAGTGTTTTAATTGCCAATTCCACGACGCGTGAAATCGGATTCCGTCCTTGCTCCCACGACCGGACAGTTTGAAATGCGACTCCCAACTGATGGGACATCTTGGATTGAGACAGGCCAAGGGTCTGCCTCGCATTTTTAAATTCTTGTGGGGTCATTATTCTAGGACTGACACGTATTTGTCCAAGGTATGGTTCCAATAAACCGGGATGACTTCTTCCCGGTCCACGGCATTAACTTGTCCGCCATCTTCATTGGTGTACTGCCATCCTTCGTAATCATCGACTGATCCAGTTTCAACGTTCATGTACATTATCATCGACTGGTCTATTTTTAAATCTTTTGTGGTTCCCATTTTCATCTCGCATTCTTTATTAATTAAACATTTTCAGATAATGCTTCTTCCTTACAGTCCATTGCTTCACCAATAGTTTTGAAAGAATCCCAGTAAATATCATATGATTTACTTTCTTCATGGTCTGGAATGGATGATTCGTAAAGCGTATGATAAACATCTGCTGTAACCAATCCGTTGTTATAAATCTTTTGTTCACATATCCACATATTTTCATCTCCGTTCAATGTTGGATGCTGGTTTATTCCCTCATCCTTTAATGTTATTATATAGATCTATTGCCTAGCATGTCAAGCAAAAAGTGAATTATTTATGTTAATAAAATCATGCACTTAAACAATTAACTCAAAATTTTATAGAAAAAACGAAGAATGGAAACGGACTTATTCAGTAGGACCAGAGCGCTTGACGCGGCAGGATATCAAGATGAATGAAACGATGTTTATGTACGCCTTTCTGCGCAATTCCAATGCCGGAAAAGCCGACGCGCCGGGCGTGATCGACCAGGGCGAGCGCCCGTGGTCCATAGATGCGGATATCTGCTCCCATCGACTGAAGATGGGCGCTCTTAGGATAACCACCTGAATCTTTGTTATGTTTCTCACAACGCACCCCTGAAGTTATGGAGAGCGGCCCTAGTTCGTCACGTAAGGACTGCAGCATCTTCATAAAATTCTCATCCATATGCGCCAATCCGCATCCGCATTTACATTGCATCTCAGCGCGGGAAAAGTTCGGCGTGAGCATGTCAGCCATGAACGCACCTGCTGCGATTATGAAAGTCCGGCGTAATATAAGCAGGCCGCATTATAATTTTCCTACTAACTGCGCTTTATATGCGGCCAAGATTTGATTGTCCAAATCGTTATCCGTGGAATCCACCAGCCTTTCCAGCAGTAGCAGAACAACTTTTATGAGTAACTTTTCCCCAAACAAACTCATCGCCAAGGTCTTGACCGTCCCGGCGATCACGGGTGCCAACATTGAAATCATATTTTATCCAGTTTTAATTCAAAACGCCGGAGGACTTCGGTCAAAAGCGTGACGCTTTCCTCCATCTTGGATGAACGTTCGTTAGTTTTGCCGATCAAATCCTGCAACGCTTTATCGTTATCGCTATCTTTCTGCATCCACTCCGTTCTTTCATGGACTTGGAGCTTGAGCAGATAAACAATCAGCCACCCGGCAAAGCCTAAGCTCGCCAGCGTGCCGCCGAGGTCGGCGAGGGATTGGATTAAATCGGTGTCCATTTATTCACTCGGTTCAACTTTCTTGGTTTCAACTTCTTCTTTTCCATTTTCTTTTTCCATTTCCACAAGTGCTTGTTTGTAGCCGATCAATCGTTGGATTTGATTATTTAAATCTTGGATTTTTTCTTCACATTCCTGGGGTGTTAACTGCATTATGCGTTCTCTAGTGATGTTACTTTTGCGGATAGTTCTTGGACTGCCCCAACCAAATACATATTCAAATCATGTGGTGTGAATTGGAGCATATCTTCAACAATAATTTCCCGTACTTCTTCAACCGCTTCAACAGCAGGCGAAATTTCATTTCCTTCTTTATCAAAAACTGCTTCCTTTGCTTCGACAGATTCAATAGTGATTTTTTCAAGATTTTCGCCCACGCTGACCGCATCAGGGAAAACTTCTTCATACTCTTGTGCTATAAATGAATTATATGTTTTTGAATCACTTAATTCAGAGTGCTGATCAAGATAATCTTTGGAATAATTGAACGATACCGGGCGTAATAGTTTTATTTTATCAAGAGCATTTTCAATCGTTTTAATATTGGTTTTGATTCTTTCATCTGAAGTGTTAGTCCAAGCTGTTCCTGTACTCAATCCTGCACTTCCAGTTACTTGTAATTTATGCGATGCATTGATAGTGGGGATGCCAACGTTATCACTTGTACCAATAGTCATCGCAGTAGTTGCCCCTGCACTAGTGGCGAACTTCATCGGATGAGACCCGACTGTATACAACCATCCCTGAGCAGCGTCTGCAGTCATCTGGATGGAGACAGGTCCATCCGTATCCGTGCAGCGAATCGCTGGCGTTGCATCCGATACCTCTAAAAGAACTGCTGGAGTCGGAGTACCAATTCCGACATTATCATTTGTAGCAATAGTCATCGCAGTAGTTGCCCCTGCACTAGTGGCGAACTTCAACGGATGATTACCGACTGTATACAACCATCCTTGAGTACCATCTGCTGTTATTTGGATGGAGACAGGTCCATCCGTATCCGTACAACGTATAGCTGACGTTGCACTCGATACCTCTAAAAGAACTGCTGGAGTCGCAGTACCGATGCCGACCTGACCTCCGGTGTCAATCGTCAGGGCTGCTGCACCTCCGTCTTCATAAAGAATAATGGACCCGCCATCGGTGATGCGGAGCCGATCAGTCGAGCCTGCATCTTCGAAGACTAAATCAGTCCCGGAGTCCGGTTTGAAAATTCGATCAGTCATTTATATCACCTCATGTATTTGAAATTCTGTTTGTGTCGCCGATCCTGAGTGCGTCGCATATGCCATCGACGGCGCAGACCGTAAATAATAAAATCCGGCCATTCTCGTGTTTTCGTTACGTGCCGAATCGAAACCCTCGGCGATGATCGCCGGAAAAGGTTTGCTTCTGAATGCACGGTAAAAACCCTCGAAATTCTGCACGTTGGAATCGCTTAACATTGCGGAAACATCAAAGCCTTTGCATGTATTCCTTTGGGTTTCGCTATATCCGCCATTCAAGAGCGGACGACGCACCGAATAATCCGTAAAGGTCCGGGATAATCCAAGCTGTGGGTTTTCAATATTCAAAACACTTCCGGCGCGGGCTATTCCAAGTTTAATCGGATGTTTGATTGCGCTGACGGTTGCATCACTGGCGGCACTGGAAAGCTCCACATCACCGACTCCGGTTCCATCTCCAATAATTTTGGACACCTGATAATCAGTCCCGGAAATCGTAACGATGGAACCAATCATCACATTTCCAAAATTATTCAGATTGATAGCGGCCCCGGATGAGTCTTCGAAGCGTCCTGCTACGCCTGCGGCTTCCTGGTCCCACTGATAAATCGAATTCCCGGAAACGGGCGAGTCTTTGCGGTCGGTCGAGGTCGTCAGCGTCAGCGTCACCGTTGCCGCTGTAAGTGCGGCCCCGGTGCTGATCCGTTGGATTGAATTGGATGAATCAGTCAAAACAAGATCCGCCGCGAGGGTCAAGTTTCCGGCCAAAATAAGCGTGGTCGGTCCTTGCGTATACTCCGAAATAGTTCCGCCTGCGTAGGGGCTTGAAATCGTATTCGCCGCAGTTGCTACAGTAAACGAAAACCATTCAGGACTGATCCGCTGGCTTGTTCCCGTCGCCAGTTCCGAAAGGCTGGAATATGGAGTTGTGTTTATATTAATCTGTCCGGAATTATCGGTCGATGTCACCAATTCAATTATTCCCGAATCCGCCTGAAGTCCAGACAAGAAAAGTGCTTGCATCCCACTCGATACGGTCAGCGTGATTGTGCAGGAAGTCGCGTTACATATATACGGTAACGATGGAATGTCGTCTTGCACGTTCCCAACCGGATACGTCGCGCTTAAATGGCTTGCGCTCGATGAAACCGCGCTGATTAAGTCGTCCTGGAGTATCTGCATCAGCTTGCCTCGTATATCGAAAGCGTTGCATCACCACGCATCGTTGTCGTATTCGATCCCCAGTCAAAAACAAAATCCCGTGCAAGCATATCAACTTTGATTTGATCCTCTTCACGGTTGAACTCGAACCGATCCCCAGGCGTGTAAGTCCCTTGAATCCCGTCCACTGTAACGCTTGCAATCGGCTTTTTTTCAATGTTTTTTATTGCATCCATTCGGGCCTGAGCAGTTACGATTGGAGTTGATGCCGCATCGAATCTACGCGGGAGAGTCCCCCAATAAAATGGATAAGTTTTGACTTTTCCATAGCTCAAATTGTCACTGGTAACGGTCCGCGTTTTTGTTTCTAATTGTGTCCCCTGAAATACATAATATGTTAAAGTCGAATTAACTTGTTGAAATGGTGAAAGGACCGAATACCATGACGAAATAATATTTGAAGCACTCAACGTCGTTGCTGATGGACTGTTCGCGCGATCTATCAACCAAATCATCGGTGCATTATAAAAACCGCTCGTGGTATCGGGATTATCTGCAATATAAAAATGATAGTTATTAGCGTCGGTAACCTGAGATAACAACTCAAGAATGTCGATTGCTCCACGTTGAACAAATCCGAGAGTAATTGATGATGCTCCGCTTGCTTTAGTCGTATCCACGCGGGCTTCCGCAAATCCGATATAACGCGCACAACTATGCACGAAATCAAGCAGGCTATCGCATCGGGATGCTTCGGCTGTTCTGCTGGTTCCTAATTTGTTCCCAACTCCTGAAATTAGTGTTTGCCCGGTTGAAAATGCAGGCGTCAAAACTCCACCATCGAATTCTGAATCGGAAATGGTCGGATTACCGGAAGAATAAAGCGAGGTTCCATTTGCTAAAATATAAGGATAAGCATCTGCAACCAGATTAAAGGTGTTGAATCCCGCTTTCCCTGATGCACCGATTGCCCAGGTTTGGGAACCTTTGTAAACTGTTGCATCGGCGGCGTTGTAAAGTTGCCCGATTGGATAGGGAATATTGACAACTGCACCGCTTGAATCGGTTGCAGTTTCATCTCCGACAAACTTATCTGATCCGGCAATCTGTTTTGACGTTAACCCCTGCATCCCAAAGCTCAAAACATCCTCAGTAATAGTGTTTAATTGGAATGCACCCTCAAAAATAGGTGTTCTTATTCCCGATTCTGGATCTTTGATACTGATCTTTGGGAGATCAGTATCCGTTCCAGCATTCGATAACAGATCCCGATAGCGTTGACCTCCAAACGGATGATTTGAATTATATGGCTCATTGACTAAATCAAGACGACCTCCCT
>Ga0209128_1002363_pt1 | contig 12235 bp, 11 predicted proteins | sample ETNvirnome_6_100_FD_184072 | JGI IMG/M metagenome (GOLD analysis project Ga0209128, IMG submission 184072) | Marine viral communities from the Pacific Ocean - ETNP_6_100 (SPAdes) (version 2) | ecosystem: Environmental > Aquatic > Marine > Oceanic | place: Pacific Ocean | collected 2013-06-19 | reverse complement strand
AGCAGGCGCTGGATAAGTATGGGTTTGATGCTGCCTTCGGCGGTGCGCGTCGTGACGAAGAAGCCTCCCGTGCCAAAGAGCGCGTCTACTCCTTCCGCGACAAGTACCACCGTTGGGATCCCAAAAATCAGCGCCCTGAGCTTTGGAACGTCTATAACGCCAAGGTCAATAAAGGCGAATCGATTCGCGTCTTCCCGCTTTCCAACTGGACCGAGCTGGATATCTGGCAGTACATCTACCTTGAGTCGATTCCGATTGTGCCGCTGTACTACTCCGCCAAGCGCCCGGTGGTTGAGCGCGACGGTATGCAGATCATGGTGGACGATGACCGCCTTCCATTGGCCCCAGGCGAGGTGCCGGAGGAGAAGTGGGTGCGTTTTAGAACCCTTGGCTGCTACCCGCTCACCGGCGCGGTGGAATCCACGGCAGCAACGCTACCGGAAATTATCCAAGAGATGCTGTTGACCAAAACCAGTGAGCGCAGTGGCCGTGCCATCGACCACGATCAGGCCGGCTCCATGGAGAAGAAAAAGCGTGAGGGGTACTTCTAATGGCGCACCAGTCAACGTTAATTGCCGATAACATTGAGCAATACCTGCACGAGCACGAAAACAAAGACCTGCTGCGCTTTATTACCTGCGGCAGCGTCGACGATGGTAAATCCACCCTGATCGGGCGGCTGCTTCACGACTCCAAAATGATCTTTGAAGATCAGTTGGCAGCGATTACCAAGGCATCTAAAACCAGCGGCACCACTGGGGATGCGGTGGATCTTGCTTTGCTAGTGGACGGCCTACAGTCCGAGCGGGAGCAGGGCATTACCATTGATGTGGCTTACCGCTTCTTCTCCACAGAAAAGCGCAAGTTCATTATTGCCGATACCCCTGGGCACGAGCAGTACACCCGTAACATGGCGACCGGTGCCTCCACCGCAAGCTTGGCGATTATTCTGATCGACGCGCGCTACGGCGTGCAGACCCAGACACGCCGCCACAGTTTCATTGCCGACCTACTGGGCATTCAGCACTTAGTCATTGCGGTCAACAAGATGGATTTGGTGGGCTTCTCAGAAGCGCGCTTTAACGAGATTGTCGAGGAGTACCGGGCGTTCGCTAAGAACCTGCAAGCCCCGGATATCCGCTTCGTGCCGATGTCGGCACTCAACGGCGACAACGTGGTCAACCCCAGCGAGCAAACGCCCTGGTACTTTGACGATAGCCAGCGCTACGGAGGCAAAACGCTGATCGAGCTGCTGGAAAGCGTCGAAATCAGCCGCGATCAAAACCTCACCGACCTGCGTTTGCCGGTACAGTACGTTAACCGCCCGAACCTGGATTTCCGTGGCTACTGCGGTACGCTCTCGGCAGGCGTGTTGCGCCCTGGCCAGGCGGTCAAAGCGCTGCCGTCGGGTAAAACATCCCGCGTGGCCCGCATTGTCACGTTTGATGGCGATTTAGACGCGGCGTACCCAGGCCAAGCGATTACCGTCACTCTGGAAGATGAGATTGATATCTCCCGTGGTGACTGGATTGTAAGCGCCGATGCTGAAATTCCGCTCTCTAACGTGTTCAACGCTGATATCGTGTGGATGCATGAAGACGCTCTCACGCCCGGCAAGCTCTACGACATCAAGCTCGCCACCCGCGACTTAGCGGGGCAGGTGAGTGCCATTGAGTACCAGATTGACGTTAATACGCTGGAAAAGCACGCTACCGATTCACTGGGGCTGAACGCCATCGCCCGCTGCGAGGTGGAGTTAACGGCGTCCATTCCGGTAGACGACTACCGTACTAGCCCGGGTACCGGCAGTTTTATCGTGATTGACCGTTTGACCAACGTGACGGTAGGTGCCGGTATGATTCGCGGCGTGGCTAACGCCCGTGAACAGGCCGCTACCACCGATTGGGCCGCCTTTGAGCGTGACCTGAACGCGCTGGTACGCAAGCACTTCCCCCATTGGGAAGCAAAGGATGTTCGCGAATTGCTGAGCCGCTGAGCTGACGCCGCGTTATCTAAATCATAGCCCTAGAATCATAGTCCTAAAACCATAGTCATAAAACAAGGCCTGCTGCACTTGGTGCAGCAGGCCTTGTTGCGTTTGCCTCAGTGGCGGTGTATGCCAATACCGCCAAAGGCTCTTCTGCAAAAGACTACTTGGCGTTAGGGAAAAACAGCTGTTGGCCGCCTACCTCGAAGTCAGCAATCGCCTGCTGACCCTCCTCGGATACGAGCCACTGGTGCCACTGGGCGGCTAAATCGTGCTTCAAGTGCGGGTGGCGTTCTTCCGAGAGCAGCAGGCTGCCGTACTGGTTAAACAGCGCTTCGTCACCTTCGAACAGCAGCGTGAGGTTTTGCGGATTATCGAACGCGACCCAGGTGGCGCGGTCGGTAAAGGTGTAGGCGTCCATACCCGCAGCGGTGTTTAGGGTCGGGCCCATGCCACTGCCCAGCTCGCGGTACCACTCGCCTTGGGGTGTCACGCCCGCATCTTCCCACAAGCGCAGTTCGGCGCGGTTCGTGCCGCTGTCATCGCCTCGTGAGGCAAACGGTGACCCGCTCTCGGCGATACGCGCAAAGGCGTCTGCCACGCTCTCGCTGTCGCTAATGCTTGCCGGGTCGTCGCTGGGGCCTACGATCACGAAGTCGTTATACATGACGTCTAAACGCTCCGTGGCGTAACCGTCCGCCACGAACTGCTCCTCGCCTGCCGTATCGTGTACCAGTAGGCTGTCAGCATCACCACGGCGGCCGATCTCAAATGCTTGCCCGGTGCCGACGGCCACCACGCGCACGTCGATGCCGGTGGCCTCGGTGAACGTGGGGATGATGGCATCGAACAGTCCTGAGTTATCGGTGGACGTTGTGGAGGCGAGGGTAATGAAGTCGTCATCCGCGAGTAGCGAAGCACTCCAGGCCAAGGAGGTCGTGCATACGCTGGCGGTGATAAGCGTGGTCGTTGTCTTCACGGTCTGCTCCTTTGGGTGTTGTTCAACGCTGAGTGGGGGTCACCAAACCAGTTCTCCCCGGATAAACGCCCTGGCCTGCGAGGAGGCCGGGGTGTCGAAAAATCGCTCGGCGCTGGTGTGCTCCAGCACCTGACCGCTGTGCATAAACAGCACATCGTCGGCGAGCCGCTTCGCCTGATGCAGGTCGTGGGTCGTCATGACGATGCGCGTGCCGCTTTGGTGAAACTCGTTCACTGCATCTTCCACCGCCTTAATGGCGGCGGGATCAAGGGCGGAGGTGGGTTCATCCAAAAACAGCACGGAAGGGGTTAACAGCCAAGCGCGGGCCAGGGTGAGCCGCTGCTGCTCGCCGCCAGACAGCACCCGCGCGGGGCGCTTGGCCAGAGCTGCTAAGCCGAACTTCTCCAGCGCCTGCCAGGCGAGTGCTTTGCGCTCCCGGCGAGGCACGCGTTTGACGGCCAGGGCGTAGATCAGATTATCGATCACCGAGCGACGCAGCAGCACCGGCCGCTGAAACACCATGGCCTGCACGGGAGGTACGCCTTCCCAGCTAACGTGGCCGCTGCTAGGGCGGAGTAGACCGTGAGCCAAACGCATGAACAGACTTTTACCCGCCCCGTTAGGCCCCATGATCAACGTGCGCTGACAGCCAGACAGCGTGAGGGTGGTGGGCACCAACAAGGCGTGTCCACGATGGGTAAAGCTCGCCTGCTGAAAGTGCAGGGCTGGCACATCGGCCTGTGAGGTGAAAGAGGAGGTAGTGAGCGGTGCATTCATCCTAACCGCCTCTTGGCCGCTTCACTGACCGCATGGGCCAGCGCATTGATGAGGGTGACCAGCGTCAGCAGTACGATGCCCAACCCGAGCGCCAGGGGAAGATCCCCCTTGCTGGTCTCCAGCACGATGCTGGTGGTCATCACCCGAGTCACGCCGTCGATATTGCCACCGACGATCATCACCGCGCCCACTTCGGCGCTGGCCCGGCCAAAGCCCGCTAGAATCACCGTCAGCAGGCCAAAGCGCGCATCCCACAGTAGGGTGGGCATCATGCGTAGCTGGGTCAGCCCCAGCGAACGTAGCTGCTCGGCGTACTCATGGTGCAGGGCTTCCACCTGCTGGCGCGTCAGCGCAGCGATAATGGGAAACACTAGGATGACTTGAGCAATTACCATGGCACTGGGCGTGAACAGCAGCCCAAACGAGCCTAGTGGTCCTGCCCGGGAGAGCAGCAAATAGACACATAGCCCCGCCACGACCGGCGGTAGCCCCATCAGTGCATTGAGTACGACGATCAGTCCGTTACGCCCAGGAAAACGCCATAGGGCGAGCGCCGCTCCCACTGGCAGCGCCAAGGCGCTGGCGATTAGCACGGCGACCAGCGACACCTGTAAAGAGAGCACCACGATATCGATCAAATCTGAGTCCATGCCCAGAATCAGCGCGAGTGCCGTATAAAAAGGGTTATCACTTGCTGACATAAGTACCTGATGTAGAAGCGTCGGGCCGCGCACACGATAGTGCGGTGGCCACGGGAGAATCGCGAGAGCTCAGCGTTTTCGTTAGGCTGCATAGTGTACGTTTACTTGATGTTATGCATTGGCTACTGAAATATATGCAGTCATACGCAGCTAAATGCAGGGTGAGCGATGTCAAACGACTATTTGACCACCGCTGAGGTGGCGGACTATCTGCGTTTGAAAGAGCGCAAGGTGTACGACCTGGTGCGTCAGGGCCATATCCCCTGCAGCCGTGCGACGGGAAAGCTGCTGTTTCCTCGACAGCATATTGATATGTGGGTGCTTAGCCACTTGGAAGGCGACCAGGCGCAGCGGCAGCCGCCTCCGCCGGTATTGGCGGGCAGCCAAGACCCGCTGCTGGAGTGGGCTGTGCGAGAGAGCGGGAGTGACTTGGCCTCGTTGTGTCAAGGCAGTGGCGACGGCGTCCGACGCTTGCTGGAAGGCAGGGCGATGCTAGCGGGGATCCATCTGCTCGACGCGGCTTCTGGGCGCTATAACGAACCTGCTGCGTTGGGCCTAGGCGGAGTGCGCGATCTGATCGTGCTGCACTGGGCCACGCGCCGCCAGGGGCTGCTTTTAGCGCCGGGGAATCCATTGGACATTCGGACGGTGGGCGACATTGCCAAGCGCAAAGCCATGCTTGCCCACCGCCAGCCAGGCGCAGGGGCCGCGCAGCTCTTGAACTGCATGCTACAGCAGGCGGGCGTTGCGCCCGAAGTGCTGAGATGGGCGGCCCATCCCGCGCTCAGCGAAGACGATTTAGCGCTGACCATTGCCCAAGGTGAAGCCGATGTTGGGCTGGGGATGGAGTCTGCCGCGCAACGCCAGCAGCTGGACTTTATCCCGCTGGTGGAGGAGTCGTTTGATCTGGTGATGCATCGTCGCAGCTACTTTGAGCCTGCCGTTCAAGCCTTGTTTGAATTTGCCAGAGAGCCCCGGTTTGCCCAGCGTGCGAGTACGCTAAGGGGGTATGATGTGAGCCAGCTAGGTCGCGTGTTGTACAACGCTTAAGCGCGTAGCGACTAGTCTGATTCGGTCTCTACGCTTGACGATTGTATAAGATGCGCCACACTGGAGAGGTGTTGTAGACGTAACCTCATCACGAAAAGATCATCACGAAAAGGAAAGCACGATGAATCAAGCACTGAATGGTAAACGTGTTGCTATTTTAGCCACCGACGGTTTTGAAGAGTCCGAGCTGAGCGTACCTCGCGCGGCGCTCCAAAAAGAGGGTGTTGAAGTGCATATTGTCTCGCCGGAAGGCAAGGGCATTCGCGCTTGGGCAGAAACCGACTGGGGCGATACCTACGAGGCCGACAAGGCACTGGCAGACGTTAGCGAGTCCGACTACCACGCCCTGGTACTCCCCGGCGGCCTGTTCAACCCTGACGAGCTGCGCCTGAACGAAGACGCCCTGAGCTTTGTAAAAGCGTTCTTCCAGGCGGGCAAGCCCGTCGCCGCCATTTGCCACGCGCCGTGGATTTTGATTAACGCTGGCGTGGTTGAAGGGCGCAAGATGACCTCCGTGCCGAGTGTCGCCCAAGATCTGCGAAATGCGGGTGTGAACTGGGTGGATGAGCCGGTAGTAGTCGATAGCGGCCTCGTGACCAGCCGCACACCCAAAGACCTGGACGCCTTTAATTCCAAACTGCTGGAAGAGCTGCAGGAAGGGCGCCACTCAGGCCAGCACGCTTAATGGCGTGGTATCACCAGTGGGCAAGCTTTGCCAAAAGGCTTGCCCACGTTGTTGCAAAACCGATGAAGCGGGACAGTGGCCGCAGCGGGATGATGGTACACCCCTACCGCGGTTACGGTTCCCAGCGGGAAATATTTGTGATGGGCCGAGTGTTCCGCCAAGCGGCACTCGGCCGCGCCATTCCTAGACGCGGTATGCTGCGCGATACCGCCGACGTCGCGCGGCGAGTGTTCCGGCGTGGCCTCGCCAATGCCAAAGTCGATATTCGGGTGGGGGGCAATGAGCTCTGTTTAACCACCGACCGAGACGGTTACTTTGATGCCCACCTGCCGATTAGTACGTCTTTGCCAGTCGATGTTTCCTGGCATCGCGCCGATATTTTGGTCCATGCCGAGGGGCACCCACCGATCCGTACCAGCGTAGAAGTGTACGTACCACCTCCTGAGGCGGACCTGTTGGTGATCAGCGATATCGACGATACGGTGATGTTCACCGGCGTGGCGGAAAAGCTCAAAATGCTTTACCGACTGTTTGTGCGCAAGCCCCACCGACGGACGGCGTTTCCCGGTGTAGCATCGCTCTATCAGGCGCTTTACCGTGGGCAGACCGAAAAGGCCGAGCGGCCGATTCTTTATGTTTCTCGTGGCCCGTGGGCGATTTATGAAATGTTGGAAGCTTTCTTCCAAATCAACCGGATTCCAGTGGGCCCTATTCTGTTTTTACGGGAGTGGGGGATCTCATGGCGTAAGCCGTGGCCCCGTCGAGCGGAGGATCATAAGCGTGACCTGATCGACCGCATGCTGGCGCTGTATGACGACATGCCCTGCATTTTGATTGGCGATAGCGGCCAGCACGACCCGGAAGTCTACACGGAGGTCGTCAAAGCTTACCCGGATCGGATCAAAGCGATTTATATTCGCCGCGTCGACAGCGACCCCCAGCGGGAAGCCGCCATTCAGCGTCTGCGCGATGAGTTAGCCCATACCGATTGTGAGCTGGTCTTGGCCGTAGATAGCATTTTGATGGCAGAGCATGCCCACGCTAAAGGCGATATCTCCGCCCGCGGGCTGCAAGCGGTTCAGCGCGACGTCGAAGCCCATCGTAACGAGCCTGCCTAAGCTGTGTTCCCCCGCCATTCGTGGTAAAAATGAGCGTTGATGTCTCTCTTACTTGGCGGGTTCCGGTGTTGTGATGCTCATCCTCTTAATTGTGCTGGCGTTGGCTATTTTTGTGCTGCCCAACCTATGGGCAAAATGGGTATTAAAGCGCCATACCCGAGGGCGTGATGATTACCCAGGTACCGGTGCGGAATTGGCCGAACACCTGATACGCCGTATGGGTGTGGAGGGCGTACGGGTAGAGCGCACCGAACAGGGCGACCATTACGACCCTGAGGCACGCTGTGTACGCTTAACGCCCGATCACTACGATGGCCGTTCGCTTACGGCGGTAACCGTTGCCGCCCATGAGGTGGGCCATGCTATTCAGCACCATGAAGGTTATGCGCCGCTGCTGGCCCGCAGCCGTTTGGTGCAAGTGGCGCAAAAAGCGGAAAAGCTAGGCGCTATTTTGATGATGGCCGCGCCGTTTCTGTTCCTGCTGACGCGGCTACCCGGTGGGCTTGCGATGATAGTCGTCATGGCGGTGATTAGCTTCGGCACCGCCGCGCTGGTGCATCTGGTCACGCTGCCGGTGGAGTTCGATGCTAGCTTTAACCGCGCGCTGCCGCTGCTAAAAGAGTACGTGCCGCCCGCCGATATGGCCGGTGCCCGACACGTACTCACCGCCTGCGCCTTTACCTATGTGGCCGCGTCGCTAGCCAGCGTGATGAACCTGGGTCGCTGGCTGGTGATTTTAAGGCGCTGATTTAAAAGTGCTGATTTAAAAGTACTGGTTTAAAAATGGTGGGCGGCCATTACTCACTACTCCGGCTTGTTCGCCAGAATCACCGCACGGCGTGGGGCGGGGTAGCCTTCAATGGTGCGGCTGCGGTCATTCGGGTCGAGAAAGTCCGCCAGCGACTGGTAGGTCATCCACTCGGTGGAACGCTGCTCATCGAGCGTCGTCATCGCTTCATCTACCACCCGTACATTGGTGAAGCCGCAGCGCTCCAGCCAGTGGCACAGTGCTTTGGAGGAAGGCAGAAAGTAGACGTTGGGCATCGCGGCGTAGCGCTCGCCGGGTACGAACACGGTCTGCTCGTCGCCTTCCACTACCAGCGTCTCCAGTACCAGCTCACCGCCAGGGGCCAGCGCGCCTTTTAGCTGCTGCAAGTGCTCGAGCGGCGAGGGGCGGTGGTACAGCACGCCCATGGAGAACACCGTGTCGAAGAAGCCCAGGTTCTCCGGTATGTCCTCGATACCCACCGGCAGAAACTGTGTACGTCCTTCATCGGCGTTGCCGACAAAGTGGCGCACCGCCTGAAACTGCCAGTAAAAGCGTGGGGAAGGGTCAATCACCAACACGAAAGCCGCGCCTGCACCCGCCATACGCCAGGCGTGGTAGCCGCTGCCGCCGCCCACGTCCAGCACTTTGCGGTACTTCAACGGCGCGAGATGCGGCGCGACGCGTTGCCATTTCCAGTCAGAGCGCCACTCGGTGTCGATTTCGATACCACCCAGGTTGAATGGCCCTTTACGCCACGGAGCCAGCTTGCGCAGCAGATTGAAGCACTGGCGCTGCTGGCTGTCGGTGAGGTCTATTTCCACCGTCAGCGTGTCGCTGTTTAGATCCACACGGCGCTCTTCCGGCAATGGCGGCAGCTTGGCCACGGCTTTTTCCCAGGCAGAGAGATCGCCGTGGCGCTGGCGGTCCAGCCCGCTGGCGAGCTGTTCCGGAAGCTTGGCAAGCCAGGGCGTCAGCGAGGCGTCCTGGGCGGCTTGGTCCAGAAACGCTTGATACAGCACGCGATGATCGTCGGGGAGTAGCGCCACCTTAACCCTCCTTAAAGGCGATCAGCGAGGTGAAGTTCAGGTACTGGAACCAGGTCATGGAGCGGGGAAAACCCGCCAGCGACAAGCGCTCGTGCAGCGCATCGAGCGTATCGGGAATCAGCACGTTCTCAAGCGCGGTGCGCTTTTGGCTGATCTCCATATCGCTGTAGCCATTGGCACGCTTGAAGTCGTGGTAGCGCTCAACTCGCCAAGCGTTGTCGCGCTCGTCGGCATCAATGGTCTTTTCCGACAAAATCAGCACGCCGCCGGGCTCAAGCGCATCAAAAAGCCGCTTGAGTAGCGCATCACGATCGGCCGGTGGCAAAAACTGCAGCGTAAAGTTGAGAATGATCATCCCCGAAGGCGCATACTCGTAGGTACGAATATCGGCTTCTTCCACTTGCATGGCGTGGTCAGGGCACTCATCGAGAAAGGTCTGCTTCGCTCGGGCGGCCATGGCCGGGGAAAGGTCGATACCGGTATAGCGGAACGCATCGGCGGGTAGCGCGCCTGCCAGGGCGAGTCCGGATGCGCCCAGCGAGCAGCCCAGATCATAAACATGGGCGCCGTGGCGCAGATGGCGTTTGGCAATCAGGCTCAGCATGCCCAGAATTTGGCCGTAGCCGGGCACCGAGCGGCGGATCATATCGGGGAAGCACGCGACGACCTGCTCGTCAAAGGAGAACCTAGCCACCTTGTCTAGGGGTGTTGAAAAGATAGCGTCGCGGTAAGATGCATCACTCATGGGCAAGCCAGGATGGTTAATGAGGCTGCGTAGTTTACGCGCCCTTGTTAACGCAGAACAGGCCTGATCAACACAGATTCCTGCCTCACGGAACGACGCCACAGGAGAAGGCACATGGCTTCAGCAACAGCAACTCCCGATACGCTACCCGCTTGGCAAATGCTCTCACAGCACGCCCAGGCGCTTAAGCATGTCCACTTGAAAAACCTGTTTGGGGATGACCCTGGCCGTTGGCAGCACTTTACTCGTCAGGTGGCGGGGCTCACTCTCGATCTTTCCAAGCAGCGTTGGGACGACGATACGCTGGAGCACCTGCTGGCGCTGGCCCAAGAGGCGGGGGTGCCCGGGGCCATCGAGGCGCTGCTGAGCGGTAAGCGGGTGAACGTCAGTGAAAACCGCCCAGCGCTGCATACTGCGCTGCGTTTGCCCGCAGATGCCCACTTGGAAGTCGAGGGTGAAGATATTGTGGGGGCCGTGCATGACAGCCTGGCGCAGATGGAGCGCCTAGTGCAGCGCCTACATGCGGGCCAATGGCGTGGGGCCACCGGCAAGCCCATCCGCCACGTAGTGAATTTGGGGGTGGGAGGTTCGGATTTAGGGCCGCTGATGGTGACCCATGCTCTCGCGGACTATCGCCCCAGCGATATTCACCCGGTGGAGGTGCATTTTGCCTCCACGATGGATGGCTCCCAATTGGCGGACTACCTCAGCCGGTTCAACCCTGAAACCACGCTATTCGTGCTGTCGTCCAAGTCGTTCACCACCATTGATACGCTCTCCAACGCCAACACGGCCCGCGATTGGCTAATCGGGCGGCTTACACAGCACGCCGACCTGCCAGAAGTCAGCCCCCATGCCAAACCGATCAGCGCAGAGTTGATTGTGCGCCAGCACTTTATTGGTGTATCCGCCAGCCCTGACAAGATGAGCGAGTGGGGGATTACCCCGGACCACCAGCTGATGTTTTGGGAGTGGGTCGGCGGGCGCTACTCGCTGTGGGGCACCATTGGGCTGCCGATTGCGTTGGTAATTGGCATGGAGAACTTCCGCGAACTGTTGGCGGGCGCCCATGCCATGGATAGCCACTTCCGCGATGCACCGCTGGAGGACAATCTGCCGGTGTTACTGGGCTTGGCAGGTATCTGGAACGTTAACTTTTTGGATATTCGCGCTCACTCGATTCTGCCCTACGACGGGCGGCTTGAGTACTTTGCCGCCTATCTTGAGCAGTTGGAGATGGAGTCCAATGGCAAATCGGTGACGCGCCAGGGCCAAGCGGTGAACTACTCCACCTGCCCGGTGCTGTGGGGCCAGTTGGGCCCTAATGCCCAGCATGCGTTTTATCAACTGCTTCACCAGGGCACGCAGCCGGTGGTGTGCGATTTTATCGCGCCGCTTAAGCGTTACGATGAGGTCGAAAATCTGGATACCCGCCGCCATTTGAAGTCGCAGCATCGCTTGGCGCTGGCCAACTGTTTTGCCCAGTCCCGTGTGCTGATGTTGGGCGACGATGCGCTGGAAGAGGATGGCCCTCGCCCCGAACACAAGCGCTACCGGGGTAATCAGCCCTCTTCAACGGTGCTGCTGGATAAGCTCACGCCTGCCACGCTAGGGTCGTTGATAGCGCTGTATGAACACAAAGTCTTCGTGCAGGCCGTGATTTGGGACATTAACCCCTTTGACCAGTGGGGCGTCGAGCTAGGCAAGCAGATTGCCACCGATACCCAGGCAATTATCGACGGGGAAGGTGATATTGGCCGCATGGACGCCTCTAGCCGCGGGCTGATTGAAGCGTTTTGGGCCGCAGAGCAGCAGTAGGACGCCCAACTCATATGGCTGGATATACAGCTTTTTGCTTTTCCGCTATCCTGTGTGCTTTTCTTCGCGGCCTCACTTGGTGAGAGTCCTGGGCGCCGTTTTTTCACGGCACCCGTTGAGGCTGCCAGTACGCTTTTGTTCAGTACGTTTTTTCAGGAACCGACGTTACATGACCCAGTTTGATGCCTCCCAGTACGGCGCGAGCTCTATCGAGGTCCTATCAGGGCTCGATCCGGTACGTAAGCGTCCCGGTATGTATACCGATACCTCGCGGCCTAACCACCTCGCCCAAGAGGTCATCGACAACAGTGTCGATGAGGCGCTCGCCGGGCACGCTTCAAACATCAGCGTGGTACTCCATAGCGACGGTGCCATTGAAGTGCAGGATAACGGCCGCGGTATGCCCATCGACCTGCACCCGGAGCACGGTGTGTCAGGGGTCGAGCTCATTCTTACCAAGCTCCATGCGGGTGGTAAGTTCTCCTCTTCGAGCTATCGGTTTTCTGGCGGCCTTCACGGCGTGGGCGTGTCGGTGGTCAATGCGCTGTCACGGCGTTTAG
>Ga0209128_1002359_pt1 | contig 12256 bp, 9 predicted proteins | sample ETNvirnome_6_100_FD_184072 | JGI IMG/M metagenome (GOLD analysis project Ga0209128, IMG submission 184072) | Marine viral communities from the Pacific Ocean - ETNP_6_100 (SPAdes) (version 2) | ecosystem: Environmental > Aquatic > Marine > Oceanic | place: Pacific Ocean | collected 2013-06-19 | reverse complement strand
GACCTATGTCCAACGACGCAGTCGCCCATTCGTTCAACACTCTTGGCATTGTCGGCACCGGGGCCATGGGTAGAGGGATTGCTCAGCTCGCCGCGCAGGCAGGCCTGAACGTCATGCTATTTGATGTAAAAGAAGGCGCGGTGGCGGAAGCGACTGCCTTTATTCATGAGTTATGGCAGCGTAGCGCCGACAAGCAGCGGATTACCCAAGCCCAAGCCGAGCAGTACGGCGAACGATTGATTGAGGCCCGCGACCTCGCCGCCCTCGCCCCCTGCGATATCGTCGTTGAAGCAATTATCGAGAAGCTGGAAGCCAAGCAGGGGCTGTTTAGCGATTTAGAGGGCATTGTTCGCCAGGATGCCGTTCTTGCCACCAACACCTCTTCGCTGTCTGTTACCGCGATTGCTGCCGCCTGCCAGCACCCAGAGCGCGTGATTGGCTTTCACTTTTTCAATCCCGTCCCACTGATGAAAATTGTGGAAGTGATTCCAGGGTTACGTACCGCTAACGACGTCACCCAGCGGGTCAATGCCTTGGGCACCTCCATGGGCCACTTTACCGCCCAGGCCACCGATACCCCTGGCTTTCTGGTCAATCACGCCGGGCGCGCCTTTGGTACCGAAGCGCTGCGCGTTCTGAGTGAGAGCGTGACCGACCCTGCCACCATTGACCGCATCATGGTGGATCAAGGCGGTTTTCGGATGGGGCCGTTTACCCTGCTGGACCTGACGGGTCTGGATGTTTCCCATGCGGTGATGGAGTCGGTGTACCACCAGTATTATGAAGAGCCGCGCTTTCGCCCTTCACCGCTCACCCGCCAGCGGCTCTCAGCAGGCTTGCTGGGGCGCAAAACCGGTGAAGGCTTTTATCGCTACGTGGATGGCCAGCAGCAGATGCCGGAAGAGCCCGCCATTGCGACAGCCTCGCCTTGCCCCGTGTGGATCAGCCAAGACGACCCTGGCAGCGCCGCCCAGCTTGCCGAACTGGTCGCCACGGCGGGCTGGCCACTAGAAAGTGCGGATCAGCCCTCCTCAGAGGCGCTGTGCCTGCTGACACCGCTGGGCGAAGACACCACACAGTGCGCTCTGCGCCAAGGCTTGAATGCCGAGCAGTGCGTCGCGGTGGATATGCTGGCGGGGCTGGATAAGCGCCGCAGCCTGATGGCCTCCCCCATTACCCGACCCGAACTAGTCAATGCCGCCGCCAGCCTGTTGAATGCTGACGGCACGCCGGTCAGCACCCTACAAGACAGCACCGGCTTTGTGCTGCAGCGCGTGGTGGCCTGCATCGTCAACGTTGGGGCAGATATCGCACAGCAAGGCGTTGCGGCACCCGCCACTATTGATCGTGCGGTGGAACTTGGCCTGGGCTACCCATTTGGCCCGCTGCGCATGGGCGACCATTACGGCGCTTCGCGCATCCTGACCATTTTGAACAACCTATTAGACGCCACCGGTGACCCCCGCTATCGCCCTAGCCCGTGGCTGCGCCGCCGCGCCGCGCTGGGCATGCCCCTCACTGACGGGCCAACGGGCTGAAACCCCTCAGTTTCAATTACGGCTTAAGTAAGGCTTACACAAACAAGGAAAATAACCATGCAAGACGCCTATATTTACGACGGATTACGCACCCCTTTCGGTCGCCATGGCGGCAGCCTAGCGGCCATTCGCCCGGATAAGCTGCTGGGCTTAACGCTCAAAGCACTGGTGGCGCGTAATCCGTTTGCCCCAGAAAGCTACGAAGAGGTGTTGGCGGGTTGCACTAACCAAGCGGGGGAAGATTCTCGCAACGTGGCCCGTCACGGTGCGCTGCTAGCGGGCCTGCCGATTGAGGTGGCAGGCCAAACCGTCAACCGCCTGTGCGGTAGTGGCCTAGCCGCGATGATGGATGCCGCCCGTGCCGCTCGCTTAGGCGAAGGTGAGCTATTTTTGGCTGGCGGCGTGGAGTCCATGTCCCGCGCGCCTTACGTGCTGGGCAAAGCCGACTCCCCCTACGCTCGCAATCAGCCGATGTTTGATACCGTGATTGGCTCGCGCTTTCCCAACCCGTGGATTGCCAAAGAGTACGGCAGCCACAGCATGCCGGAAACTGCCGATAACATTGCCCACGACCTGAACATTGGCCGCGAGGCCAGCGACGCCTTTGCCGCCCGCTCCCAAGCGCGCTATGCCAAGGCGCTGGCAAACGGCTTTTATGAAGGCGAAATGTTTGGGGTAGAAGTGCCTCAAGGGCGCAAACAGCCGCCGCTGTTGGTAGATAAAGATGAGCATCCCCGCGCTGAAAGCACCGAGGAAAAACTGGCCAAACTCGGCGCGCTGTTTGAAGGCGGTGTCGTGACCGCAGGCAACGCGTCTGGATTAAATGACGGGGCTGCCGCGCTGATTGTCGGCACGCGTGCAGCAGGCGAGCGAGCTGGGCTTGCTCCGCGAGCACGTATCGTTGCCAGCGCCGTGGCGGGCGTTGCTCCCCGGGTTATGGGCCTGGGGCCGGTACCCGCCTCGCAAAAAGCTCTGGCCCGGGCTGGCCTTTCACTTGAACAAATGGACGTGATTGAAATTAACGAAGCCTTTGCGGTGCAGGTATTGGGATGCGTTCAGCAGTTGGGGCTTTCCGCCGACGATCCGCGCCTTAACGCCAACGGTGGTGCCATTGCCATTGGCCACCCGCTGGGTGCCTCGGGCGCACGTTTGGCGCTCACTGCCCTGCGCCAGCTAGAAGCCACTGGCGGGCGCTATGCGCTGGTCACCATGTGTATTGGCGTTGGCCAGGGCATTGCGACCATCATTGAACGCCTAGACAGCTAACCGCCCTCCTGCGGCGCTAGCACAGTATCTAAGGCAGGCGCCGCAGGCCAAGCGTTGACTAAGCTCTCTTATCGCGCTTTGCAACGCCCCAGCGCAGGTATGCGATACTTGCCACTCAATGATTGATTAGCCGAGACGCTTGATGGAACCAACCGACGCCGCTGCTGATGAGCCGCAATCACCCGAAAAAGATCGCAACTTTGTCACCGCGCTTGCGCGGGGGTTAGAACTGCTCCGCGCTTTTGGAACAGGGGAAGAGTACCTGGGCAATGCAGAGCTCTCTAATCGCACCCACATCCCGCGCCCCACGGTGTCCCGGTTAACCTATACGCTGACCCAGTTAGGCTACCTGCAACACAACCGTCACCTGGAGAAGTACCGCCTCGGGCCAGGTGTGCTGGCGCTGGGTTACCGCTTTCTGGCCAATATGGGCATTCGCGAAATTGCTCGCCCCCATTTACAGCACTTTGCCGACGCCACCGACTGCAACGTGAGCCTGGGCGGTGCCGACCGCAGCGACATGGTGTATCTGGAAACCTGCCACGGCCACGGCCCGCTGATTATTCGCTTAGATGTTGGCTCTCGTCTACCGATTGCCACCTCGGCGATTGGTCGTGCCTGGCTGTGCGGATTATCTGACGAGCGCCGCCAACAGGTGATACAAGAGCTAGCCGCGTTTCACGGCAGCGATTGGCCGCGCCTTCATGCCGGTATTGAACAGAGCCTGCGCGACTATGCCGAGTATGGCTTTTGCCTATCCGAACAGGATTGGCAGCGGGATATCAGCGCCGTGGCCATGCCGCTCATTTTAGAAGATGGTGCCGAAGTGATGGCGATTAACTGCGGTGGCTCTAGCCTGCGTTTAGATCATGATCGATTGGTCAACAACCTTGGCCCCAGGCTCAAGGAAGTAGCAGCGAAAATTAAGCAGGAGCTGGCCCCCAAGTATCGTGCGTCACGTTAAGAAACGACGGCTTACCTTTCACTAACGCTCGTTTGATTGCATCATAGGCCTTCACTGCATGTGAAGGCACTGAGGAGGAGGGATGCCAAACGAGTGGCTCACTCAACAGGGCGAGCGTGTCTCGCTGCACGGCGAATGGACACTACGCCACTACGCTGAACTGAAGCGCGCCCTACAGCAGCAGGGTCAGCTAAGCTCGGCATCGCTGTCGCTACCCGGCTTTGAGGGGCTGGATACCGCCGGTGCGGCGCTGATCGTTGAGCTGATTGGTGTTGAAAAAACCAAACAAATTGGCGAGTGGGCAAGCGATCTTCCCCAGGTGCAGCAGGCCTTGCTAATACGCATTGCCGAGGCTATGGACGCTCCGCTTGAGAGCCCCACACCCCGCCCCAACCGGATTAGCGAAGCCTTAGCGACAGTGGGCCAGCAAATGGTGGCGCTGGGGTCTCAGCAGCGCCAGCTACTGGCTTTCATTGGCTTGGTGCTGGCCACATTTACCTCACTTCTGTTTCGACCCCGCCACTGGCGTATTACCGCCACCGTCGCGCATATTCAGCAAAGTGGCTTGAATGCGGTGCCTATCGTTGCGCTCTTAACCTTTATGGTGGGCGCAGTGGTGGCGTTTTTGGGGGCCACGGTGCTCCAAGACTTCGGTGCAACGGTTTACACCATTGATCTCGTAGCATTTTCATTTTTACGGGAATTTGGCGTGCTCTTGGCCGCGATACTTTTGGCAGGCCGCACTGCCAGCGCCTTTACCGCCCAGCTTGGCGCGATGAAATCCAACGAAGAGATTGATGCCCTTAAAACATTGGGACTCGACCCGATTGAGCTGCTAGTGCTTCCCCGGGTGATGGCGATGTTGATCAGCCTACCGCTGCTGGCGTTTGTGGGCATGCTGAGCGGCCTCGTCGGCGGCGCGGTGGTGGCCACCCTATCGCTGGATATTTCTGTGAGTCAGTTCATCACCACACTGCAAAAAGACGTGTCGGTCACTCATTTTCTGGTCGGCTTGAGCAAAGCGCCGGTATTTGCCTTTGTGATTGCCGTCATTGGCTGCCTAGAAGGGTTTAAAGTTAGCGGCAGTGCCCAATCGGTAGGCGCCCACACCACCTCAAGCGTGGTGCAGTCCATCTTTATGGTGATTCTGATAGATGCGTTAGCGGCGCTATTTTTCATGGAGATGGGCTGGTGACCGAGCGATATTCAGAGATGCCGCAACAGCCCGAGCGCGATGAAGCGGTTATCCGCGTGCAGGGGCTGGTGAATCGATTTGGCGACAACGTCGTTCACGAAGGGCTAGACTTGACCCTCTACCGAGGCGAAATTCTCGGCGTTGTCGGCGGCTCAGGTACCGGTAAATCAGTTCTACTGCGCAGTATTGTGGGCTTAAAGCGGCCAAATGACGGCACAGTAGAAGTGCTGAACCAGCGGTTAAATGAGTTAAGTGAGTCCCAACGCAGCCAGGTCGAGCGGCGCTTTGGGGTGCTCTTTCAACGTGGGGCGCTGTTTAGTTCGCTCAACCTGCAAGAAAACGTTGCGCTGCCGCTTATCGAGCACGCCAAACTCTCTAGGGAAGAGGCCGAGTATCTGGCGCGTATCAAGCTCTCGCTGGTAGGCCTGCCCCCTCATGCCGCCCGACAATTTCCAGAATCGCTCTCTGGGGGCATGGTGAAACGTGCCGCGCTTGCCAGGGCACTCGCCCTGGACCCGGATATTTTGTTTCTCGATGAGCCTACCGCAGGACTCGACCCCATTGGCGCCGCCGCGTTTGACCAACTGCTGGTCACGCTGCGCGATGCAATGGGCTTTAGCGTTTTTTTGGTCACCCACGACCTCGATACCCTCTATGCAGCCTGCGACCGGGTCGCTGTGCTGTCGCAAAAACGCGTTCTGGTGGTGGATACTCTGGAAAACGTCGCGAAAACGGACGACGAGTGGGTACAGGATTACTTTAATGGACCACGTGGACGCGCTGCACAGCGCTCTGCTGGCCCAACCTCTTCTCAGGAGTGACGCACATGGAAACCCGCGCGCACCATATTTTGATTGGCCTGTTTACCGTGCTGACGGCCGCTGCCGCCCTGCTGTTTGCGCTCTGGATGAGCTATGCGGCTGACCAACGCGACTATCAACCCTACCGCATTTTGTTCGAGCGCAGCGTCAGCGGCCTCTCGGTGGGTAGCAAGGTGCAGTACAACGGCATTGAAGTGGGCGATGTCACCGAGCTTTCCCTCAATCCTGACGATCCACGCCAAGTGATCACGCTTATTCGCGTGTATGAAGACACTCCGATTAAAGTGGATACCCGCGCAAAGCTAGCCTTTGCCAGCATTACCGGCAGTATGTCCGTGCAACTCTATGGCGGCACCCCAGAAAGCCAACGCTTGCTAGCGCAGAGCAGCGCCGATACGCCTTTCATTAAAGCCGACCCGTCGCCTATTGCTACGCTGCTTGACGAAGGCGAAGAGATGGTCGAAAACCTCAATGCGATTTTGCAGAGTGTGAACGAGCTCTTCAATGACAATAATCGTGAGCAAGCAGGCAATATCCTGACCAATATTGCCCAAATCACCGAGATGATTGCCTCTCAGCAGTCTGCCCTGGATGAAAACATGGCGCTCTTTGGCGATGTGTCACGCCAAGCCTCCACCACGCTTGAAAGCATCGAATCGCTTAGCCTAGAGGCGAACCGCTTGCTGAGCCAGGAGGGTCAGCAGGTGATGCGCAGCGCAGAGAGCGCCAGCCGCAATGTTGCCAGCGCTGCCCAGCGGATAGAACAGTTGGTGAACGATAACGCGGGTGCTGTCGAAAGCACTCTACAAAGCACTCGCGACATTGCCCCGGCCCTAGCGGCGTTACGCTCGACACTCGCCACCCTCGACCGCATTACACGGGAGCTTGAGGAGAGCCCCACGGACTTTTTCCTAGGCCGCGACCAAGTAGAGGAGTTCCACCCATGAACATGCACGCTTTACGTAACGGCTTTTTTCTAAGTGCCTTACTTACCCTTTCGGGCTGCTCTATTTTACCGGAGAAAGCGCCATCGACGCTGTATCGCTTGCCTGCTACCACGATGCAGAGCGACCCTGCCACCATCACGCAGCCAGAGCGACTGGGTATCGCTACACCAGAAGCGGGCCACCTGCTCAGCAGCAATCGTATCGTGGTGTTTCCCGAAGGCAATGTGGTCAATGTGTATGAGGGTGCTCGCTGGCATGAAGATACACCGGACATGCTGCAAGCCCAGCTGATTGCAGGGCTGCAGCAGCAAGAGCTGTTCGCCAACGTGAGCAGCGATCGGCTCCCTCACGACTTGCTGCTATTAAGCGAGCTGCGCCACTTTCAGAGCGAGTATGACACCTCTCCGCCAAGCGTTAACCTGCAGTTAGACGTTCAATTACTCGGCGCGGACCAACAGCCCGTGGCCTCCACCAGCTTTGCGATTCGGGAGCGCGCCACAAGCACTGGGATACCCGATGTGGTGAGCGCCTTTGGTAGCGCCACCGACCGTTTAACCGAACAGTTGGCGAGCTGGTTAATCACAAACGCGCCGAATTAACAGTGCCGCCTAACGCGGCGGCGCGGGCAAGGCACTTTTTCTTATATACTCTTTTGGGTCTTTGGGGTAGAAGTGCTCTGGTTGTCGTTCTAAGTGGGTAAAAAAGCGCGTGTCTTTGTAGGGCATCTTCATAAACCCCGACACGCCCAGCCCCTCGATTTGACTGACAGCAGCCAGCATTCGGCTCAGTAGGCTGCGAAACTCCTGCTCGCGTTGAGGGTCGAGCAGCCGATAGTAGCTATGGATTTTGAGATGTTTGGGCAGCGCTTCAAAGATGATCATACCGGTATGGTGAATCTCATTGAGCCGCTGAAGCAGTTGCATAATGGTATCCGGCAGCACCAATAGCTCTTCTGGGTCAGGACCATCTTCAAAGTAGCTGTGCTGCCGGGTGCGATCCTCCATTTCCGGCACCGCGCTCACTTCGTAATTAATCGCCATCTCTGGCTGGCAGTGAAACGCCTCCTCAGGGCTAGCACGCTCTAAGTGCAGCGTTTGGCGGGCATTGAACAGACAACTTTTAAATACCCCCTGGCGATGAATGGCCCGTGCTAAGTGCACCATGTTATTCACCGCTTCGATAAACGCGGGCTTTAGCGCTGGGTCATGCAGGTTGAGCGACGAATCAATATAGACCCCCTCCCGCTCCCAGCGCACCGCTAAACCACCGACGACTGGGTATTTGCCCAACCGGCTCACCGAAGCCAAAAAGGCTTTTTCGGTTTCTCCCATGCCCTGCATAAACTGTTTGTAGTAGCGATCAAGCTGCACATCATTGACGTCGTTTAACGTCTCTTCAGCGCTTGCCTCGCGCAAAAACGCCTTTCGTGAGCTGTACACCACGGTATCGATCTCTTGGCTAGCCGGGCGACGCAGGCCTTTTCCCCATACGGGCACTAGCGGCGTTTGGGGGGCGATTGGCAGGTCAACCATAACCAGCTTCGCCATGCGCGGCATTTCACGAATAAAGTAATCCCCCGCTTTACGCCGCACCTGTGGGTCGGGGTCGAGCATGCCATCCAGCGTGCGTGCAAACTCAATGGGCAACCCCAATGAGCTGGCCGGAATTGCTCGATGGCCAAAACGACAGGACTGCGCAGACGCTAGCGCATAGAGCGTACCTGCCGCCCCCTGCTCATCGAACCGTGGCGACGAGAGCGCTCCGTTAAGCTGCTCTTCACCGATAAAATAGACATCCCCCAGCCGTGCATTGGTTTGCTGCAGATTGTCCGACATCAACTCCATTACGTTGGCGCCCACGAACTGAAGCGATTCATCCAACTGTGCGAACACCGATGAGCCCCAGTCGATCAGCGCGATGGCCTCGCAGGTGGCGTCAAAGACCAGATTAGAGGGTTTAATGTCGCCATGCACCACCGGCCGCGCGTTCGGGCCTGTTTCACGACGCAGTGCTTGTAAGATGTCTGCTAACTGTGCAGCGATGCGCATAATTAACCGAGGTGAGAGCCTTCCCTGCTTGAGCGACACTTGCTCCAGATTCCAGCCAGGGGCACGCTCCATGACCAAAATCGACTGGCCGCGTGCGCGCTGGTAGGTAATGAGCTTGGGAATTCGAGGGTGCGATACCTGATCGAGCATGAACGCCTCCTCTTCGAGGCGTTCTTGTAAATGAGTGGGCAGCGTAATGCGTGAAAACTTGAACACGTAGTGCGCCTTGACGCCTTGCTGCCAAGCGCTACCCGCAAACACAAACCCGTAAGCCCCCTTACCAATCAGCTCGATATTTGAATAGCCCAACTGGGCAAGCTGCGCCTGGCACAGCGCTACCCAGTCTTTTAGCTTTCGCGCATCGTGATGGCTTAGCAGGTAGACCGACTGCTCTTCGGGTATGTAAAACTGCTGCAGCGGTGCCTGGCTCATAGCAAGGTGCCTACACGGTTAGGCCAGATGAAGCAGCATGCTTTCCGGCGCCTCGAGAAAGCCTTTCCAGGCGTTGCAGAAGCGAGCAATGGTACCGCCATCAATAAAGCGATGATCGCCTGCCCAGGTGACCGTCAAAATAGCCCGGCGCTGCACAGCCCCGTGCTCATCAAAGCGCGGCAGCCACTGGGTTTTGCCAATGGCCACAATGGCGGCTTCCGGCGCATTAATAATCGGCGCAGCGTAGGTTCCCCCAAGAGCACCAATGTTGGAGATACTAATGGTGCCGCCCTTTAGATCCGCCTGCTCCACGCGCCCTTCCCGAGCGGCATTGGTTAGCCTGCCGACCTCTTTGGCAATCTCAAACAGCGTTAAGCCCTCGACACCTTTCACGTTAGGTACCAAAAGCCCCGCTTTGCTATCCACCGCCATGCCGATATTGCACTGGTCGTAGTAGCTTAGCTCGTTGGCTTCGCTGTCTAACTGTGCATTGATGATCGGCGTCTCCGCCACGGCCAGCGCCATCGCTTTCATAAAGAACGGCATCAGCGTGAGCCGTTCGCCCTGCGCCTCTACCTGCGGCTTGAGCCGCTCGCGCAGCGCCAACAGCTCAGTGACATCAATCTCTTCACCGTAGTGAAAATGAGGAATGGAGCTAGCGGCCTCTACCATACGCTTGGCCATCACCGCGCGCACGCCGCGCAGCGGCTCTACTTTTGAGGGTGCTAAGCCTGTGCTTGAAGGCATCGAAACACTGGCCGTTTGGTGAGATACCGCTGGCGCGTTGAGGTGCGCTAGCACGTCTTCTTTCAACACTCGGCCATCTTTACCACTGCCTGAGATCTCCGACAGGGCTAGGCTGTGCTCGCGTACTAAGCGGCGCACCGCAGGGCTAGCGGGCACTTTGCCTGCAGCCGCCGGGGTAACGGCTTGGCTTTTAGGCGGCGGGCTATTTTCATCAGCGGCCACCCCGTGGCTACTGGGCGGCGCTGAAGGTGCCTGCTCGGTAGCAGCAGTATCGCTGTTCATCTGACCGGCGGCTTGGTATGCATAAAGCGGCGCGTGAACCTTGGCAATCTTCCCCTGGGCCACATACAGCTTGGTGACCGTCCCGGCTTCTGGCGCGGTGATTTCCACCAGCGCCTTGTCGGTCATCACTTCGACTATCGGCTGATCCTCTTCGATGGTGTCGCCTTCGGCCACGCGCCACTCCACCACTTCACACTCAACAATGCCTTCACCGATATCTGGCAGTAAAAAATCACTCATGGCTGTTCTCCCTGGCGCTAAAAGTTCACGCTTTCGCGAATCGCTTCAAAAATTTTCAGGTGGTCGGGCAAGTACTCTTTCTCCAGCACAAGTGGGAAAGGCGTATCCAGCCCGGTAACCCGAGTAATCGGCGATTCCAGATAGAGAAAACAGCGCTCTTGTATCGTTGCAGCAATTTCACCGGCAAAGCCGCCGGTGAGCGGCGCTTCATGGCTAACAATCATACGGCCGGTTTTGAATACCGACTCTGCCACGGTATCCACATCCCAGGGCAACAGCGAGCGCAGGTCGATGACCTCGCAAGAGATACCCTGCTCTTCAGCAAGCTCGGCGGCTTTGCTAATCACTTCCATCTGCGCGCCCCAGCCCACCAGGGTAATGTCGGTACCCTCTTTGATCACTTCTGCTTCACCAATTGGCAGTTGGTAATCCTCATCAGGCACTTCACCTACTGCGGCGCGGTAGAGCCGTTTTGGCTCTAAAAACAGCACGGGGTCGGGGTCACGAATCGCCGCTAGCAGCAGCCCTTTGGCTTGATAGGGGTTGCGCGGCACCACCACTTTTAAGCCCGGCGTGTGGGTAAAGTACGCCTCAGGTGATTGCGAGTGGTATAAGCCCCCGGAAATGCCGCCGCCATAGGGTGTGCGAATGGTGAGCCCGCCTACGTTGAAGAGATCCCCAGAGCGGTAGCGGAATTTGGCGGTCTCGTTAACGATTTGATCAAATGCGGGGAAGATGTAATCTGCAAACTGAATTTCAGCGACGGGAACAGAGCCTTGTGCGGCCAGTCCGTTAGCAAAGCCAATAATGCCTTGCTCCACCAGCGGCGTATTAAAGCAGCGCGCTTTGCCGTACTTCTCTTGTAAATGGCTGGTGGCTCGGAAAACACCGCCAAAAATACCCACGTCTTCACCAAAGCAGATGACTTTCTCATCTTCCGCCATGGCGATATCCAGCGCGTTATTAATCGCCTGGAGCATGTTCATCGTCGCCATATTACGCCTCTCCCTGAGTATCAGTGGCTGACGAAAGCGTCAGATCTAGCGATTTTGCGCCGCGCGGGTAGGCATCTGGGTAGCGGCGAATATGGCGCTTCAACTGATCCAGCTGGTGCTGTAGCGCAGGTGTCACATCGGCGTAAACATCGCTGATTAACGACTCCAGCGGCGGCGGCGGGCGTTTTTCGGCGCGCTTCATGGTTTCCAGCACTTCACGGCGCAGGCTCTCCTGCTGGGCAGCTTCCTCTTCATCGCTCCACCACCCTTTCTTCGCCAGCCAGCGCTGCATGCGTAGCAAGGGATCTTTGGCGCGCCACGCTTCCTCTTCGCTCTTAGCGCGATAGCCCGAGGGGTCATCCGAAGAGGAGTGGGCAGCCAACCGGTAGGACATGGCTTCAATCAGCACCGGCTGGTTCTGCTCAACGGCGATTTTTCGCGCTTGGCGGGTCGCTTCATATACCGCTAGGGCGTCGTTACCATCCACGCGAATCACGTGCATGTGGTAGCCAAAGGCACGGGGAGCAATGCCGTCAGCGGCAAACTGTTCTGTGGAGGGAGTAGAAATAGCGTAGCCGTTGTTGCGGCAGAAAAAGATCACCGGCACCTGATGCACCGCGGCCATATTAAGCGCGGCGTGAAAGTCCCCTTCTGAGGCTGCGCCTTCGCCAAAAAAGGTCAGCGTACAGTGGCCTTCACCGGCCAGCTTTTGGCCATAGGCATACCCGGTGGCTTGAGGAATCTGCGTCGCCAGCGGCGATGAGATGGTCATGTAGTGCAG
>Ga0209128_1002357_pt1 | contig 12261 bp, 27 predicted proteins | sample ETNvirnome_6_100_FD_184072 | JGI IMG/M metagenome (GOLD analysis project Ga0209128, IMG submission 184072) | Marine viral communities from the Pacific Ocean - ETNP_6_100 (SPAdes) (version 2) | ecosystem: Environmental > Aquatic > Marine > Oceanic | place: Pacific Ocean | collected 2013-06-19 | reverse complement strand
TTTTGGTTGGTTTCATTCTATATCCACAATTACATATTGGACTATGTTTATAAATCTTGTTTATAATCCACTTTATCACTTTTCAAGGAATTTCTTATTCATTGTTTTAGAAACAGACATAACAGAAGTTACATCAATAAACTGAGCATCTTTTCCATACATTCTATTGAAAGCTGAAGTACTATTTTGCCTATCATATGAATCACCAATGAAATAACTCAACACTTTAATTCCTCTGGTTCTTATTTCCTTAACCATTTTCTTAGTATGATTGATTGCCGTATCGTGATGATAATCAACATCATTATTTCCAAACATCGGCATTCCATCAGAAAAGTTTAAGAAGTAAGAATCCTTATCTCTACCAGAAGGTATCATATCATTCATAATCGCTTCGTAACATAATCCTTCAGGAGTAGTACCACTAGCTCTTAAATATTTAAATAAAGTTTTTACTTTAGTAAAAGAATCTTTTCTTGAATCATAAGCGATTAAAATAATTGGATGATCATCTCTCATTCTACTTCTATAACTACCATTATTTTCTTGCGTAGACCTGAATGAAATTACCAAATCAACATTAGTAATCATATCAATTGCTTTTGCCATAGCCACAACTGAAGTCATCGTTTTTTCCCAGTTATCTCCACTCATAGAACCACTAGCGTCAACTGAAATATGTAAGTGAGCATCTGGATAACTATCAACAAAAGTTTGACTAAAAACATTCTCATTATCAAAACCTAATTCAGCGATTATTCTTTTATCAATTCTACCATTAAGTTTTCTAGTATATTTAGTTTCACGTGATTCACCACGAACCTGAAGTTTTCTACCTAAGATAGTTCCTAATCTAATACCATCTTCAATATAAGTACTTCTATATCTATAACCATCTACACCATAATTATCACCTTGCCATTTTGAAACCATACTAACTGTACCACTTTCAACTAAATTCATAGTAAAGTTTTTAACGACAATAACTTTAGTAGGTGAAGCTTTTCCACTATAACGGTTAGTTAAGTTCTTACCAACTTCTCTATATTCCATTCCAGCAGATTCAACTGCATCTAATGCTACTTTATCTTTTTTAGAAACTTTCTTTTTGGTAATATCACCATCCATAAATTTCTTTTGTTTTTCAATAGCTTTCGCCAATTGTTTTTTCTGATTATCAGTAAGTTCAACTTTTTTAGTTTCTTTACCAACATCAATTCCACCACTACTATTAGAAGATTCATCATCCATAGGTAACTCAACACTTTTACCACCACCACTATTTTCACCACTACCCATTTTATCATTTTCTACTGAATCTAACAAATCATTAAATTCTTCATCAGACATAGTTTCAGAATCATCATTTCCACCACTACCTTCACCTTCACCTTTTTCAGATGATTCTTTACCATCAGCCTTTTCATAAGTAACTTCACCAGTTTCTTCATCAACTTTTTCCGTACCATCAGGAATATTATTCAGTATAGTATCATAAACATTAAGTGCAACTGAAAGTGAATCTTCAGTAGATTTTAAATTTTTAACCCCACCAACATTCTTAAAAATTATATGGAATATCTTTCTTAAATCAGTAAGTGCATTTAATTTAGAATTTTTATTAGTCATATTAAGAATTCTAAAAATATATGAATCCCAATCTAATGATGTATATTCATCAGTACCTAAAGCTTTATCAATTACTTTAGCGTGAAAATACTTATCATACATTGAATGATAATAACCTTTATATCCAGGAGAATTAGAAAAAACATAATTATCAATTCTTTTATCTTCTACATAATTAAGTAAATTTTTAATATGAGAAAGAATTTCATTTTTTGAAAATCCTTTAACTTCTGCTCTATTAAAATATTCTTTAGGAATACTAATTTCTAAATTTCTAATTACTTCAAAATCCGAAAGTAATATATGTGAACCTTCGTGAAGTGCTAAACCAACTGAACTATCAAAAAGTTTATCATCTAATTTAGCTGAAATAGTAACTTTCTTACCATCTGTATAAGAATCACCAGCAGTAGTAAATGTAACAGGAATATCTTTTTTAGTTAAGATATTAACAAAGTTTGCAATTGCTCTACGATAAGAAGCTAATGCAATTAAATCAGTTTTTGGTTTTTCATCTTCTTCATCAAAAATAGAACCAGTATTATCCCAACCATCATTTAACCAGAAAGAAGAAAAGTTATTTTTCTTATTTAATGAACCAATAGAATACTTCTCTCGAAGAGCCATTGGGTTAAATCGTTTAATTTTCTCACTCATTTTCTACCTAAATATACACATAAAATGCAATACAAGTCAAGCCTTTTTTTCACTTTTTTTAATTAAATAAATGGAGGTGTTTCTTCTCTTATCCATTCAATATTTTGATAACCTTTTTTAATAACTAACTCTCTGATATCTTTTTTAGATTCGCCCCATAACCAAAAAGTAATAACCTTACCATTAGGTTTATCTATTGATTTATCTTTACCTTTTATGTGAAACCATTTTCTCATTATATCTGATCATACGAAAAAAATGCAATACAAGTCAAGCCTTTTTTTGTTTTTTTTGAAATTTTGGGGGTGTGGAAAAGCCATTCCACATTGAATCACTTTGATTTTTTACTTCATATCTCGTTTCCGAAAGTTACTTCGATTCTCTCTCAATGCTATTAACATCGTTGAGGCGAATACAACTTCTAATCCGATTGCCTTAACCCTCAAAGATTGGTTTATTCGGCCAGTTTACAGGGAGGTTTCCTTTCGGGTACTCCCAATGAAGCGAAAAAGTAGGCTACTTTTTCAAGTATTGTTGACTCAAACTCCCTTTCAAGATGTCTCTCAGTATTACCAACATTTAGGTGAATACTCCTCTACCACAAGAGGGATTAGGATACTTTACAAGCCTTAGACGAAACCTGTTATTCGGTCAACCCCACATCAACATGCCTGCTGATGCGTTCCCATTTCAAATTTTCAAAAAGCAATGTCTATTTAATATAGACGGATATTATATATATCAAATAAATTTCCAAAATACAATTTTTTTTAAACTTTTTTTTTTCTTTTTAGTATTTATAATAAAAGAGTATAGTTACCGTTTAGGATGATGATCAGTAATAGGGATTAAAATTAATTTAAAAAAGGTCTGTCATCCTTTTTTATTTCATAAGTAACTATGTATTTTTTATCTTCACCCTCATCCCACTCTTCATATTCAACTAAAAAAGTATTTGTATTTCTTTTACTAAATCTCTTATGTACTTTATCTAGATCTTCTTCTGTATTACAGATTATTACAATTTTATTACCATCAGTTTTAACCATCACCTGATTGTTAGGCTGATTGTAAACTATATTATCTTTTAGTTTCATTAGATATAATTTCCTGTATATCCAAGAGCGAATTAATCCTATGGGTAGAATTAATATCTCGATTATAGAGCGCATCACATACAATAAAGTTTTTATCATTTCCTCTTCCTCTTACCCAGTTTTTATAGTTTTCTGGAGAATCATCAATTAACCAATCTATATTTTTCTTCCATTTAAATCTTCCTCTTTCAAAGATTACCTCATCAAAATTTAAATTGTGTTTACCTAACCAATATAAAGTATGGCATCTAATTTTTGGCCATTGTGATGTAACACATATTAATTTATGATTTTCTTTTTTTGCCCATTTCTCCAATGCCCAAAATTCCATAATCCTACTATCAATTGGAAGAGCATCACGAAAAACTATATCAGCAAATTTTTCTCTATACAATTCTTTTATATCTGCTCCAGTTAACCAAGGTATATCTTTTTCAAATCTCCAACTAGTAACCATCCACGGAATTTCCTGATTAGGATATTCTTGAGCAACTACTTTTCTAAATGCACCAATGAAATCTCTTAGTACACCATCGCAATCTATGCCTATTCTCATTAACTATTTTTCTCCATAAAGATCAAATGTTTTAATTGGTTCAACAATGGGAACACCATCATCAATAGAAATAGTTCCTTCCCTTGCATCAATCTCAAATAAAGTTGTTTTATATCTAAGATATATTTGATTTAACGCATCTGTAATACTTTCAAACACTTCATTTTCTTTATCTACTAAAGACCACCTATCTCCTGGCGGAACTCTTTTTGCTACTACCATATCCATTTTATATCTCCTATATTTATTTTATCACATTAGTTACTTGGATTAAAATAATAGATAATGCCAACAGTAAACAAATAACAGTTTTAAGAGTTGGTATCTCTTCTAAAAATAACCAAGCCATACCACCAAATATTATTGTACCAATTCCAAATCCTATTAATCTAAAATTCCAAGTAAAACCAAAATGTTCATATGACCATTTTGTTGCATACCAAAAAGCTAAACCCAACGGCGCACCCATTAACAATACAAATGTTTTTGAACTTACCCAAGCTGGAGCATTTTTTAAAAATTGACCATTAAGTTGAAACCATGCAAAAATATTTGTTATGGTTGCAAGTACTAATGACATAATTAATTTATTCATTCTATTCCACCGTGTGTTGTTACACTATGAAATGAATCGGGACTTAATAACATATTACCTAATTTAATTTCATACCTATCAGTAATATCCATACCTTTATATTCTATAAGCATTTTACGTGCATCCTTTCTATAACCATGTCTAAAAAGAATAGTATCCCATTGTTTATTTTCCAATCTTACTTTCCAGTAATCAGTTTTATCTCTATATTCTATTGTTTTAGATCCATTTAATATTCTATCGAATGGATCTTTTTTTAATATTAAATATAACCTTTTTTCCATTAATTAATCTTCTGGTTTTTTATTTTCAGGAGTAACATCTTGCATCATCATTATTTTTTTCTTAGTATCTTCTAACCATTGAATCCACTCATCCAATAAATTAATGATTTTATTTTTATTTACATCATGATCTTCATTATCAAGAATCTTATCTACCCACTTTTTGATCATAGATAAGTAGCCAGATAACCACGTTGCTATCTCACTTCTTTCTTCAGACCATATTGAATTTCTATTCATAGTTTTTACTCCGATTGTTCGTACTTATAAATATTCTTTTTCTACTTTATCTATAGCTTTAAACACCATAGGTGGTGTTATCTTCTTTGTACATTCAAACATTCTTTCTGTCGCCCTATGTTCAGGACAAGCACTCCAATCTCTTAAATCTAATTTATGATTATGCCAACATCCATGACATACTTCTTTATTTTGAACATGAATACATTTATCTTGAAACTCATACCAATCCTCAGTCATTCCATGAATCATTATAACAGGTTTACCAACAGCCCAAGCCAACCAAGCTAATCCAGATCCCGTTCCAATAAAAAATGAACAGTTATATAAATCTGATGCTCTAACTTTTAAAGGAATTCTCCCTGTTCTATTCATAGCATTAGATGGTATTATATTTTCATATCCATCATAATTTTGTTCTTCATTCAAATCTATCGCTAATACTTTATAACCTTTATGTCGTAAGTATCTTACTATTATTTCCCAACCTTTAGGATAATTCCAATACTTTAATTGACCACCTGTAGAATGTACTGCTATACATACATACTTATCTACAACTGGTGGTTCTATCCTATTATATACAATTCTAGGTATTCTTTCTTGATACGGTAATCCTAAAATATCAGAAGCAACTTTTTGTAATGGTATCTTTTTTCTAATATCATCCCAATTAAAACCTATATTGTATGCTACACTATTATGTGCTTCTAAAGGTAATTTGAAATAAGTTAAATTATCTTCCTTATTTTCTCCTATATATTCCTTATCTAAAAATTCTATAGATGGATAATTATCTTTAAATAAATTTATATACTCTGTGTTTTTAAACAAACATCTAACAAAACAACCATGTTTTATTCTAAACTCTTCTACATAAGGAAACCATGCTAAAGTATCTCCTAATGCTCTCGTATTCAATGTAACATATACAACCTTATCTTTAATAGGATTGAATGTTTTATAATTTTTCGAACTCATCCCAAGGCATTTCTAAAGGTGATAACTCTTCATTATCAAAATCTTTCACCATACCAGTAGTATTATATTTTGGTATATCTACAGAAAAATTTTCTGATAAGAAACTTCTGATACTTCTCCAATTAGAGCTCCAGTATCCAGATCTATCTCCTATTTTAATAGCCTCTATAACAACTTCTTTTATTAGTTGTGTGTGGCTATCGTTTTCATGCCCTTCAAATGATAATTCTATTCCATCTTTGTTTTTGTATTTAGCCATTGTTATTCTCAAATAATATTATCTATTAAACCATATTTCAAACAAGTCTCTGCATCCCACATTAAATCATGTTTCAATATTTCATCAAGTTTCTTTTCAGGAACTTTTGTATATTCCTTATACACTCTCTTAATCGTTTCCATCATCAAATCAAGATTCTGTTTCTCATCCTCAAACTCAGAATACTTTCCCCAAAAAGTTGTGGATAATTGATGAATTAACATATAAGAATTTCTACTCATAAATCTCTTATGACCAACTACTGATATAAAAGTAGCAGCACTTGCACAAAATCCATCTACATAAGTAAGAACTGGAACTTTTGTTCTCAGTATCGTATCCATAGATGAAATACCAGCAGTGATTGAACCACCTCCAGAATTAATAAATAACCTAATAGGTGGTGGATCAATTTCTAATACATTAGATGCAGTAAGATGTTTTGATTCTAACTCTCCAATTTTATGATTTAGTTCTACTACAGATTGTCTATTCACTCCAGAATAATAGTATACTCTATTCTCATGAACTGAAATATGTTTATCTTCTTTGGGTTTGTTATTACTCATTTTTGATTTTACTTCACCCCAATATTGTTTCATATTTATCCCTATTATTGTTTAAGGAAATTTAAACCAATCATCATTATTAGATTTAGCAACGTGATATGAAATATACAGTAATAAGCATATAACTATAATTTCAAACATAATTACTCCTATTTAAATGGTGATTCTAAAAACTTCTTAAAACCGTTTGTAACTTTTGTCCAAAAAACATCTTCGGGTTTACTTCTTCTACGGTCTGTTGTTTTCCGTCTTGATGTAGTTTTTCTTCCAACTCGTTTATTAGTTGTTGTTGTTTTCTTCTTTGCTCTTGGCATAACTTACTCTTTTCATAAATATAGTTATTTTAATATTCCTCTTCTTTTTAAATCAACTCCTAGTTGATCTATATAATCTTTTGCTTCTCTTAATGAAATTTTTTGACCAAATATTCTCTCCATATCATTACGATAAAGTTTAATAGCATTTATCTTTTGACCTTGTGCTACATAATCTTCTACAGCTTCTATCATTTCTATTTCTTCAAGATTACCATTAATGCCTTCTTTATCCCACTTGTTTCTCATCTTCCATATTTTATTTGCTTCTCTCATAAGTTCCATTTGTTCATTCAAATCAGCACCAAACGATTTTACAGAAACTCTCTTAACCATTTCTTGTGCAGCTATAAGTTGTCCACTAAACAAATAAGTATCTGTAGGTATTTCGGGTTCAGTTTTTTCACATAACTCAACTAACATTTCTAACCGTGCTAGTATATCTTTTTTATCCATTATTTTTTATAACTACTTTCCATTCCTTCTTTAATAGCTTCTTGTGAAAGTTCTTTGGCTCTTTTTAATCCTTCTGGTATATCATCATATCCAAAATCGGCATCTATTCCAGTATCTCCACCAAAAACTTTTTCTTCATGTTTCTTCTGAGACCAATTCTTTTCTCGTCTCTCTTCTTCTCCCATTTCTATTTCAAGTTCACAACCTAAATGATTAGTGCCTGAACCAAGATAATCATAATCTACTTCAAAAGTATTTTTACCACATATAGAACAAACCCAAGTTTTTCTAGCTTCTTGTTCATCTAATTCATAATCAGTATATTCTTTATAAGAACCTTTAGTTTTTAATGCAGCAGTTATTGTAGTAGCAACCATTTTCCGAGCTGCTTCTGATGCAAGATTAATTTGACCACCAGACATATCTTCTAATACATCCATTATTAATTGTTTCATATTAAGCTTCCCCTCTATGTCTTATTTCTTTACTATTTATAAGTGCCCCTGCATACTGTTTATAAATAACACCATAGCAATCTAAACATAATTGTCCGGCACCTTCTACATAACCAAGTCTAAAATCTATATGTGTTTCTTTACTATATAGAGTTTCCTTTTTACAGTTTACACATTTATCTTTCATTAAGCTAGTCCTTCTATACCTAATGGTGTATCTACCATTATATTTTCATAATAACGTTTCTCTGCATCATTACATATATCTATAAAATCTTTACCAGTTAATATTTCTCTTCTACCACTTAAAGATTGTATATTATAATGATCTAATATCATATCTATTATTACTGAATCAATGTCCGATTTTAATTTTTTAGTACTCATACTTATTTCCTTTTTTATCAACGTTAGCTAGGTAGAAAGATCCTACTGCAAAAAATAAACCTATAACTACAACTATCATGCCTATTATTAAATCTAACATATCAATAACTATCTCATACTTTTACAGTAATGTAATATTTTTTCCAAAGTAGATTCATTTTTTTAAGTGTAGCTGGGTGAGGGTAATAATCTTCATCATTTATATAATGATTATATGTATCATCTACATACTCCCAATCAGTACGTTTCCAAATTATTTCACCTTCATCATTACGAGTTTCTGCTTCATTATCCATATTTCCATAACCGTGTTTATGACTCCACGCTTCTATACGCTCTCTTAATAAGGTAATTTTTTCAGCCACAGTACTATTAAGTTTAAGTTGAAGCCATTCGGGATGGGTATATTTTTCATTATCAGGTGGCACTATCTAATCAATCCTCTATCCATATATTACATTGAAACCGTTCCGACCATTCAGAATGACCTATACACTTTCTTGTTTTAAATTGTTGAATCCAAAATTCTAATTCATCTTCCGTTGGAACTTTTATTAAATGAAATACAGTATTTACTTCACCTTGTGTTTCCATTTCTTTTCGTAAATACTTTGCTAATTCTTTATTACTTTCTTTCACCGTACCAATTTCTATTTAACTCTCTCTCAGTACTTCTAATATCTTTCTTTTTTGGATAACCTACCAGTCTCCAAAACCAATTCGTTTCTGTTATCCAAAAAAGAATAATTGCGATTACCATCAAACCTATCATAATATTAATTAGTATATCTACCATTACTTCATAATGTAAATAAATATACTACTAAGAGTAATCCCCAAACAACAATACTACTTCTATGTGGTAATAGTTCTTTCCAATCAATCATCGCTTTACCATATTAGAATCAGATTCAATTGATTCTGTTGGTGGTCTGAAAAATGGTGGTATCATATTCGTAGAATCTTGTTCTATTGGTGGTATATAAAATGGTGGTGTATCATCAATAGTATCAGGTGGTGTATACAATCCCATCTTCTGTTCAAATGCATTGAATGCAGGTTCTAACCTATCTGTAGCATCAGCCCACAGAATTGCTACAGCTGCAAAACAATGTAAGTAAAACCAAGTGTTCATTATTTTATTCCTTTATTTAATTTAACCGAAGTTTCAGAGGATGTCCACATTAAAGGTTCTCTCCAATACTGTTGCGTAATACGTCGCAGCTGGATTTAATGTGTGAGTTAACACCATTCAGGGAACCACCGCCGAACTATTAACAACCCCTGAAACTTCATTTTTTCCAAAGTGGTTTTCTCAAATCTTTTATTATCACATTATAATGATCTAACACACCACAACATTTTTTCCAAATAGGTTTAACTGTATGTCTATAATCTGATTGCCGTTCACAATAATCTTTAGCTAATTTACGATCCCACTTTCTATGTTTCATCATACCACCACTTTCCCGTTCAGCGGGATCAAATCCACATTCTTTACATTTAGTTTCACTCTTTTTCATATTACACCCCACATAATATATAACTTCCTAATATTATAGACATACAAAATGCCCACACTATAGTTATTATTTCAATCCAGCTATTCATTATAAAAACATATATAGTGTAAATAATATACCTAATATCAACCCTATTATTCCTTCCCACTCTTCTTCTGTTAGTTTTATTTTAACGCTCTTATCTATTTAATTTATTCCAAAAATCAGTAACGAATACTACATTTTTATTCTCTATTCTTATTCCACTACAACCTACTATATCACTACCATCAGTTTCAAAACCACAAGCCATACATCTCATACCCAGTATTTTACTTTCAACTACTTCTTCTGTTTTCCAATTACCCTTATATAACTTAACACCTTTGTTTTCTGTATTATCAATTATTTTATATTCAGTGATAGTTTTTCTTCTATAGATTCCCCAATACTCTCTTTTACATTTTGGGCATTTATACTTTTTCATTCAATCAACTATGCTTTCCTTTAATATAAAGTTGTCCGTGTTTGGAACATACTTTATTTACCATAGCTAAAGTTTCACCACCAAGACAATCTGGACACCAACATTGGTCAGTACCATATTCAGGGTGATTAAACTTAAATCTTTCCATACACTCACTATGAGTTTCTTCTCTTAACATTCCTTTTTTTTCTAAGGACATACCATGAATCCAATTCTCTGGTTGTACTATTCTCTCTCGTCTAATAGGCATCATATGCACATCTTCTAAATGGTCATAGAACTTATAACCCGATTCAACAACAGCAGTACATAATAAACATTTCTTCTTCTTCATAAATTTATATTTAACTCATTAACCCTAACGAAGCATTGTGTAATACTACTATAAAATAAAACACATTCAAATATATTAAAGCTTTCTTTCTATTCTTTTCTTTCATCTTATTTAAACCAAAATACATCAAAGCTCCACTCAATACTTTAACCATAACTACTCTATCTTGTGTTGGTGATTCACCTATAAGTGGATTAGCTTCGTGTGCATAAGTTATTGGTTCTAACTTGTCATAGTACATACGATACTCTTCCATATGAAAAGTTTGTCTAGCATCTATTACACTTAATGAAGTTAGTGTAGTACCTAATGTAATAGATTCATCAGACCACTTTTCATTTGGTGCTACTGATGCACAGCCAGATAGTAATAATAAAATTACAATTGCAAGCCAACCAATAAATAACTTCCATTCATCTTTCATATTTATATAGCTCATACTATTAATACCCTATCTCAAATATAAATGCAATAGCAGTCCATATAGCAAATAGAAGAAGGAACTTCGCAAACAGATCTCCAAATTTTTGATTCATAGTATAATCCTTACATTATTAATTATAATACAATTACTTAAAACCTTCATTTATTATATCCAGTAAATCTAATAGTATATTATTATACTCAGGATACTTAGCCATCGTTTCTAATAAATTAGCAGTATATTCAGGTGGTACAAAATCTAAGTTGTTCTCTTCCATAATATTATACTGTTCTACAAAAGTGTTAATCGCTACTTGTAAATCTTTCGGTAAATGAATAGAGGCTTCTTTCTTTATTACACTTCTACTATGTCGGTGTCTTATACGAGTAGTATCAATACGCTCTTTATTTCTTTTCATAAATATTTTTAATCTTCCAATCCATAGTTTTATTTACTTTTGGATTCAATACAAATTTTGTACCATTACTTAAATAAAAACTTTTAGTGTAAATCCATTTCTCGTAACCCGCTTTTAAAAATGCTTTGTGAGAAGCTATGTTATCTTCAAAGTGCTTTGCAGTTATATACTCAGCTGCACACAATTTCAGTACATCTTCTATAGTTAATAACATTTTAGTACCTATACCTCTGTTCTGATATTCTTTTTTCACTACAAATGATACATCGTATAATGTATCTTTCAAAAATCCTAGGTGTGAATATATATTACAAAATCCAACTATTTTATCAGTATCAGTATCTATAGATATAATAGCACCCACACGTACCTTTATTGTCTTATTATAAAGTTCTTTATCATCTTTAAATGCTTGTAAATCTAATGACCAGCTATCATACTCTTCATCTAAAGAATTAAGAAACTCCTTAAATCGTTTATAACTGACAGTTCTTAAAAATCTTATTATTATCATATCGTGAGTGCGGTAGGATTCGAACCTACTTGATGGTTAAATGGATTTACAGTCCACTCCCTTACCAAATCGGGCTACACACTCAATTGCTATTTAACTCTCA
>Ga0209128_1002353_pt1 | contig 12273 bp, 10 predicted proteins | sample ETNvirnome_6_100_FD_184072 | JGI IMG/M metagenome (GOLD analysis project Ga0209128, IMG submission 184072) | Marine viral communities from the Pacific Ocean - ETNP_6_100 (SPAdes) (version 2) | ecosystem: Environmental > Aquatic > Marine > Oceanic | place: Pacific Ocean | collected 2013-06-19 | reverse complement strand
AACTACGCCTACTCCATGGGAGAGTCATTTATTGCCGCTTTTCTGCCAGAGTTAGGGCCGCCGGATGCGCTGGGTAAAATTTCCGGCTTTGGTTGGGCATTGGGCTATATTGGCGGCCTATTGGCCGCAGGGTTTACGCTGATTGTGCTAGGAGAGGCAACGGCTGACAATTTTGAGCGTATTCGCTGGGTAGGGCCTTTTGCAGCAGGGTTCTTTTTAGTGGCGGCGATTCCCACTTTTTTATGGCTGAAAGAGCGCGGTGTACCTAAACCCCATGGCGTTTCTTATCGGCAAATTGCCCGGCAGCGGATTTTGGGTACTTTTCATGAGCTGCGCTACTTCAAAGACTTAAGCGTTTTCTTAGTGTCACTTCTATTTTCGATGGCAGGGGTTTACATCATTATCGCTTTTGCTTTTATCTACGGGGCCCAGGTGATTGGCTGGGATGAGAGCGTGCGCAATATCATGTTTATTATTGTGCAGGTCACCGCTGCTGCGGGAGCCATCGGATTTGGGTTTTTACAAGATAAACTGGGCGCTAAACACACTTATCAAATGACACTTGCTCTCTGGGTTGCGGCTATTGTCGCGATCTGGGCAACGCCGGCGTTAACCGAGTGGCTCAATCAGCAGTTTGGGTGGCAGTGGCAGGCACAGCACTTGTTTTTAGTGGTCGGCTGCTTAGCCGGGTTGAGTTTAGGCTCTAGCCAGTCGGCCAGCCGCGCGCTGGTGGGTGTCTTTTCACCGCTGGAAAAATCAGCGGAGTTTTTTGGCTTCTGGGGCTTGGCAAACAAACTGGCGGGGGTGCTGGGCATCGTCATGTTAGGGGTGTTGCAAACGCTGATTGGCCTTCAAGCGTCTATTCTTTTATGTGTTGGGCTATTTATTGCAGCGATGCTAATTTGCGTAGGCGTCAATGAGCGCCGTGGCCGTGAGGCGGCAGTGGCCTGGAAAAGTTCTTGATGCCGTGAGGTGAATAATGGCAAGACACAGGCCACAGCAGGGCGGCATTGTGATGATGCTGCTATTTTGGGTGCTGTTAATGGCGGTAGGAACGTGGTGGATTCAGGGCGGTCTTGACGACATGCTGCACCCTAACGTGAACATCATGAATACCTCCCCAGACAATGGCCCGGTAACACTAAAGCGTAACCGAGCAGGCCATTTTGAAGCACCGGGTCAGATCAACGGTGAGCCTGTGACGTTTTTGTTGGATACAGGCGCCACTTATGTAGCGGTGCCTAGTGAGCTAGCTAAAAGGCTAAGCTTAGCGCCAGGGCGTCGTGCTTGGTTTAACACCGCCAATGGCCGTGTCGAGGGTAATCTGACTCAGCTAGATGAAGTAGTGCTGGGCGGTATTCAGATGAACAACGTGCAGGGCTCTATCAGCCCCGGCATGGAGCGCGATACGGTGCTGCTTGGGATGAGTTTTTTAAACCAGCTAGCGATTGAGATTCGCGGCGGGGAGATGGTGCTGCGCTTGCCAGAGCCTTAGGGCGACTTGTGCGCACTGCAGTCATGTGCTTAGCTGAAGACTCATGGATGCCAACCGCTAAGGAGTTGCTATGGGTATTGAAGTCGGTGGTTTGCTCGGTCTTATTTGGCTCATCATTGTGGTATGGGCCATCGTTAAAGTGGCAAAAAGCTCGGCTAGCGGGCTTGCCAAATTGCTATGGATTATCGCGCTACTGGTGTTTCCCCTGGTGGGGTTGATTGCTTGGTTCCTGTTCGGCCCCAAGGGATAGCCATCTTAACCATGAAGGCGTACATGAAGGCGTATTAAAAAGGCAGGCCTCGACAGGCCTGCCTTTTCTTTATATGCGCATCGTTAATCGAGCGAATCGTTGCTTTCGCTGGGCGGCGCTTTGTAGTGCCCGGGAATTTTTAACTTCTCTCCGTTGGGCAGGTCGCGCACTTGCGTTGGTACATAGACACGCTTAATGACACTTTTAGCTTTGCCATCTCCCATGGCGATCTCCTCCTGTCAGATTGTCGACAGTTTGCCACCTCACATTAGCGCTTGGTGGTGGAAGAATCAAGTTGCTCAAGACGCCCTCTAGCTAGGATGCATACGCAACGTTAATCAAGAGGCAGGCGTTTGCAAGGTTTTAAGGTATCCTGGAAGCTATCCACAACCTGCTTTTGCACAGGGTGAGCGGGTGATAATACAAACTGCCTAAGCGGAGTGAAGGAAAAGGATGGTAGATCATTTGGAACAGCAATTTCAAGCACTTGGGGCGCAGGAATCGGTAACTCCCGACTACCCTGACCAGGATCATGTGCTGATTATTGAAGATGATCAGCGCTTGGCTGAGCTCACCCGCGATTATCTGGAAGCAAACGGCTTTCAGGTGACGCTAGAAGCGGATGGTGCCAAAGGCGTAGATCGTATTTTAACGCTGCAGCCGGACCTAGTGATTTTGGATCTGATGCTACCCGGTGAAGATGGTTTAGCCATTTGCCGCCGCGTGCGGCCCAACTTTGCTGGCCCCATCATGATGCTGACTGCCCGCACCGATGACCTTGATCAAGTGCTCGGGCTAGAAATGGGCGCGGATGACTATGTGCCCAAACCGGTGCAGCCCCGCGTGCTGCTAGCCCGTATGCGTGCGCTTCTGCGTCGCGCAGATGCGCCAGCCCCCGACGGTGAAATACGCCTTAAGTTTGAGAACCTGGAGATTGATAACGCCACGCGGGAAGCCTGGCTCTCCGGTGAGCGTATCGACCTGACCAGCGCAGAATTCGACCTGCTGTGGCTGCTAGCGCGTAATGCTGGCCGTGTGCTGACCCGCGAAGAGATTTTCAGCGACTTGCGAGGCATTAAATACGACGGCCAAGACCGCTCTATTGATGTGCGCGTATCGCGTATTCGCCCAAAAATTGGCGACGACCCTAACCAGCCGCACCGTATTAAAACCGTGCGCAGTAAAGGCTATCTGTTTGTTAAAGACAGTTAAACAAGAGAGGTCGCCTAATGCGGCGAGTGCTTAGCCACGGCTCGTTTTTACGCTTCTACCTACTGCTGGGCCTAGCGCTGTGCGTGGTGTTTTTTATTGCGCTAGGGGGGCGTTCTTTTATAGAGCAGGTGCGCCGGGAAGATTATCGCGAACAGCTCGCCGCGCTGCCTATGTCATTAATGACACAGCAGCTTGCCAGCGTGCCCATAGATGAGCGTGAAACACTGTTAGGCGATTTTTCCGAGCAGCTAGGCATGCAGCTGGTGCTGCGCGACATGAACGACGCCCAGTTAGGCTATTTCGAGCGGTCGCGAATTGAGCGGGGCGCGGTGTTAGTGGCAGAAGAGCCTTGGCAACTGCGCCAGCGGCTGCCCACGGCTAACACCAGCGGGGAGCTATGGGTGCTGGAAGCCACGTTTGACGCTTGGAGCGAGCGCCAGTGGCAGGGCAGCATGGTGTTGTTGGGGGAATGGCTGGCCGCCATGCCAGAGGAAGAGCGGCTAGCGGCGCTGGCCGAGCTACGCCCCGGCAGTTGGCCGTTGAGCCTGCTCAACGCACTTCCCGATGACTTGACCACCGAACAGCAGTTTCAGCTAACGCTCGGGGGTGTGATAACCCGGCTAGTGACAGACAAGCTATCGATTACGCTACTTTATCAATTGCCTAACGCCTCGGGAGAGGCCGACCAGTGGCTTCAGGCTGGGCCTATTTCCCGAGGCGATACGTTGCCGCTCAATTTGCACTTGCCGCTGCTCGTGGCGCTGATGGTCGTGCTAAGCCTGATCATTTATCTGATTATGCGCAGCATCGAGTCGCGCATGGCGCGGCTCGAGCTGGCGGCAACCCGTATTGCCAGTGGCCGGTTGGAAACCCGCGTCAAAGTGGAAAGCGGCGACTTTCTGGGGCGCTTGGGGATGGCCTTTAATGGCATGGCGAACCAAGTGCAGAGCCTGCTGCGTGGTCAGCAAGAGATGATTCGCGCTGTCTCCCACGAGCTACGCACTCCGGTGGCGCGTATCCGCTTTGCGGTACAGATGGTCGAGGACATGACCGACCAGCCTGCCATTCAGCGTCAGCTCCAGGGTATTGATGCAGATATTGCTGAATTGGATGAGTTGGTGGACGAAATTTTGACCTATGCGCGCCTAGGTGGCGAAACGGTCAATGGCGCAGAGCTGGAAATGGCGTTGGTGGAGTGTCGGTCTATAGCGGAGCGGGTGATTGATACGCTAGCACCGCTGCACAGCGGGCAGACCTTAACCCTGGTGCCGGGGCCTGACATTGAACTGTTAGCGGAACCACGCTACCTGCAGCGGGCACTACAAAACTTGGTGGGCAATGCTTGCCGCTATGGTAAATCCCAAGTAGTGATTCGCCTGTGGGATGAGCCGCGCTTAGTGCGTATAGATGTAGAAGATGACGGCCCAGGCATTCCCTTCGATGCCCGAGCCGATATCTTCAAACCCTTTGCGCGCCTGGACGATAGCCGCGCCCGCAGTTCTGGTGGCTACGGCCTTGGTCTCTCGATTGTGCAAAAAATCATGGCAGGCCACGGTGGTAGCGTCACCGTAGATAGCAGCCCTGCGCTGGGCGGCGCACGCTTTACGCTGCTGATTCCTCGTCGCGATTCGCCGGTTTAATTCCTGACAGCACCGCAAAGGAGGTCTCCTTGGCGGTACGCAAAAAGTCCTGCATCCACGGCGCTTCCGCCGACTCCTCACGAATAGCGGCATAGAGCGTGCTCCAGATGCCGTGCTCGCCTAGCTTCACCGCGCTGACGTAGTCGCGCTCTAAATACTCCGTGAGCGCCCAGTTGGGCAGCGCACATACGCCGCGGCCACTGGCCACCAGCTGCATCATCATAATCGTCAGCTCTGCGGTGCGAATCTCTTTAGGGCGCACGTTGGCTGGGGCCAAAAATTGGGTGAAGACATCCAGGCGAGACTGCTCCACTGGGTAGGTGATCAGTGTCTCCTCGGCCAGCGCGCTAGGCTCAATATAGGGTTGGCCCGCAAAGCTGTGTTGCCGGGCAACCGCTAGCAGCCCCTCATAGCGAAACAGCGGCACGTAGTGAACGCCTTCCAGCGGCTGAGGGTCGGCGGTAATGACTAAATCCAGCTGCTCACGGGCCAAGGCAGGCAGCGGGTCGAAATGGTGCCCGCTGGGAATATCGATCTCCACTTCCGGCCAGTGGTCGCGGAAGTAATCCACCGTGGGCATGAGCCACTGAAAGCAGCTATGGCACTCGATGGCCATGTGGAGCCGCCCCTGCTCGGTGCCCGCTAATCGGGCCAGGTCCCGCTCCGCTTTGCGAACTTCCGGCAAAATCTCATCGGCCAGCGCCAGTAGCCGAAGCCCTGCCCGCGTGAATTCTACCGGACGGGTCTTGCGCACAAACAGCGCGCTATCCACGCGACTTTCTAGATCTTTCAATTGGTGTGAGAGGGCCGACTGCGTTAAGTGCACCCGCTCAGCGGCTTCTACCAGCGAGCCAGTTTCGCGTAGGGCCAGCAGCGTGCGCAAATGGCGTAATTCAATCATTGTGAGTGTTTTTCATGTTTGATATTAAAATCTTTAGTTTGATTCACGTTTATGCGGCACTCAAACTGTGTGAAATCATTCACGTTGGAAGGAATCATCATGACAGTTTCTCATATTCTCGGCTATCCCCGCATTGGCGCTCAGCGCGAACTGAAAAAAGTCACTGAAGCTTACTGGAAGGGCGACGTTAGCCGTGACGAACTAGAAGCCGCTGGCCAAGCGCTACGGCTTGCCCACTGGCAAACCCAGCAAGCCGCGGGCTTGGATATGGTCAGCGTGGGTGATTTCGCATTTTATGACCAAGTGCTAAACGTTTCCGTAATGCTGGGCGCGGTGCCTAGCCGCTTTCAAGCCCAAGACGAGGTAAACGCAGGCCACGTCGACCTGGACACCGCCTTTCGCATGGCCCGTGGCCGCGCGCCAAGCGGTACCCCGGCGGCCGCCTGCGAGATGACTAAATATTTTGATACCAATTACCACTACCTAGTGCCTGAGCTTCAACCAGGGCAGACATTTACCTTAGCCTCCACGCGGCTGTTTGACGAGGTAGATGAAGCTCTAAAAGCGGGCTTTACGCCCAAAGTGACGCTGACCGGGCCGCTGACATGGCTATGGCTAGGCAAAACCAAGGGCAGTGAGTTTGACCGTCTTGAGCTTCTTGATAGCGTACTGGATGTTTACAGCGAGACGCTTTCCCGCCTAGCGACTCAGGGCATTGAGTGGGTACAGCTCGACGAGCCCGCGCTGGTACAAGATTTGCCACTGGCCTGGCAGCAGGCCTACGAGCGTGCTTACCATCGTCTGCAGTCCGCTCCGCTGAAGCTACTGGTCGCTACCTACTTCGGCGCGCTGGGCGACAATCTTTCGCTCACCACGCGGCTACCGGTAGAGGGGCTGCACATCGATGCCGTGCGTGCCCCCGAGCAGGTGGAGAGCGTGATCGATCGGTTAAGCCTGCACCAGGTGCTCTCGGTAGGTTTAGTGGATGGCCGAAATATCTGGCGGGCCGATTTGGCGGCACTGCGTGAGCGCTTACTGCCGCTGAAAGTGCGACTGGGACAGCGGCTGTGGCTCGCGCCTAGCTGCTCGCTGCTTCACGTGCCGGTCGATCTGCGTCAAGAGGCCGAGCTGGACGCTGAGCTGGTGAACTGGCTGGCGTTTGCTCGTCAGAAGCTGGATGAAGTGGTCACGCTGGCGCGACTGATTGATAACCGTGCTACGCCGGAAGACGAGCAGCGTTTGAGCGAGGCAACCCGCGCCTTGGATGCGCGCCGGGAATCGACGCGTATCCACCAACCCGTTGTGAGCGAGCGTTTGGCCGCCGTCACGCCACAAGACAGCCAGCGTCAGTCGCCCTATGCACAGCGTGTGCAGGCCCAGCGCAGGCTGCTGGCACTGCCGCTGTTTCCCACCACCACGATTGGCTCGTTCCCGCAGACGGATGCCATTCGTGCCGCACGTCGTGCTTTCAAGGCCGGTGAGCTAAGCCAAGCGGACTACGAAGCGCGGATGCGCGAAGAGATTGCTTACGCCGTGGAGCGTCAGGAAGCACTGGGCTTAGACGTGCCGGTGCACGGCGAAGCCGAACGGAACGATATGGTGGAGTACTTTGGCGAGCAGCTCGACGGTTTTGCGTTTACCCGCTTTGGCTGGGTGCAGAGCTACGGCTCCCGCTGTGTGAAACCGCCGATTATCTTTGGTGACGTGACCCGCCCCACGGCGATGACCGTACGCTGGAGCGAGTACGCCCAATCGCTGACCGAAAAGCCGATGAAAGGCATGCTCACCGGGCCGGTGACGATCTTGCAGTGGTCTTTCGTGCGTGATGACCAGCCCCGCGCCACTACCTGCCGTCAGATCGCCCTGGCGCTGCGCGACGAAGTGTGTGACCTGGAAAAAGCGGGTATCCATGTGATTCAAATTGACGAGCCAGCGCTGCGTGAAGGGCTGCCGCTGCGTCAAAGCGAGTGGCAAGCTTACCTGGATTGGGCTGTTGAGAGCTTCCAGCTAAGCGCGGCAGGCGTGGCCGACAGCACGCAGATTCATACCCATATGTGCTATTCAGAGTTCAACGACATCATTGGCGCCATTGCCGCGCTGGATGCCGATGTGATCACCATCGAGACGTCGCGCTCAGATATGCAGCTGCTGGATGCGTTTCAGGACTTTGCCTACCCCAATGAAATTGGGCCGGGCGTCTACGATATCCACACGCCAAATATTCCCGAGGTGGAGTGGATGGTGGCACTGATGGAGAAAGCGCTGGAGAAAATCCCGGCCGAACGTCTATGGGTCAACCCGGATTGCGGATTGAAAACCCGTGGATGGGCCGAGGTAGAGCCTGCCCTGGCCAATATGGTGGAGGCCGCTGAGCAGCTGCGTCAGCGCTACGCTTAAGCCAGGTGGGTTGCTCGGCTGCTATTAACCCCGCTACTAAGTGCAGCGGGGTTTTTGCATTAGCTCTTAGAGGCGTAGGCGTACAGCAGGGTTTCCTGAGCGCTGATCGCGTCGCCGCTGCCGGGGTCCTGTAGCTGGTAGCTGCCGTCGCTTTGCAGTAGCCAGCTCTGGCAGTTATCCACCAGGTAGGTCTCCAGGTCTTTGCGAACGCGGGTGGCGAGTTTCTTATCCAGCAGCGGGAAGCAGGTCTCTACCCTGTGGAACATATTGCGCGACATAAAATCCGCGCTGGAGCACCAGGTTTCTGGCTTGCCGTCGTTATGGAAGTGGAACACCCGGGTGTGCTCAAGGAAGCGGCCAATGATCGAGCGTACGCGAATATTGTCGGATACGCCGGGGATGCCCGGCTTCAGGCAGCACATGCCGCGAATGATCAGATCGCACTCCACGCCCGCTTGAGAGGCGCGATATAGCGCTTTGATCAGCTTGGGTTCGGTCAGCGAGTTGCACTTGATGATGATATGGCCGCGTTTTCCTTTACGTGCCACCTGGGCTTCCCGATCAATCATCTCGACTAAGCGCTCGTGCAGCGTAAAAGGCGCATGTAGCAGCGTATCAATCTTGCGTGCCCTGCCCATGCCCGAGAGCTGCTGAAAGACTTTATGCACATCCGCGCATAGGGCTGTGTTGGCGGTCAGCAGGCTGTAATCGGTGTAGAGCTTGGCAGTTTTGGAGTGATAGTTGCCGGTGCCCAGGTGCGCGTAGTGGCGCAGCTCACCTTTTTCTCGGCGCACGATATGCAGCATCTTGGCGTGGGTCTTGTAAGCCATAATGCCGTAAATCACGATCGCGCCTGCTTCTTGCAAACGTGACGCTAGCTGCAGGTTATCCGCCTCGTCGAAGCGTGCCCGCAGCTCAATCACCACCGTCACCTCTTTACCCTGACTAGCAGCGTCGACCAGCGCGCTGACGATGGGGGAGTCTGAGCCGGTGCGGTAAAGCGTTTGCTTGATGGCCAGCACATCCGGGTCCCGGGCGGCTTCCCGCAGCAAATCCTCAATGGGAGAGAAGGACTGGAAGGGGTGGTGCAGCAATATATCGCTTTTAGCAATGGCACTAAACAGACTGCCGCCTTTCAGCGCTTTGGGCACGCTGGGGGCAAACGGGCGGTAGAGCAGCTCGGGGCGGTCCACATCGCCCAGCACTGCCATCATGCGGGTCAGGTTTACGGGCCCCTGAACGCGATAAAGATCACCGCTCTCCAAGTCAAACTGGCGCAGTAGGAAGTTGGTCAAATCGTCCGGGCAGTTGTCGGCGACTTCCAAACGCACGCCGCTGCCGTAGCGCCGGGCCAGCAGCTCCCCACGCAGGGCCGAGGCAAGATCGGATACCTCTTCAGGATCAACGGTCATATCCGCGTTGCGGGTCAGGCGGAACTGGTAGCAGCCCTGCACGCGCATGCCAGGAAAGAGCTCTTCGGCATGGGCGTGAATCATTGACGATAAGAATACGTACTCAGAGAAGCCTTCGGCGCAAAGCTCCTTGGGCAGCGCCATTAGGCGCGGCAGCGAGCGTGGGGCGGGCAGAATCGCCATGCCGCCCGCTCGGCCAAAGGCATCTTTGCCTTCAAGTTCGACAATAAAGTTGAGGCTCTTATTCACCAGCCGTGGGAACGGGTGTGATGGGTCCAGGCCAATGGGGCTAATCACCGGCATGATTTCGTTATCGAAGAAATCCCGCACCCAGGCTTTTTGCTCGTCTGTCCACTGGTCGCGGCGGCGAAAGCGTAGCCCATGGGCTTCCAGCGCAGGCAGCAAAGTATCATTGAGAATCTCGTACTGACGGGCAATCTGTTGGTGAGCAATCTCGGAAATCTCAGCCAGCACGGCTTTGGGCAGGCGGCCATCAGCAGCGGGGGTGTCATCGCCCAAGGCCATTTGATGTTTTAATCCCGCCACACGAATCTCGAAAAACTCATCCATGTTGGAGGAGAAAATCAGCAGGAACATTAGCCGGTTGAGCAGTGGGTGCGCATCGTCTAACGCCTGCTCTAATACACGAATATTAAACTGTAGGTGAGAAAGCTCGCGGTTAAAGTAGAGCTGCGGATCGTCAAGGTCAGCTTCAGTATGTGACTCTTTTGCTTGAACCCCGGTGGGTGTGCGGTTAATACGCAGCGGTGCAATATCGGCTTCGCCGCTCATTTGCTCATTGGGCGGTACTGGTAATGCTGGCGTGGAATCTATAGCGTTGTCGTCCATGGTTGCCCCCCGCGGTAGTGGCTCGTACTCATCATAGCGTTTTAATGTTTATTAGGGTGAGTATGCAGGGGGAAGATGACAAATAGGTGTCACCGATTTGTCATCTTAATGGCATAAATGACGGTTAACGCTGCAGCAGGCGAGCGGCCTCTAGGGCAAAGTAGGTCAAGATGCCGTCGGCCCCAGCGCGCTTAAAGCACATCAGCGACTCCAGAATCACTGGCTCCGCTTCTAGCCAGCCGTTATCGAACGCTGCACGGTGCATGGCGTACTCACCGCTGACCTGATAGGCAAAGGTGGGAACCTGCAGCTCGCTTTTGACCCGACGGACCACGTCCAGGTAGGGCATGCCTGGTTTGACCATCACCATATCCGCCCCTTCGGCGATGTCCATCGCCACTTCGTGCAGCGCTTCATCGCTGTTGGCGGGGTCCATCTGATAGGTGCGCTTGTCCGCTTTGCCCAGATTGGCGGCTGAGCCGACCGCATCGCGGAAGGGGCCGTAATAGTAGGAAGCATACTTGGCGCTGTAGGCCATAATGCGCACGTTATGCAGATGCTCCTGCTCCAGCACTTGGCGAATGGCACCAATGCGGCCATCCATCATATCGGAAGGGGCCACTACATCGGCGCCTGCTTCCGCGTGGGAGAGCGCTTGTTTGAGTAACGTGTCGACGGTGCGGTCGTTTTGAACGTAGCCGTGCTCATCCAGAATACCGTCCTGGCCGTGACTGGTATAAGGATCGAGGGCCACATCGGTAATGATCCCCAGCTCGGGCAGCGCCTGTTTGAGCGCACGCACGCTGCGCTGTACGAGGCCACTGGCGTTGTACGCCTCTTCGGCCAGCTCGCTTTTCTGCTCAGGGCCAATCACCGGGAACAGCGCCAGTGCGGGAATACCCAGCGCATAGGCTTCGCGGGCCTGCTCAATCAGCAGATCGATCGACAGACGCTCGACGCCGGGCATGGAGGCCACCGCTTCACGCTGATTTTCACCTTCCAGAACAAATACCGGCAGGATAAGGTCGTTGGGCGTTAGCGTCGACTCTTGCATCAAGCGGCGCGAGAAGTCATCCCGACGCATACGGCGCATTCGGGTAGCGGGGAAGTGGCGTGGGCTTGAGGTATTCAACGGCTCTCTCCAGGCAATCGCAATGTGGGTGCCCCGTTCAGGGCTTGGTGTGAGTATATCAGTCATGCCATGCAGCGAAAGCCGCCTTGTGGCAGCGATGGAGACTGACTAAAGTGAGCCATTCAGCCACAGAGATGACTTGGACAAGGAGATAGGTATGACGAAGCAGGTAGCAATCGTATTGGCGGGTTGTGGCGTGTTTGATGGCTCGGAAATTTACGAGACCACCCTGACGCTGTTACGCCTTGACCAGCTGGGGATCGGTTATCGCTGCTTTGCCCCGGATGTGGCTCAGCACCATGTGATTAATCACCTAGACCAAGCGCCGGTAGAGGGCGAAACCCGCAATGTGCTGCAGGAGTCCGCGCGTTTGGCCCGTGGCGATATCAGCCCGATTACCGAGCTGGAGGCAGACGACTTCGATGCGGTCATCGTGCCGGGTGGTTTTGGGGTGGCTAAAAACCTCTCTGATTTCGCCATGCAGAGCGACAGCATGCAGGTATTGGAGAGCGTCAAAGAGGCGTTAGCCGGATTTAAAGAGGATGCCAAGCCCATCGGTTTAATGTGCATTGCCCCGGTGATGGTTCCGCGCCTGTTGGGCGATGGCATTGCGGTCACCATTGGGCATGATCCGGGCGTCGCCGGGGCCATTAGCGCGATGGGTGGCCTGCATCGCAGCTGTGGCGTAGAAGAGATTGTGGTGGATCATGAGCATCGTGTAGTGACAACGCCAGCATATATGCTCGCTACGCGTATCAGTGAAGCCGCTACCGGTATTTTTAAGCTGGTAGACCGCATCGATGAAATGATGGGCTAAGTGTCAGCGCTTAGTAGGGGAAAAGCCTCTGTCATCCTGGGATGACAGAGGCTTTTTAGTACCGGGCACGCAGAGAGCTTACGACTCCTGATCTTCGGCGTCTGCTTCTGCGCGGCGCTTGCGGACCAAGCGGCCAAAGAGCAAACCAACCTCATATAAAAGATACAT
>Ga0209128_1002352_pt1 | contig 12274 bp, 5 predicted proteins | sample ETNvirnome_6_100_FD_184072 | JGI IMG/M metagenome (GOLD analysis project Ga0209128, IMG submission 184072) | Marine viral communities from the Pacific Ocean - ETNP_6_100 (SPAdes) (version 2) | ecosystem: Environmental > Aquatic > Marine > Oceanic | place: Pacific Ocean | collected 2013-06-19 | reverse complement strand
TGCATCTCCCCAGGCTTATGAGCATTCTCTTTATAAGCATCAGCAGCTTTACCAAATGATAAGGCTTGTACAGTAAAATTAGAAGTATCAAGGATAGATGATGAATCAGTATTTGCAGACAAACTAGGAGATAGAGTTAGAATATCAGCAACAACCTCACCAAAACCATCTACGACTAGATTATCTCCAGTCTGAACTAGTTCTTGCTCAGGTGTACCAAAATTCTTAAATACTTCTATTTTGCCTTTAATCATTATTTTATATTAATCTTAGTGTATTGGTTACTAGCCCCCTTAGTATTATTATACCACTCTGGATGCATTCGGTAGTTTAGCCTACTTCCTCCCTGAGGTCCAGTATAACCAGGGCCACCTATTCTAGACTGTAAAACTGATGTACTAACATTGTTCCAGAATTGGAAAATTCTTAGTATTTGGTTTGGTGTTAAATCAATCTTTTCTGTGTATGTTTCATCTTCGCCAGTCCCAAAATTAGGTACTGTGTAATTATTTATTAGGTTTGTTTGCATCTCAGAATCCATATCTGTAATTGATACTTGCTCTATAACTAAAGCAGGAATAGTATCATCAGATAAATTGTTGTATATTGTGTTGTACTTATACACGGCTGGGGATATTTCTATAATATAATTAGTATTTGATGAATGAATGCCATTACCATTATTATTATTTAAATCTACATTATCTGTACGGTTATATGTATTAAAGATAAGTTCTGCCTCATGCATCTGGGATTCATCTAGTAGACTTCTAATAGTATTGTGTCGTAACGGAATATCGTATGTGCCCATTAAATAATCCCACATTCGCATAACATACATTCTGGAAGCAATGCCATTAAAATCATACTGAGAAGTAAGAAAATCCTTTTCAAGTTTTGCAATAGCCCCTAAGGAAGTACACTCATATTTTCTCCAAATTTGCGAATCATAATTTAAAATTGTTAGTCCACTATTATCAGATATTGTACCTAGATCTTCTGGGGTATCACAATACCAAAACGAAGAAGTAGCCGTGTCATATTCAGTACGAACAGCTAATTTAGCACAAAAGAAAGAATTCCCACCCTCAGCACCATGCACTTGTGAGTTTAGAAAAGAAAATTTAACTTTTATTTTATAGCTTCGTTCTGGACCTAGATTGTATAAATATTCTGGATTTAAATCAAATATAGATTTTAGATCAAATTTTAGTTTAGAGGAGTTAAATATGAATTTGGGCTGCTGTTGGTATGAAAAATTACTACCTCCAGGAACTACCAGGAAAGTTTTGTCAATAATATAATTATTTTCATCATAGGGAGGGGGTGGATAATCTTGTACCTTATATAATTTAACTGGACAAGTCTTAATTTCAACATGAACAGGGGCCATGACCGGGGCATCAATCTGAGGAACGGATTGAGCCGCAGTAATAGTTATCCCACTTAAAAGGCTACTATTACTATATTCAGATAAATAAGGAGTGTCTATTCCAGAAGTAAGCAAATAAGTCCCTGATGCCTCTGCCCCCACCATAAATAAATTAGTCTTATCTAACCACAAACTATCATCTTGGTTTGGATCACCTGCTTCGGAAGCAATTGTATTGGGGGGCATAATTGAGATTGCTGACCCAGGCAACTCAAAATCTCCATTAAATAAGGGAGAACTGCTTTCTAAGTTTTTAAAATATTCAAATATAAAACTGATAAAGTTCCTTAAACTCATATCTGGATAATAATCCTTCCAAACATTAAACAGGGTATGTAGATCTGAACCAAACTCAAAGTTTTCGTAATCTTCTATACTTTCAGGATAATTATAAGAATTAGCGAGGCTACCACTAACATCCATCCAGCTAGAAAGATAATAATAATCAGAGTTTATTTCATATTGTTTTCCTGCTCGTTGTAAATTCTTAGCCCTCATCAATTCATTCATAATTACCCAGATAAGAGGAGTTTCACCACGAACAGAATAAGGATGACAAGAACTTGCAACCAAAGAACTTGTACCCCTGCAAGGATAAGTATTACTAACATCAACCCCATAATAAGTATGGGGAGAATTTAAATTCTCTCCTCTACCGTAAAGAGCAGGTAAATTGTTATATGCAGACGCAGATAAATACCGACCAGAGGAGGGGATATAACCTAAGTAATTATCTTTTCCCGTATCAGATGGATTTAGAATAATGGGCATACTAGCCCCATCCCTCAAGTATAACTGAGAGCCTGATTTAGGAAGTGTGTGTGCATAGTTTCTACGCCTTCTAGAGTTTCTTCCAATACCCTCATTACCAAAAGGCACAGGTGCTGCGCCAACCATACCTGAAGTAGTAAATGCTGGGGAACCATAATTAGCTACATCAGCTCTTTTAAAGATATTTCCAAGTGCTGACATATTAACACCATCATCAGAACCTCCCCCCAAGTTAGAATCTAAATTCCAAGTATCTCCACCATCACCAATACTAGTCTCCCCAGAAACACTATTAGAAGCCGTAAGATCTTTCTCTATTTTAGAACAGATTACACTTGATACTGTAGCATTCTCATTATCAGAGATTAAAATTTTTGTTTTTAGGATAGCATGAGCAGGAGCAAATTCATCTAAAACCTTTAGAGATTGAAAAAATAAATCTCGGTCAGCAACGCTATCTTCTAAAATACTAAGATCAAAATCTCCAGCAGATAATGTCAAATCCACATGAGAAGACTTACCATTCCACAAACCAAGTAGATGAGTCTTATCAGCTTCTAAGTTATTAATAATATCATCATAGTTTGGGGGATACTCATTACTAGAAGTAAAAAAGACAAAAGACCCCCCAAGTAAAGCATCATCAGTAACTTCTAAAATTTTAGCTTTACAATAATCAAAAAAAGCTTGTGCTTTTGTTTCACTTACACCAAACCTAATTAATTGATCTTGTAGGAAAGTAAGAAGATCTTCCGTTACATGACACTCTCTATAAAAGTTTTCTGTTTCCCAAGGAGGTATTCCAAATATTCTATCCCTATATTTAAATACAAAACTAGAAACACCAAAAGGATATACTTCTCCACCATAATAAAATTGCTCTGGATACTCAGCTACTGTTCGCCACCATAATAAAATTGCTCTGGATACTCAGCTACTGTTCGATGTAAAATATGATCTACTACAAACCTAACATTAGTATCTGAATCATTATCAGAATAATCTGACACCCCATAAGTATCTAATGCTTCTTCTCTAGTCCAAGTATCAAAATGACTTTCGCTTAAAGTAGTCTTAGTGAATAAAGTTCCAGTGTCCGTTAGTAAAAGATAATATAAAAGATTAGGAATATAAGATTCCCAAAGTTCTTGAATAGTTGAATAACCCTGTACTACATCATTTTTATAAACTGAATCTACTGCTGCTTGTAATGCTTTCTTAGTACCCTTAGCTTTATAAATAGTAACAGCATTACGCAGTTGCTTTCTCCATTTTGATACATCAGGACCAATTAACTTCCAACCAATAATATCTGCTAAATAAGGTAAATATTCTTCTGGGCATTTTTCAATATCAAGAAGCGCATCTAGTTTGTTTACTTCCGCATTTCTATCAGCAATACTAAAAGACATTGCTTTAAGTAGCTTAGTGAATGGACCACCAGCCTCAATATCCTCTATAAGTAATCCTGCATCAATATAATCTTTAAATGATTGTAATACATAAGTATCAGTAGAATCAGAATACTCTGGGGAATAGATTGCTCCCACTAATGTTTTAAGCTTATCTAATTGTTGTGTTCCGCTAGTCCATTCGCCAGTAGAAGAATAATAACTGTTTGGTAATAACGCTCCTCCCCCAGTACCTGAAAACGCATTCCAGTTTTTCCAAATATATTCTTGAAATCCCTTTACTCCATCAACAAGATTTATAGACCTACCCATGTAAGTCTCATTTACTATAGTATCAAGTACATAAGAAGAAGGGGCATAAGAGCCATCTTCTGGCGCAGAAGCATTCAAAAGGAACATCCAATCCATATTCCTTAAAAGATACTCATGCGTACCAGAAAGGGTAGAATCAAATACACTACCAGTATCAGTATGTAAAGTAGTAGAGCCTAATTGAATAGAGGGTAGTAGAGTTCCACTAAGGTAAGTCTTAAAATCTGCACTCGTATCAAAATCAGAAATATTCTTATTTAGTTTTGATAAAATTTCTACTTGAAACTTAGTGGGAGAAAAATCTCCATACCCCAGTTGATTAATAAAGAATGGTGCAATACCAGAAACAGTAGTAATATTCTGAAAATTATCTGTACTTGATAGAGGAAGGAGTTCAGAAATATTGTCAGCAGCCCTAATATGGCTATTCATTAAAGCTGCAATATTATTTGTCTGTGTACCAAAAAGCTCCTCATCCTTCTGTAGATATACTTCTGGAGTAATAATTTTTAGAGGTTCAATATAATTCCTCTTAAAGTACTTCTGAGTAGCCATCTATATCTGTACCATATTTATAACAAAGTTGTTTAGTTGAATAATCTCATTAAACTCAACATAAATATCTTGAGGAACATTATCTAATGATACAAACAAAACCTCATCTACTGAAAACAAGTCCTTCATAAATTGACCCGTTGATAACCCCTGGCCAAACTCTCTATTATCTACAGCAAATTTATTTAGAATAACTGCTGCTACTTTAGCCTTAATCTCCTCTTCTTTTAAAGTGAGATTTCTATCGTATTTTACAGTTACAACTAAATCCAAGGTTCTAATCAACCCATCAGCCACATTAACCTGAGTCGTCAACATCTTCTTCTCCTCAATAGCAGCTAAGAGTGCAGACTTAAAGGGGACCGTGGCTCGTTGGAGTTGGAGGTTTGATGCTTTTCCCAATAGATAAATATCAATAATGTTAGCAGAACTATAAGCTTTTCTTGTTACAGCCTTACCCTTACCTACAGAACCTGCGGGACCAATAAACGAATTTACAAAACCCTCATAATCCTCCAAAGTGACTATACGATCTTGACGCTTAAAGAATAAGGGTCCATATCTTTTAGCGTGTGTTATAGTTTCTGCATCTGATCCCCCTGTAGCCAAACTAGTATTTTCTACCACACCATCCCCAACAGTATCAGTAGAAACTTTAGTATTAATAACACTAGGAGCAATGTTACCCCGTGAACCCCCACCTGCACGATAAAGTACCGTGTAAGTTGAACCTACGGGTGGCATAACTCCTGTGCTATCATCACCAAAAATAACCACCGCCGCTAAATCATCAGTATAAGCTACTTGAAAAATTCTATCATCATTTCCAGAAGCCATATACACATTAGTAACTTGAGTATAAACACCAGAGGCTCCCGCTGATCCTGGGGCATCAACTAGTACTTGTACACTACCCTCGATAATGGGGGCTTCTATAAGAGGAATTCTACGATCATCAACATCAGCGAAGGTGCCTGTTTGAACTGATAAAGCCCCCTCAAGCAAGGCTAAATTGCTCCAAACAGAACTTGTAGTAGCACCAAGCCCATCAGGGTCAGACTCACTAACATTCAATGTTAGATTCCCCCCAGAACCGAGATCAACTAATTTGCCCCCAGAAACCTTATATAGAGTGAAATTAAGTGGGCCACCATCCTCAGGTGACGCAATAACCTGAACTCTATTAGCAGGAGTTATTAAAAATTCTGGACTAGTAGCAGCAGCATCCAAAGTTAATGTAGCATTAGCAGCCGAAGCTAACGGACCTTTCATCGTAATACCAATTAAATGCAGTAGCTTTTCAACATTATTCCTATTTCGTGCTGTGCTGAGGAAGTTTTCATTTGCAAGCATATCAGCCTTAAGGGAAAGAACAGATCCCATATAAGAAACAAGCTCCATAATCATTAACCCCAAATCAGATTCAATAAAGTTATGATAATCTAAGGGATAAGATGCTTTGATATAATCAACCAACGCTGTTCTGATAGAAAGAAAGTCTGTAGCTGCATAGTCTATAAGATTTTCCTTATTAGAATCGGCAACAGAAATTAATTTCATGAAGTCCGAACTTACTTTGTTAACATATTGTTCAACCATTATTTTAGTGTAACCTCAACTTCCACAGTTTCATCAACAGAAACATCTTGAACCGTTAAACTTATACGCATCTGTGGGGATCCATATAACTCTGCCTCATCTAAACCATAAATACCAAACTTTAATACTCTAGCATTAGGTAAATTAGTAGCTATAGCCTCCAACACCTCTTCTTGTATACCAAGAAAAGTATCCTCATCAAAAGGATCAAATAAATACCTACGGATATTCACTCCATAGTTAGGGAGCATAATTCTTTCACCTTTTTCAGTAAGCAAGAGTTGTTTTAGATTATTCATTAATAATCTATTACCCGAAACCTTACTAAAATAACCATTAGTAGTGTCTTCTCCAGTAGGAAAGTTTAACCCAAACCTCTTCTCTGAACTACCTTTAGCACTTCGTAAAAGTTTTGGGTGGATAGTCCCACCATAAGTTGTTAGATTCTCTAGACTCATGTTACATCAATATTCTTGAAAAATCCTTTTTGGTTAAGATAGTTTTTTTGTATCTCACTAGTAGTTAGGGCCTTACTATAAAACTTTATACTTCCTACATACCCATTCAAACCACTACCAAGCCCATGATACTTACCCATAAATCCACCCTCACCTACTGACAAATCAGTATTACCATATTTATAATAACCATCAGTATATCCTCCCCCCAAGATCCAAGGTGTAAAAGCATCAATACCATTTCCAGGTTCGAAACTAGGACCGTCATCTTCATAAGTAAAACTATTACCCCGAGTAAGGGTGGGGAGGTCTGGGGGTTGCCAAACACTACCACCAAATACTCTAGCAATAGAACAGGTAGTAAACTCATTACCATCCAAAGTAAGAGTAACTAAGTCTTCAGCAGGATTAACTGAAATACCAATATGCATAAACTCATTCTCTACACCACTAAATGCGATATCACCCCTAAGATCAAAACTAGAAACTGTAGATGATGTATCTACAGCACACTTATTAATCTTAATCTTAGAAGCAAAATACTCCTCGTCCTCAACATATTGAGTAAAAGCAATACTGCTAGCATTTACTGATTGAGTAGGAGCAAGGAAAAATACTGAATGATCATTCAAGGAATTATCTGCTGTAGCATTAGATGGGAACTCATCATGTGCTACTTGTCTATCCCTAGAAAAACCAAGTAACATACCCCTAACAATTTCAGATCCAGCGTCATACTGAGTATATCTATCTTCTACTAGTGTATCTGGTACAGTACCTCCAATATTTTCACAACCTAACATAACCTTATTGTAAGACGAGGTTCCCCAACCAGTATCAGCATAGGGGGTAGCTTGAACTGTGGAATAATCAGGAATATGCGCCCAAAACTCAAAAGTGCATCCTGCATCTAAGTAAGTAAAATCTTGGAACGGTGGGATATTTGGAAGATCCAAATAACTTCCTATAGAACTTGTAGTTCCATCAGCAGAGCTTAACTTTCTAAGTCCTTGTAAATAGGGGATACTTAGCCCTTTTCTAAAGACAGAAGATGCTCCCAAACTAGAATCAGCTACCATTCTAGCATTACCATATACTCCCTTGGGGGCATCTGTTCCTGCTGGAGGATGAATATTGGCACAGTTTAAAGTTTCATATTTACCAGAAGAATCTACAATATTAGTTTCTAAGAAATTATATGCACCAATAAGCTGATCCATTATAACAGAGTCTGTTAAATTTGCTACAGTAGTTACTGTTGAAGTATCCCCAGACACAGCACCACTATCAAGTATAGTACCTGCTCCAACAGGAGGAACTAATAGATTTTCTAATACTACTGCTCCCTCCGTCTCAGATGCAACAACAAAATTATTTTGTAAGGGTAAGACTACACCACTAACCTCCCCCTGCCTAAACATTAATCTCTCTTGTTCTGCCTTGGTGGGGGTTAGATGGTAAGATCTTAGGAAACTAAAATCATTTACAGGAACTTCTCCCCTTCTATAAGTTAGATTCTCCCCAGCAAACTGTTGGGCTTTCCAAGCAATTTGAATCTGCTTTTTACGCTTATTAATCTTAGCATCATGTTCGACTGCTATAGAAATAAGGTTTTGCTTTATATTTCTAACCACAGCACCGCCCTCAACATAACCAGACGCAATATAGCCAGCAATCTGCGATTCTACATCATTAATGTGCTTATTTTTTTGACCAATTAAGAGCTGTAATAAATGATCAGCCTTATACTCCATATTAGCCTGTAAAGAATTATCAATTTTTGTATCATCAAATAATGTGCTAACAAACTGAGTTAAATCATTTTTAGTAAAAATAATCCCCTTTCCACCCAGGTTAGGATTATATTTAAACTCCCACATTTCACCAGAAGAAGCGTCTGGTATTAGCGACGATGGGATAAACTCCTCTTTATCTATATCAAAGAAGGGGATTCCGCCCTCCTGAGCATCATAGTATAAACCATCAATAGAAAGTAAGAATTGGCCCTTTTTGGATCTTGGTGGACCATACACAAGATCAAAAACCTCTAAAAGCTTATCTTCCTCTTCTGTACTCACGGGGAGATTAGAACTAACCCAAAAATCTAAATCTGAATCCGTAAATGGATCTCCATTAAGATCTGTGAACATTTCATCCATTAATGGCTCTTTTGCTAAACCTCTAGACCTCTCATCCATGATCTCAGCAATAATACTTAGAGTATTATCAGCTTTTTCAATAAACTTCAAAGAGGCTGAAGTCTGTAGTTTTGCTAAAGCAAACTTTTTATCGGCATCAACAGCAGGATCATAATTTGCAGCTATATTAATATTTCCTGCTCCTTCAGTTACTCCCAACATATCTGTAATACCATTTATACAGTCCTCAATAGCTTTAAGATCATCAGATAAAGCGTCGGCTGCTCCAATAAATCCTTCAGCAAGACCGAAAACTAACCCAGCAAAATTCGTAATTTGTTCAAAAACATTTTGATCATCCCCATCCATACCGTCCCTAGAAGTATCAGATAAGTACCTATACTCCCCAGTACCAGTTATCATCTCCATAATTCCAGTTTCTCTAAAAGCTTTTCTCCAAAAACTCCTAACTTTGTCTTCAGCAAATTCTCTGCCTGTCTGAAGTCCATTAACTAAATGACCCAAGGAGGTGCTAGGAAACAAAGATAAAAATGCCTTTGTAAGACCTAAAGCACAGGTTGGGATCCCAAACTCCGCTGCTAAAGCTGGGAGTGGGGCACCAAAATCTGGAATATTAGATCCTAAGTTTTTTAAACTATCAACATTAATTGTTACCATTATTCAGTTACCCTTTCATAAAAACTTTTTATTCTATCTGCGGCAGGATTGGCAGGATCGGCAGGATTGGCACCAAAACCATTATTTAAATGTACATTTGGACTGCCATTTATATATACAGTACTATCAGATTTCTGCTTTAAATCCTCAGAACTCTTTAAATTCATCGCACCACCAGACTGAATATTCATATTCCCCCCAGAGTTTAGATTCATATCACCATCAGACTGAATATTCAGGCTTCCCCCAGATTTTACATCAATACTTGCTGGAGATTCTATGTGAATAACCCCAACAGGATCAGTACATTTAATATCAATTGAACTGGCTGCATGAATCCCAATTTTTCCATTAGACATAATCTCTATAACTACACTTTTAGTGTCTGGATCAACTTTTTGTGCTTCAATAAAGATATTTCCTCTATTAGCAAAGACATTAATATCTCTACTCCAACTCTCTATCTTTACCATGCCTGGAGATTCATCTGTATGATCCTCAGTTGTCCTAACCGCACCATTACCCTTATTAGTAATGAGTAATTCTTGCCCACCTTGTTCAACAGATAAGGCAGCATCTCCATTTCTAGTAGCTAAATCAATAGATCCTTGAACATTCCCCTCCATACCCCTAATTGGGGCAAATCCATCGCTGGACCTACTCGTAATTCTAAAATAATCATGATGCTCATTTCGTAATTCCATAGCATCAATTTTTGGACTAGAATTTAATCTAAGTTGTTGCCCAGACATACTCTCTAATTTAACACCCACATCCCACTTGTTAACATTATTTCTATCACTAAGAATAATCTCATTTCCTTTAGGTGTTTTTAATCCATATTGTTGAGGAACTCCTCGGAAGGAATATTGCCCCTCACCAAAGGGTAAAAATTGCCACTTTTTTATTATACTTTCTTTATAATCAGTAGTGTAATTATATGCTTCTGCTGACATATTTAAAATACTACCCATATAAAAGAATTTAGAAGACCCATTAGGTTTTACAGCAATAATATTTGTCCCAACTTCTGGTATCATCACTAAACCACAATGCTCATCCGATAAATAAGGAGATGAATAAAAAATATCCTTCTCTTCTCCTCTAGTATTTTCCCTATTATCTTCCCTAAACTCAATAGCCTTAAATGAACCTGATTGTCGAGCATCATAATTCTTCATTACTGTAAACATGCGGATATCTGGATATCCGGCCCTATTTATGGTATCAAAATAAGGTATAGGGTCTTCTACAGCTCTATCATATTCTTTTGTTAGTTTTTTTATTTCTTGGTAACTCATTATTCATCTGGGTGGTTGTTAAAAAGGGGATCTGGATCTTCTGTAAAATCAACGGGGAGGAAACTTCCACCCGTATTAGGAGTATTATAATCATCATCAAACCAAGACGGTGCCACTGGACTAAGAGTATTATAATCATCATCAAACCAAGAAGGGTCCGACAATTGCCTGACTGGTGGTGGTGGTGCGTCAGGGTCCACATAACCCTTCTCAAAAGGGTAAGGCTCTCGTTCAGCGCCGAACTCATCAAAATATTTGTCTTGCTGTAGTCCATAGGGTAAGTTAGGGTCTTCTATAACAAAATCTTCATCTTCAGGCAATTCACTCTCTTGGGAGATCGGCCCGGTGGTTTGTGAAGGAGTGGGGCGTGTAGAGGGCCGATCTACTTCTGGCTCTGGGCCTAATAACAACTCTAAAAGAGGCTTATATTCTGGTTTACGATTTAAACCCTCTCGTATCCTTCTTATTAAATCAGTATTCCTTTTGTCTCCAGACGGCCCGCCAATCCCACCACCACCACCACCACCAGCCTGTCCCCCACCATGCATATGCTCAGATTCTACTGGTAGGCGGGCTACCTTAAATTCTGATACTACTTCTGATGGAGTAATCGTATGTCTAAATCCAGAAATTAAATACTTTCCAGTAAAAATACTATTAAACACGCCTAGATTTTGAACTAAACCAGCAACCTTTGGTTCAGAAATAAGTAATAGTACACTAGTTCTCACTAAATCCAAAGAATTGTTAATTTTAAAGTAAGGTAAAGTTTTTATACTTCCCTCACAAACAGAATCTAAAACCTTTTTTGCTGTATCTACTAAAGCACCAGGAAGAGAATAACCTTCATAAACTGAGTTAAACTTAGGATAGTGTTTCTTTTGTGCTGCTGCGGTGCGCTGTGCGGCTTTGCGTCTGTCCTTGCGAAGCTCAGAATCTACCCATTTAGAGCCCGTACGCATACCAAACCCCATCCGGCTATATATATTTTCCCCCGGTGACGGGACATATCTGGCATCTTCGGAGGCATTAGATGTAAAATCTCTTTTTTGTACAGCCCTTCTTGCTACCTCAGCCCCCTTTATTAAAGAAACAAGATATTGCATATTAATATTCAAATTAATACTTAAAATATTTGAATTTGCAACCTTCCCACTGTGAAAAATATGCTCTGTTTCTGAAGGAGGGATATCCGTATTATTTAGTAAAAAAGAATCTCTAGCAGAATTTATGGGCTTAGAAGTATTACCTGTAGTTATACCTTGTGCCCCTCCCCCCTGAAGAAATGTATGAAAAGGGTCATCTTTAGCAAAAAATTTACTACCTTCTTCCCAAGGGGGGTATAGTGAATTAGGAGAAAAAAAAGTTGAAATCATTCTTGCATCCCCAAAAATCTTTACTGTGTCAACTTTATTATTAATTTTTAATAATTTTGTAAGCTTTTTTGCTTCAATAGCCTCTATCAGGTCTTTAGATTGTACACTATCTAAAACCAAAAGTTCAGACATTTCAAACTCTGGATAAATGTTTGAATTAACTTTACTTCCTATACCTTCATTTATAAATTTAGATAATTCTTCCAAACCAGCAGTAGTTTTACCATATTTCTTAATTGATA
>Ga0209128_1002347_pt1 | contig 12282 bp, 16 predicted proteins | sample ETNvirnome_6_100_FD_184072 | JGI IMG/M metagenome (GOLD analysis project Ga0209128, IMG submission 184072) | Marine viral communities from the Pacific Ocean - ETNP_6_100 (SPAdes) (version 2) | ecosystem: Environmental > Aquatic > Marine > Oceanic | place: Pacific Ocean | collected 2013-06-19 | reverse complement strand
AGAACCAAATCTCTTTCGAAACAGACTTTAACTTTCTTTCTGTCGCCCAGTGGGGGCCACGCAAAAATCTTGAGAACCTAGTCAAGTGGTTCATTGAAGAAAACTTCGATCGAGAGAATGTTGGGCTGATTCTTAAGACAAACCTTGCAAAGAACTGCGAAATAGATCGCATCCATTGCGTCGAGAGGCTTAAGCAACTTCTAAGTCACGAAGACTATAAAGATAAGAAGTGTAAAGTATACCTTCTCCATGGATATGTAACAGAAGAAGAGATGGCACGACTTTATCGTCATAAAGACATCCACGCCTTTATTACAACAACTCACGGCGAAGGTTTTGGGCTTCCTCTTTTCGAGGCAGCACAAGCAGGCCTTCCTATCATCGCACCGCCATGGTCAGGGCATACTGACTTCTTGACGATGCCCGTGAAAGGGAAGGACAAGTTCATCCCACTCAAAGTAGATTATGAGATTCGACACGTCCAGAAAGAGGTTGTATGGGACAAGATTATTATTGCTGATTCAATGTGGTGCTTCCCAAAGGAAGGTTCCTTCAAGATGAAGATGCGCTCGATGATGGACAATCATGGCGCAATGCAAAAGAAAGCCACACAACTCGCAGACTGGCTCAAAGAAAACTGGCCCGGCGAAGAAGAGGTGTGGGGAAACTATCTGGAGGTGGTCTATCCTGAGAGTGAAAGAAGGGCTTTGGAAGAGATTGAAGATCTTTTCAATGAACTTCATGGATAACGAAAATAAAAAAATATACTTTATTTGCGATTTCTTTAAAGAAGACTATACAGGAGGTGCCGAACTAACCACTGATTCGCTAATACAACACGCTCCTAGTGCATTCAAAATTGAGAGAGTTCATTCTCAAAACGTAACAGAGGAATTTTTAAACAATAATATTAATAATTTATTTATTATAGGAAATTTTCAAAATTTAAATATTAAAAATAAATTATTTCTTATTAAAAATAATAAATATTCAATTATAGAATATGATTATAAATTTTGCAAATATCGTTCTATAGAAAAGCACAAGCTAGTAGAGTCTATTGAGTGTAATTGTACCAAAAGCAAGGAAAACAGAATAAATCTACTCTTCTATGCATACTCTGATATGATCTGGTTTATGAGCGATCGTCAAAGAAATGTATTTTTGGATAAACTAGATTTTTTAAAAAAAGAAAAGACTAAGATACTGAGTTCTGTGTTTTCTAAAAAAGATTTAGACTTTATTCTTAAGCAAGATACGAGCAAGAAGAGTGGTGCTTACACTATACTCAACTCTTCATCGTGGATTAAAGGCACAAAAGAAAATATTGACTTTGCCAAAAATAATGGTTTAAAGTTTAATTTAGTTGCCGGGTTAGCTTACAAGGAGATGATAGCGACTTTAGCTCAGTCTAAAGGTTTGATATTCCGGCCTTTAGGGTCCGATACATGTCCCAGAATTGTAATTGAAGCGAAGCTATTGGACTGCGAGCTACTTTTAAATGAGAATGTCCAGCATAAGAATGAGGAGTGGTTTACAAATAAAAGCAGCTGCATTGAGTATTTAAGAGCTAACGCTAATTTCTTTTGGAGATATTATAAAAATGTTTGATAAGATTTATTATATTAACTTAGATAAGAGACAAGATAGGAAGAGGCACATTGAAGAGAATGTAAAGACGCCGCTTTTAGAACACTTCCCTGAAGAACTCTGGCAAAGAATGTCAGCTGTCGACAAGACAGATGAAACTAGTCGTTCGAAACGAAGCGCCGGTTGCTCGTTAACACACCTAGCGGCCTGGAAAGACGCAGAGAAAAATGGCTATGAAAGCTTCTTAATAATAGAAGATGATTTTAGACTTAGGATAACCCCAGAATTATTTTATAGTCGTGTCCAAGAGTTATATAATGATTTTCCAAATTTTAATTTGTGCAATATTGCATATAATAACTTAAGAAAATTAAATAAAATTAAAAATACAAATTTTTACAAGTCTTGGAATATACAAACTACTTGTGGTTATATTGCAAAAACAAGTTTTACTAAAAAAATGCAACCTACAATTGAATATTCGATTGAACAATTAAACTCAAACTTACCATATGATATCTGGGCAATTGATCAAGTTTGGAAAAAGTTTCAAAATGACCCAAATTGGATTTTAATGGAAAGAGCAGGGATCCAACTGGATAGCTATAGCGACATTGAAAAAGGGGATGTAAAATATGGAGTTTGATTTAAAAAGTAATTATGTTTCTTGTAACATATTAGGACCAGGAGAAGTGAATTCCGGACTTGGTAATCAATTATTTTGTCTAGCAACAACTATTGCATACGCTTTAGAAAATAAAAAAACAGCATCATTTCCACAAATATTAAAAAATAATCATTATAGTAAATACAATAAAATATTTTACTATAATCTTTTAAAGGATCCAATTAATAGTTTTAAATATTTTTATAAAGAACCAAAATTTTCTTATACAGATATACCATTTTTCGATGGAAACGTTAGCTTGGAAGGTTATTTTCAAAGCGAAAGGTATTTTAAAAAGTACAGACAAGAGATATTAGATACTTTTAATATTAAAAATATCCAAGAAGTTTTTAAGAAAAAATACGAGATCCAAGATGGCACCTGCTCTTTACATGTTAGAAGAGGAGATTATTTAAATTTATCTCATTATCACTCAAACCTGACAATAAACTATTATAAACAATGTATTAATCTCTTAGGGAGAGAAAGAGAGTATCTGATATTCAGTGATGATATCGAATGGTGCAAGAAAGAATTTAATTTTCTCAAAAATGTTTCATTCTCAGAAGGCCGACAAGATTGGCAGGATATTATTCTTATGTCCCTTTGCTCGGACAATATTATAGCCAACTCCTCTTTCTCTTGGTGGGGCGCCTGGTTTAATCAGAATACTAAAAATACCAAAATTGCCCCAAAAAAATGGTTTGCAAAAAATATTAAAAATGATATAATAGATCTAATTCCAAATAAGTGGAAAGTAATATAAAAAAATGGAGTTTCATTAATGAAAAGTCGAAAAATAGTATACGTAGCGATGTGTGCTGATGTTTTGCACCATGGTCACATAAACATCATTAACGAGGCTGCTAAACTTGGAGATGTGTTTCTTGGCCTCTTGACGGACGAAGCAATCGGCAGTTATAAAAGAATTCCTCTTTTAACTTACACAGAGAGAGAATTTGTTTTAAAAAGTATTAAAAATATTAAAAATGTAATTCCACAAAAGACTTTAGATTATGAAGAAAACCTTAGAGATTTGAGGCCAGACTTTGTTGTCCATGGAGAAGATTGGCACACCGGGCCTCAATCAAAGGTGAGAGAGAAAGTTATCAATGTCTTATCTGAATGGGGAGGGCAGCTTTATGAAGTGCCATATACAAAAAATGTATCATCCTCTTTGCTGAAGGAGAGGTTAGCCTCAGTAGGGAACACAATTGATAGAAGGAGACAACTTCTTCGAAGGATGTTGGACTCAAAAAACTTTGTAAGGGTGATAGAGGCGCATAATGGCTTAACCGGGTTGATGGTCGAGAAAATCAAAGTTGAGCAAAAAGAATTTGATGCAATATGGTTGAGCAGCCTAACTCACTCCACATCAAAAGGTAAACCAGATATTCAATATGTCGACATTACAACAATAACAAATACAATTAATGAAATTTTTGATGTTACTTCAAAACCTATGATTGTTGATTTAGATAATGGCGGAAAAATTGATCATTTTAAATTTGCAATCAAGAATTTAGAAAGAGTAGGTGTTTCCGCAGTAATAATAGAAGACAAGATCGGAAATAAGAAAAATTCACTTTTTGAAAACACAGCTGATCAAGAACAGGATACGCCAGAGTCTTTTTCACTTAAAATAAAAGAAGGCAAAAAAATATTAGAAACAAAAGATTTTTTAATTATTGCTAGAATAGAAAGCTTAATACTTGGAAAAACTTCGGATGATGCAATTCGCAGAGCAAAATTATATATTCAGGCCGGCGCTGATGGAATAATGATTCACAATAAAACAAAAGAAACAGAGGAATTAGAAAAATTCTTTGAATCATATTCAAAGCTTGAAAACACCGTGCCTCTTGTCGTAGTCCCGTCTGCATTTAGTCATATTACAGAGACTAAGCTTAAAAATTTTGGTGTTGATGTTGTGATATATGCAAACCACCTCCTGAGAAGTGCATATCCAGCAATGGAAAAAACAATGCAAAGCATCTTAACAAATGAAAGAGCGCTTGAGTGCGATGAACATTGCATGCCAATTAAACAGATCTTGCAGCTAATACCTAATACGCCAGAAAGCAATATCAAGGCTTAGGTGAAAAGAGAATAAAATGATAGAGATTTATAAATTTAATTTTTTTGTAGGAGTTCCTGATAGCGGCCTTGAAAAGATTTCTAAACAAATAGAAGTATCAAATAAAGAACATATCATTGCATGCAACGAAGGACATGCTGTAGGTATAGCCTTTGGAGCAATATTAGCCGGCGCAAATCCCTGCGTATATATGCAAAATTCAGGATTAGGAAATGCCATTAACCCGCTAACTAGTTTGTGTATGCCCGCAGGCATATACCCGTTTCTACTTATTGGTCACAGACACACACTAGAACAACATAGAATCATGGGAGAGATTGATGAGCAACTGCTTGAATTAATAAATTATCCAAAAGATAAGTATATCATTCTTAAAGGAAAAAACAATGTTAACTAGAGAAGAAGCTCTTTTAAAGATTTATAATAGGCATGGGGATAATGCTATATACGTAACTACAACAGGATACATCTCAAGAGCCATGTATAATTTATTTTCAAACAACAAAAATATATTCTACATGCAAGGTAGTATGGGGATGTCACCAGCAATTGCTCTTGGTATGGCTAAAATTTCAAAGCTTCCGATTGTTTCTATCAACGGAGATGGAGCTTTTTTGATGCATCTTGGTTTAACACACACAGTTCATGAAGAAGCTTTAGAGAATTTATATGTTTATGTTTTAGATAATGGTTGTCACGAATCCGTCGGCGGCCAGAAATGCTCACCCTTACAAGAAAAATATATAGGAACTACAAAAATTTATAAAATATCTTGTGATGGCAAGACACCAAGGGTAAAAAAGGGGTTTAAACAAAATGCAAAAGAAATTAGTAATTTGCTCAAAATCAACAGAAAAGTTTAGTAGTGATTTTTTTAAATCAAATTATGATAAATTTATAGTTTCTGAAAAAATTAATATAAATTTAAGCAATAGATTTAAAAATAAATATGATCACGTCGTAGCTATCGGCGGCGGCGCATGCATAGATCTAGGCAAATTAGCTGCTAAAAGTTCCAAAAACTTAACATGTTTCCCAACAACTGCTGCTGGTGCGTGTCGCACATCACATTCTGTAGTGTGGGATGAGAGTAGGAAACTTTCTATAAAAACAGTAAAACCTAGCAATATACAAATTGTTGAAAAATATTTTGAAGGTTTGCCTTTTGATGCGCTAAGAGATACTTTTTGTGATGCTGTGAGTCACAACTTAGATGTACTTTATTCATATAAAGCGACAGAAGAAAGTAATAAACTAGCTCAGAAATCACTCAACATGCTAGAGAGAGCAACGAGTACAAAAGATATCATAATCGCCGGCAACATCGCCGGCGATGCTATAGAATTAACACCTACAACGTTATTGCATAGTTTATCATATCCAATGACCGATATTTACAATTTATCTCATGGAGAAGCCCTAGGAATTATTTTGAAAAAAATGAAAGATTTTTATAATTTTGATATAGAAAAATATTATAAAATAAAAAATTATGAATATATTGATTATAATCTTATAGTAGAAGAAGCGTATAAGTATGAAAAAATTAAAAATTTTAATGGAAATTTATCAAAAGTTAATTTAAAAACAATATTAATATGAATAAAATATCTTTATATGAAAATCAAAAAACGGTCTTAAATGAAATTCACGAAATTTTAAAAAGAAACTCTTTTTTAGATAAATGCACCATAGGTTTTGGAACATTCTTGGGAGCATACAGGCAGAAAAAATTAAACACAAGTATTAACAATTGGGATGATATAGATTTTGATATCTTATATAAAAATTTTGCTACTTTTAAAAATATAATATTAATTGAGTTAATAAAAAATGATTTCATTTTAGTTCATGCACATTTAATTAAAAAAAATAACGTTATTGGTTCTTTAACTTTACAAAAAGAAAATACTAGAATTGATTTTCAAATTATTTTTGAAAGTAAAAATAAAAAATGTTATCATTTTCTATGGCATGGTGGAATCGAAATGGCAAAAGCATTCCCTCAGAAGTATTACTACAATTTAAAAGAGTACGATTTAGAAAACAATTTGTTTTTTGGCCCTTTAGATGCAGAGTCTTATATGATTGACATGTACGGAGAAGACTGGCGAACACCTTGTACCTCTGAAAATGAATACAAGTTCTGGGAAGACAGCCCTGGGAAGCCGTGGGACCTAAAATATAGACATTATAAATTAGTAAGAAATAAAGAACTTAAGGAGATAATAAATGCAAGCTAACAACAACTTTGATTACTATGCTGGTATACTTTGTTTTAACCCTCTTGATGATCCATATCACTTAGAGAGAATAGATAATTGCATAGAATCAATAGCAAAAAGTGCTAATTTTACAAAGAAAAGAGTAAAAATAGTTATCGCAACAAATGATACGCTAGTCAAAACCAATGAGAATGAGCTTAATGGCGTCGGCCCAGAGACCAAGATGTTAATATCGCAAAAAAGTAAAAAATATAATATTGATCTGATCTCATACGGAAAACCAAACATTAACTCCTGTTCGAGAGCTTATTCTTTTCTTACGGAATATGGGAAGGAGAATACTGATGCTAAAAAAATAGTAATATTTGCAGATGATTATATTATGCCATATTTTTGGTTTGATATAATGGATATAAATTTTAAAAACAACAATGCATCTTTTATCACTCCAGCAACATCTTTTGTAGCGCAGGAAAATTTAAAAATTGATATCAACTTCCATCCCGATTGGGACGTACGCATCGCAGAAAAAGGCGATCACAAAAAAATAAAAACTAAAACCATCTATTCAGGAGTTAAGATTGAGCACATTGACGACATAGCTAAGACTATGATTAAAGATGGTGTTTCTCCATGGTCCTTTCCTCCATCTTTTGAGACTACTGTTTTTAAAAGAGAGCTGCTTGAAGAGGTCGGCCCTATACACGATGAATATTTTTCCTGCTTTTATGATAATGATTATTTTAGAATGATTGCAGAGAAAAACTTTAAAGGCTTAATAGCAAAAAACTGTTTTATTTTTCATTATGGTAAAGGTGGAACAAAAGCTCTTTATAAAGAAACAGCAGATGAAAAATTTAAAGAATCCCCTGTAGAACACCAATTAATATCTGATGTTAATACTTGGAATAGAAGATGGTCAGAGAACGTTAAACCATGGTGGGGCAAGAAATGAAAATACTCAATATATATTCAAAAAAAAACAAAAATAAACTTCTTCATATAGTTTTTAGATTAAACAATGAAAAGAAAAGGCAAGAAATAATAAAGCCAGATAATTTCATCCAATGTGCCTTGCTAAATATGGATAAAGGAAAAACGTTTCCACCTCACAAGCATATTAAAAAAGAAAGAACCTACAAAGAGCAAATAGCTCAAGAATCATGGGTTGTCATCAGGGGGTCTGTTAAATGTTTTTTTTACGATCTTGACGATCAACTACTTGAGACAACGATCCTTAATCCTGGAGATGCCAGCTTCACTCTTGAAGGTGGCCACACATACGAGATCCTGGAAGACAACACGGCTGTATATGAATATAAAACCGGCCCGTACGAAGGCCAAGAACTAGATAAGGAATTTATATGAAGATAAATATGGGCTGCGGGTGGAGAAATTTTGGTTCGGACTGGATTCATATTGATGGGGGAGACTACGATCACTTAGATTCTAGTTCCATGACCGATTTATCCCAGTATGAAGACAATACAATAAGTTTGATCTATGCTTCACATGTTATCGAATATTTTGACAGACAAGATGTCGAAGACCTTTTAGTAGAGTGGAGAAGAGTGCTTAAGCCAGGCGGAATGTTGAGATTGGCAGTACCAAACTTTAAAGCCATGGCCAAATTGTACTGTGAGGGTAAGGTACCACTCTCCAGTATTCTAGGGCCGCTTTACGGTAGAATGAATATGGGAAAACAAAAAATTTATCATAAAACAACATATGATCAAACTTCTTTAAAAGAATTGTTGACTAAGTTAAATTATAATGATATAGTATTGTATGATTGGAAACAAACTACACACAGTCAGTTTGATGACCACTCCCAAGCATATATTCCTCATATGAATAAAGAAAGTGGAACTTTAATAAGTTTGAATATTGAATGTAAAAAATAATGAGTTTCGACGTTATAAATAAGTTTGAAAATGAGGTTGCTTCCTTTTTTGGTGCACCTTATGCCGTTGCAGTTGATTGTTGCACTCATGGAATAGAACTTTGCTTAAGACGTCAGAAGATAAAAAAGATAGTTGTCCCTAAAAGGACTTATATCTCTATTCCGTTTTTAGCAAATAAATTAAATATTGATCTTGAGTGGAAAGATGAAAATTGGAAAGATTATTATTATATTGGAGATACAAATATTATAGACGCTGCTGTTCTGTGGCGCCAAGATTCTTATATTAAGAATACGTTTATGTGTCTAAGTTTTCAATTTCGTAAGCATCTAAGTCTTGGCAGGGGCGGCATGATACTTACAGATGATGAACTATCGGCAAAAGAGCTGAAGCGCTTAACATATGATGGGAGAGAAGAACATACTCCTTGGAGAGAGCAGAACATAAGCGAATTCGGCTTTCACTATTACATGACCCCCGAGACAGCTCAAAGGGGTTTAGAGAAATTGCCAAAAGCAAAAAATACACCACCTAGACAATGGACAATAGAAGATTGGCCAGACTTAAAAAAAATGGAGATTTTTAATTAAAATGAAAAAAGCACTAATAACAGGCATATCTGGCCAGGATGGAAGTTATCTATCTGAATATCTTCTATCTCTTGGGTACGAAGTGCACGGAATTGTTCGAAGGCATTCTGTAGCGGAAAACCAAAACCACAGGCTTGATAAGATTGGGCTAAACGAGAGGGTATACACTCACTATGGAGATCTACTAGACTATCCTTCTCTGGTGAGAATTGTTAGTGAAGTGAAGCCTGACGAGATCTACAACCTAGGCGCCATGAGTCATGTTAGAATTAGTTTTGATATGCCTTCATTTACAATTCAAACAAACGCCCTAGGTGTCCTAAACATGTTGGAAGTATACAGAACCATGGCGCCCAAAGCAAAGTTTTACCAAGCATCATCTTCTGAGATGTTTGGAAACTCAGTCGATGAAGATGGCATTCAAAGGCTTACGACTCCAATGAATCCAGTTAGCCCTTACGGATGTGCAAAAGTCATGGGCTACAACCTTGTACGACACTACAGGCATGCCTACGGCCTGCACGCATGTAATGGTATCCTCTTTAACCATGAATCCCCTAGGAGAGGATCAAATTTTGTAACCAATAAGGTCGTAAAAGGCGCAGTAGCTATCAAGAAAGGCTTGCAAGACAAGCTAGAGCTAGGGAATATGGACTCTTTCCGAGATTGGGGACACTCAAAGGATTACGTGAGGGCTATGCATATGATCATAAATCATGAAAACCCAGAAGAATTCATTGTGGCCACCGGAAAGACACATTCCGTAAGAGATTTGTGCCGTATCGTGTTCGCAAAATTAGATATGAATTACGAAGATTATATAGTACAGAACCCAATTTACATGAGGGCCGAAGAACTGAAGTATCTCAAGGGCGACTCTTCAAAAACACAAGAAGTGTTAGGCTGGAAAGCAGAGTACACCCTTGAGACAATGCTAGACGAGATGATTGAAAGGTGGGAGAAAGAGTTATAATGTTCTTGACAATTATTAAGTTATAAACTATAATAAAATATATGAAGTGTTTAGTAACCGGCCACAAGGGATTCATTGGCCAAAGAGTTTATAAAGAGCTAGTCAGTATGGGACATGATGTAACCGGTCTAGACTTAAAAGAAAACATGGATGTCTTAGGCGCTTTGCCTGATGAAAATTTTGATTACGTTTTTCATCTAGCAGCCAGAGTGACTACTTCGCACGAAAAGCCTTCGCTAGCTCTTGAACACAACGTGTTGGCCACCTCTAGACTTCTAGAGTGGTCGAAGAGAAAGGGGGTAAGGAGGTTCATATTTTCCTCCTCCTCTTCAGTAGTGGGTGATGGCAGCGGGCCTATGTCCCCTTACGCTCTTCATAAACTTATGTCTGAACAAGAATGCTTGTTGTACTCACGCATATACGGGATGGAGACAGTTTGTCTAAGATATTTTAATGTTTTTTCTGAAGAGCAAGATTTTGGTGGCACACACTCTTCTATCATATGTCGCTGGAAAGAGATGATCGAGAAAGGCCTGCCTTTGAAGATTTACGGCGACGGAGAGCAAACAAGAGATTTTATTCATGTCGACGATATATGTAATGCTAATATATTTTTCATGAAACACGACAGGGAGATGAAAGGTGAAGTTTTCGATATCGGTACCGGCGTATCTATTTCTATAAATGATCTTAAAAGTATAGTTACTAAAAAACACCCTAACGTTACCTGGCAATACGAAGAAATCGGCACACCCAGCCCAGGGCACACAAAAGCAAACATTAAGAAAGCTAAGCTCCTAGGTTGGGAATTTAAATTAGATCCTAAGCTTTATATAGAAAAGGTTTTTTTAACGAAAGGTAGAATTAATTAAATGAAAATAGTTGTTATAACCGGCTGTCTAGGTTTGATAGGGGTACATGTCACTAAATTAGCTTTGCGTAAAAGATGGAAAGTTTATGGTATTGATAAATGTACATACGCTTCAAACATAAATGTCTTAAATGAATTTAAAAAAGATCCAAATTTCACCTTTCTTAAAGAAGATATATCAAAAATAAGAGAGTTGCCTGACTGTGATTATGTGATAAATATAGCAGCTGAGTCTCACGTTGGCAACAGTATCGTCGCTAGCTCTGAATTTATTAATTCAAATATAACAGCTGTACAAAACCTGTTAGATCTTATAAGGATGAAGCAAGAGAACGTGTCAAGACGACCAATCTTTTTTCACTTTAGCACTGATGAAGTATACGGTGATATCACAGAAGGTGAACATACTGAATTGTGCACACTCAACCCAAGTAATCCCTATTCGGCTTCAAAAGCTGCAGCCGACATGTTGATCAGTGGGTGGTCAAGAACTTATGGCTTGGAATATATAATACTGAGACCAACTAATAATTACGGAAAATATCAATATCCTGAAAAACTAATACCCCTAACAGTTAAAATGCTGCAGCGTGAGCATAAAATTAGGCTTCACGATCTAGGAGAGCCAGTGAGAAATTGGCTGCACGCAGGAGATACAGCACGTGCAGTGGCTGCAATCATTGAGTCTGGAAACGTTAACCAAATATACAACGTTGCAGGAGGTTTTGAGCAAAAAAATATTGATACCGTCTCGAAGATCATTAAGTGTTACAAGAGCCTGCCTCTTGATGCAGAGATCGATATCGAACAGTTCGCAGATTTCTCATATTCTAGAGAGGGTCAAGACGTCAGATATGCGCTTAACGATGATAAGTTGAAAAAAATTGGATGGAAAACCCAGTTAAACTTTGATGACGAAATTCGCTCTATCGTGAAATTTTACAAAGATAATTTTAAATGGTAAATTTACTATTGTCATGACAGCAAATTTTAACTATACTAATTTAACTAATAAAGGAGAAAACTAATGAAACTATCAAATCAAGCAGCCGGAGCCCTGTTAATGGTTCTACAAAAGTGTCTTTGGGAACAAATAGACATCATGGACCTTCTTAACGATATGGTCTTTGAAATGTCTGATGACGGGCTGGTGGTCACTAATCCCCCTGTCGTCTCCGGAGATCTAGACGAGCTTAGAGAGGCAGAGAATGTGGAAGATTGAACAATGCCCATTTACACTTACGAATGCAAAAAATGCGGCTCGACCTTGAAAGCAATGCTCGGACCAGACGAGAACCCAGCCACCTGTACAGAGGTGTCTGATTGCGCCGACGAGGGCGAAATAACAAAATTTCTATCTAGAG
>Ga0209128_1002330_pt1 | contig 12333 bp, 12 predicted proteins | sample ETNvirnome_6_100_FD_184072 | JGI IMG/M metagenome (GOLD analysis project Ga0209128, IMG submission 184072) | Marine viral communities from the Pacific Ocean - ETNP_6_100 (SPAdes) (version 2) | ecosystem: Environmental > Aquatic > Marine > Oceanic | place: Pacific Ocean | collected 2013-06-19 | reverse complement strand
GGTGGAAAATTAAGAAGACAAAGAGGTGGAACACCAAGAAGAACACGAAGATATCAACAAGGTGGAACACATGGACATAATAATCATACACATCCATATCAAAGTCATAACAATTGGACAAATGGGCCTTGGGATGCACCATATGTGACAGACCATAAACATGGTATTTCTCCTTCAACATACGCCTCTTATACAAGTGGGTCTATGAATATGGGAACCGGAAGACATAATCACGGTAGTGGTATAGGTTCAGTTCCACAAAGACAAAGAGGTGGAAGAGGTCGAAGGAGAAGATAAATGGTAACTCGTATAAATAGAAGAAATAGATATCCATCAGTAAGGTCACAAGTAGGACCGAGATATAGGTCTTTTCGTACAACAGGTGACCACGCACATTCAGCTGAAGTTCCAAATCATTGGCATCCGAATCCATTGGTTAGTCAAGATGGACAAATCGATGGTGAATGGAACGAATATGCATATAAGATGGGTCAAGCATTATCACATATTCATCCAGTCCAAACAACATCATCAGAACTTGAGCTTGATGGTCAAACTTTTCCAGCTGGTTCTCAAGTAGCTGGTGCACCATCTTGGCACGCAGAAATATGGAATCAGAGGGTAGGAGGAAACTCTTGGTTAGCAAGTTATACTGACATCCAAACTAATACCGCTGGTGACCATAGTCACGAACAACCTAATGGTTATCAAAGAGGTGGATTAAATGGTAGAAGAAGATTACAAGTTGGTGGTATAGGTCACGGAAAAGCGGCAAATGCTCGTAATATTAAACGGAGAAGATAAATGGCTTGTAATTGTAACGGACATATGAATGGTAGAAATTGTAATTGTAATGGTAGAACTAATGGCTATCAATATGGTAGTGGTCTAATTAGACAAGGTTCTGGAAGAATCGACCCATCAACAGGAAAGTTACGATTAACAGTTGATGATGTTAATGCAGAAATAAGAGAAACTGGTGAAAAAATTAAAGTTGGAAATAATGAATATATTGTAAATTCAGGTGCTGTAAGAGAACTTGGAGTAGGTTTTTTAGATAATTTAAATAATATAGGTTTAGGTAATTCAACTATACCAAGAGGTACTGGTAATTATGGAAATTACCAAAAAGGTGGTAAAGTTAGAGGAAGAAAAAATATGGCGTCAAGAAGAAGAAAACAACGAGGTGGAAGACCATCTACAAGAAGAAGAAGATTACAAACAGGTGGCCACGCACATAATATTAATTTACCTTATGATGCTGGTTTACATTCTCATGATTTTAATCCAGCAAATCATAGTCATCCTGTATCATCATCACATACATCACATGCTCATAGTTTACGGGATCATCATCATACATATGGAGGTGGACAAACAAGTGCTTTGATAGATGGCATTCCAAGTGCACCTGGACAATGGACAGATGCACCAGTTGATACTTTTCATTCTCCAATACCAGATTTGAATATAAGTACTACCGAAAATCCAAATCAGTATCCACAAACAACAATGGAACAAGGATTTCCACAAGGTGCAAATTTGACTACTGGTACTGATGGTGGTACTCACGGACATGGAGGACAACATTGGAGAGGACGACAAAGAGGTGGTAAAGTGAGACGAGTAAGAGGATTACAAAGAGGTGGTATAGGTCACGGAACAGCGGCAAATAGAAAAAGATAGGAAAAATAAATGGCAGTAAAACCAATAACAAATCCATATCCAAAATCACAGGGTAGTAGAACTGGTGAATTAGGTCGTGCAGGTGATTTATCAACAAGAGGTTGGCAACATAGAAATATAGATACTGGTAATGAACGACAAGTTAGGATGACCAAAGATTTTACAAGGAATTTTGCAACAACTTTAAAAGATATAGATTCTACTTTAATGGGTCATTTAAAAACAAATATGGCACCTCAAATGAAGGTTAGAGAAGCTGGTGAAACTATTCCTATTCCAATTTATTATGGAAATGAAGAACGATGGGCTAATATACAAAAACATGGTGCTTTAAGAGATAAAAATGGTAGTTTGTTATTACCAGCCGTTGTATTTAAACGAACAAATGTAGGTTTTACAGATACTATGCCATATTCACACGATTGGGATGTAGAAGGTAGTAGAATTTTAATAACTCGTTCAGCTCAATGGTCAAAAGAAAATAGATATGACAGATTTTCAGTTCAACAAGGTAAAAAACCAGCAATAGAAAGACTGACTACTGGTGCTCCTGATTGGGTTGATGTTTCTTATGAATTTGTTTGTTTAACAAATTATACTGAACAAATGAATAAAATTATAGAAACATTTGTATATCACGAAAATACACCATTTGGTAATTCTACTAATTATAAATTTATGGGTTATGCAGAAGGTGGATTTTCAGATGCATCTGAAATAGAAGTTGGTTCTGAACGAGTTATAAAGACAACATTTACTTGGTTATTAAAGGGTTATTTATTACCACAAACAAGTAAACAACAAATACAAGGACATATATTTGAACTTGGTAAAACTATTTCACCATCAAAAGTTGTGTTTGGATTTGAAGGTGACGCAACAGATACTCAAGTAGGAAAATAAATCGTTTTTTAGAAAAGTTTATATATATTTATATATAGTTAATTAACAATAAACAATGAGGTTATAAAATGGCAGAAGAATCAAAATTAGCTGAAAAGTTAGAAGAAAAAGAAAAAGAAGTTAAGTTTTCTGAAGAAGAAATGACTAAACTACAAGAAATCAGAAATACATATTCAGACATTCAATATCAACTTGGAAATATTGCATTATCTAAAATACGAATTGAACAACAAATTACTTCCATTGATGAAACAGAAAATCAATTATTCGAACTTTTTGAAAAAACACAAACAGATGAGACTACTTTTTTAGATGAAATTAATGAAAAATATGGTCAAGGTGAATTAGACCCACAGACTGGAATTTTTTATAAAAATAATTCAAAATAAATTAAATAAATATATCGTTTGAAAGAAAAGTCATATATTTATATATGATAAACTATCTACGCGTAAGATAGTTCAAAAAATTTAAGTTAACTTCAAAAAAATTTCAAGGAGAAATATAATGGCAGAAAAAATTATATCCCCAGGTGTCTTTACTGATGAAATAGATCAGTCGTTTTTACCAGCGGCCATTGGTGAAATCGGTGCAGTAGTTATTGGACCGACAGTAAAAGGACCAGCATTAGTTCCAACTGTTGTTGATTCATTTAGTGAATATGAACAGTTATTTGGAACATCATTTAAAAGTGGTTCACAATATTATCAATATTTGACATCACACGCGGCAGAAAGTTATTTAAAACATGGTAGTAAATTAACAGTTGTAAGAATATTAGCTGGTGATTTTAATGAAGCAACAGCATCAATTGGAAATTCAGCAACATCAACAAGTGGTATTGGTAGTGCTTCACTACAAGTTAGGTCTGGTTCGTTTGGTGGTGAACAAGTATCGTTTGGTGATGGCTCTACTACATATGAATTTGTATTTGTTAGTGGTTCCAGTCAGGCAGATGTATGTGATACATATAGTCAAGGTCCATTAGAATTTTTCGTACATTCAGGTTCATCTAATGCTAACACAGCAACTAATTTAACTAACATCATTAATGTCAGTGCATCAGCAGCTGGTGTATCTGCATCAAGAGAGAATCCAATAGATAAAACTGAAGCAAACTGGGTATCAATTTATAGTGGTTCAAATTTTATAGTAGCTTCTTCATCTAATGATGTAGGATATAATTCTTTATATTGGGGAACATCAGCTTCATTTAGTGGTAGTGTAACTTCAACCACAACTGGTAATTCATTTAAATTACATACAATAGCTGATGGTGCCGTTATGAATAATATAGCACAAGATTCAGATAAATTAGCTGGTTCAAATAATACATTATTATCTGGTTCATCTAGTAATCTTAGATGGGAAGTTTCAAATGTAAATGATAATAAAGGAACATTTACATTAGTACTTCGAAGTGGTAAAGATACTATCAAAAGAAAACAAATTCTTGAAACTTGGACTAATGTAAGTCTTGACCCTAATTCAAATAATTATATTGCAAAAAGAATGGGTGATTCCAAAATGAATTTTGCGAAGGATACAGATGGTATTGGATATCTTCAACCAAGTGGTTCTTATTTAAATAAATCTAAATATGCATGGGTTGAAGTTTTAGATGTAACACCAGATTATCTTGATGAAAATGGTGCAGTTAGAATTGCTGCACAATCTAATTCATTACCAGATATTGGTAGTGGTTCAAATCAAGGTGCTTTCGGTGGAGGTTCAAATGGTTGGGCTGGATTTGATGGTATGGGAAATAGTGATGACGATGCATCTAATTCAGAGGCTAATTATAATTTCTACGATAAAATCGATTCTGAATCACAAGGATATTCACCAAATGATTCAGGTAATTCAGGTAGAGGATATGATTCATATATAGATGCATTAACTTTATTAAACAATGCAGATGAATATGACTTTAACTTATTATTAATGCCAGGAATTACACAAGATAATCACGGTGCCGTTGTTAATAAAGCGATTGATGTTTGTGAAGATAGAGGTGATTGTTTTGTAATTGCTGACCCAACTCAATATGGAAAAGCAATAACAGATGCAACTGGTGAGGCGAATGATTATGATTCAAACTATGCAGCTATGTATTACCCATGGATTCAAGTACCAGATGTAAGAACTGGACAAAACAGATGGGTGCCACCTTCAACAGTAATGGGTGGAATATATGCATTCAATGATAAAGTTGCACAACCATGGTTTGCTCCAGCAGGTTTAAATCGTGGTGGTATTGAAAATGCAATACAAGCTGAACGAAAATTAACTCATGGTAATCGTGACACATTATATGATGCAAATGTTAATCCAATTGCAACATTCCCAGGTCAAGGTGTAACAATTTGGGGTCAAAAGACCTTACAGAAGAAAGCATCAGCACTTGATAGGATTAATGTTCGTAGATTGTTAATTAAAGTTAAGAAGTTCATTGCAGCTTCTTCAAGATTCCTTGTATTTGAACAAAACAATTCAGCAACAAGAAAAAGATTCTTGAGTATAGCTAATCCATTCCTTGAACAAGTTCAATCAAATAGTGGATTAAATGCATTTAAAGTTGTAATGGATGAAACAAATAATACTCCAGACACTATAGATAGAAATATAATGTATGGACAATTATTCTTACAACCTACAAGAACTGCAGAGTTTATTGTATTAGACTTTACAATACAACCTACAGGAGCTTCATTCCCAGAATAAGAAATAATATCTTAAACACGGAATAAAATTAAAGAGGACTTATTAAATTTAAGTCCTCTTTTTTTATGTTTTATGATATTTATATATGAAACTGTAACCTTTTTAATTGGTAACTAGGAGAAAAATAATGGCTGAATTAATCGATGCTAATGATATAATGTTCACACCCTTTGAACCGAAATTAAAGAATCGGTATGTGATGACAATCGCTGGTATTCCAGCTTATACTATTAAAACTACTAATAGACCTCAAATAACTTTTGATGAAGTTGAATTGAATCATATGAATGTAAAAAGATTTGTTAAAGGTAAAGGAACTTGGCAAACATTACAATTTACATTGTATGACCCAATTGTTCCTTCAGCAGCTCAATCAGTAATGGAATGGGTGAGATTATCACACGAATCAGTAACGGGTAGAGATGGATATTCAGATTTCTATAAGAAAGATGTAACTATCAATGTTCTTGGTCCTGTTGGTGATATCGTTGAAGAATGGACTTTGAAAGGTGCTTGGATTCAAGATGCTACATTTGGTGATTTGGATTTCTCAGCAAGTGATCCAGTTGAAATTACTTGTACATTAAGATACGATTACGCTGTATTACAATTCTAATACATAAAATTAATAGTTAATATCATAAAAACCCTTAACAAAAGTTGAGGGTTTTTTTATTTTATATATATTTATATATGAAATGTTATGTAAATGGTTCAAAAAAGAGGTTACTATGAATTTCAGTAAAATAATAGAAAAGGTTATAGAACACGAAGGTGGTTATGTGAATGACCCAAATGACTTGGGTGGTGAAACCAATTATGGTATCACAAAGCGATTCTACCCTGATGTCGATATAAAGAATCTGACACGAGAACAAGCGAAAGATATATATAAACGGGATTATTGGGATAAGAATCGCGTTGAATCACTTCCAGAAAATCTATGGCATATATTCTTTGATATGTGTGTTAACATGGGTAGAGGAACAGCTGTCAAGATATTACAGAGAGCAGCGAATGGTAAAGGAAAAAATATTGAGGTAGATGGTGGTTTAGGACCAGCAACCATAAAAGCACTTAAAGGTGTAGAAGTAGAAAGAGTCAGAGCATATAGAGTTAAATATTATGCTGATTTAGTAACAAAGAAACCAGAGCAAGATAAATTTTACTTCGGTTGGTTTAAACGAAGTATGGAGGTATAAATACAATGTCAAATACAAATGAATTATATGAAACACTAAACAATCTATGGGAAGATTTTCAAGAAAATCATAGAGATTTTTCATCAAAAGGTAATAAAGCAGCTGGTGGTAGAGCAAGAAAAGCCATCGGTGAAATAAAAAAAATAGTTACAGATTATAGAAAAGCATCTGTTTCTGAATCAAAATCATAGGAGTTAAAAATGGCAGATAAAAAAGAATTTAAATTTCCAAGTGAAGTTGTAGATTTACCAAGTGGTGGTAAGGTTTATGGAAAAGATAGTCCACTAGTATCTGGTAAACTTGAAATAAAATATATGACGGCTAAAGAAGAAGATATTCTTACATCACAAAATCTTATTAAAAAAGGTATAGTTATAGAAAAACTTCTCGATTCACTTATTTTAACTGATGGTGTGAAAGTAAATGATTTAATATTAGGTGATAAAAATGCAGTTATGGTAGCATCTCGTATTTTAGCCTATGGTTCAGAATATACAGTTGAATTAGAAAATAAATATACTGGTGATAAGTTTGACCACACATTTAATCTTACAGATTGTCCATTTAAAGTTCTTCCCGAAGATATTGATTATTCAACGGGGGAGTTTGATTTTGAGTTACCAGTATCTAAAGTTAAAGTTAAATTTAAATTAATAACTGGACATGAAGAAAATAAAATTGATGCAGAAGTTAAAAGAACTAAAAAATATGGTACTTCTTCAGAAATAACATCAAGATTAAGAAATATAATAACAGAAATTGATGGTAATAGAGAACAAGATTTTATTAATGAATTTGTTCAGAATATGTTATCAAGAGACTCATTGGCTTTACGAGAATATCTAATAAAAGTAACACCAGATATAGAACTCAAGCAAGAAGTCGAAATGGAAGGAGAGTTGGTCGAGGTAGATATACCCCTGACCGCCAACTTTTTTTGGCCTACAACCAACCGATAAACCCACAATACACACAAGTATATTTCAGTTAGTATATTATGGAGAAGGATTCTCTTTTTCAGATGTATATGAGATGCCTATATATCTTCGTAGATTTTATTTACAAAAACTTACAGAAACTAAAAAAGAAGAAAAAAAACAAATCGACAAAGCTAATAAGCCTGCGTCAAATATCCAAAAACCAAATATAAGAAGATAAAATACTTTTAATTTTTGAATTATTGATATTTATATATGAATAATTACATTCATATTTAGGAGAGATATATAATGAGTAAACCAACATTAACAGAAGGTATATTATCCAAAATTACACAATTGTTATTAAAAAATAAAGTAAATCAGGTTGTAAATCTTTTTAAGAACGATAAAGAATTAAAAAGATTAAGTAAAGACTACGCAAAAGCTCATGATAAGTTTCAAAAGGCATTAAAAGCTCGTGAAAAAAAACGAAATGAACCGTTGCATAAAGTTTAATCTATAGGATATATTATAAATGGCCAATGAACAAAAAAATCTAAATACTGTAAAAAAGATTAATGCAGAACAAGAGAGACATAATATACTTTTAAAAAAATCTCAACTTGAAGTAAAAAGCTTGCAGAAGGGTTCTGCAGCCTACGCCAAAAAGATACAAGATATTAATAAAATTCTTGAAAATCAAACTAAATTAACTAATAAACTAAACGACTTAAATTATAAACAATCTGATATCAAAAACGCTATTCTTTTAGATATGCAAAAAATGTATGGTGCTGGTTCACAAAATCTTAAAATTACTAAAGATTTAGTTAAAATGGGTAGTATACAATATGATAATGAAGAAAAAGCTAAAAAATCTACTGGAACTCGACAAAAGTTTTTTCAGGGTGTAGCAGATGAGGTTGGAAATGTCAATGCTTTAACACAGGAGAGCCTTAAAAATGCAGAGGATTTAGGTACTGAAGATTTTAAATCAATGGATTTTACAAATGCAAAAAAAGAATTATTAGAACAACAGAATGCTATATCAGCTCGAATGTGGGGTAAAAATAAGGAAGCTGGGGATGCTATGATAGCAGACCTTGAAATAGGTAAGAAAAAACTTGATGAACTAGAAGCACAACACGATATGCAAGCCCGACAAAATGACTTAATAAAAGAAGGTAATGCTATAATGGGAGATGGAATTGACAATATGGTAAATAAAGTCAAATCTATTCCAGGTGGAGGACTAATTTTAAATATGATGGGATTAGGTCCAAAAGCTATAGATAAAATGAAAAAGAATTTGGGTAATGCGATGACAGATTTTGTTAAAGGTGGAGCTACTGATTTTAAAGGTCTTGCAAAGGGTATGACAGCCGCGATAGGTCCAAGTGGGGCAGTGTTAATTGGACTTGCAGCAGCAGTTGCTATATTTGCTGGATTTTTTGTAATGTTAAAAGCATTCTCAGGAGAGATGGATGCAGTTGGTGAAAAATTTGGTGCTATAGGAGTAAAACAATTTTCAGCTGATTTAATGTCAGCAGATGTAGAAATGAAGAAATTAGGTTTTGCAGCTGGTTCATCTGCAGAAGCAGCAAAGGAATTAGCTGACAATTTTGGTGTATCTTTTGCGGAAGGTATAAAACTGGCTCCTGCAATCGGTAATATGTCTAAAGTTTTAGGAATGAGTGTTGGAGAGGGTGCTAAATTAGTAGGTGTATTAACCACAGCGACTGGACTATCAGCTGAAGGTGCGATGAGTTTAGCAGAACAAACAAATGCATTAGCATCTGCACATGGTGTAGCACCAGGTGCGGTAATGAAAGACATAGCAGAAAGTTCTGAAATAATGGCCAAATTTACGGACAAAGGTGGTAAAAATATGATGGCCGCTGCAGTTCAAGCAAGAAAATTAGGTGTGTCATTAAGTACAAGTGCTAAAGTAGCCGAAGGGTTATTAGATTTTGAAAGTTCAATAGCAAATGAAATGGAAGCTTCAATAATGATTGGAAAACAGTTAAATTTCCAAAAAGCTCGTGAATTAGCACTTAATAATGATATTGAAGGTGCTATGGAAAATGTTATCTCACAACTTGGAAGTGAGGAAGAATTTAATAAGTTAAATGCATTACAGAGAGATGCATTGTCTAAATCTATCGGAGTATCGAATGATGAATTAGCCAAATTTGTGAAAAATCAAGATAAATCAGGTAAGTTGGCCGGTGAACTTGAAAAGAAATCATTTGAAGATATGGTTGGTGAAGATGCTATGAGTTCAATGACTGAATTTTTAGGTTCATTGAAAGCAATTGGAGCTGAATTAATGATTGCGTTTGGTCCTACCCTTAATGCGATTACTGGTATATTATCAGGTGTAACAACTAAATTACAAGAGAGTAAAGGTGCTATGTTAGCATTAAAAATAGTTGTTGGTGCACTTGGTTTAAAATTATTATTTATGGGTTTGTCAGCTATTTGGAGTGGGGTATTCGCAGCATTATCTTGGATACCATTTGTAGGACCAGGATTAGCAGCTGCAGGATCTTACGCGGCAGTTGCAATGATGATGGCTTCAGTATATCAAGCTCTTAAACCAGCACCTGCAGGTGATATGTTGTCACCCGCTTCTGGAAAAACACAAATATCAACAAAAGAAGGTGGATTATTCGATATGAGTCCAAATGATGATGTGTTGGCTGCACCAGGATTAGCAAAAGCAGTTGGTGGAACTGGTGGAGGTGGTGCAAATATCGATATATCTCCTTTAATTTCTGAATTGCGTGCAATGAGGGAAGAAGCTGCAATGGGAATTACAAGAAAAATAGAGGCAGATAAAACAAATGCAAAAAGTGGCTTCAAAGAAGCTGGTAGAGGTGTAACAAGTGCAGCGTTAGGTTCAGGAATTTAATATGGGTTTAGAAAATTTAAAAAATCTATCACCAATGTTTGACAATGATAAAGTTGTAAAACCACAAATACCTACAGGAAATTTAAGTTTTATAGCTTCAGCTGATGATTATTCACCAAAATATGATAATAATAGAACAATACCAGCCAAAGCGGGTAGTGACATATATTCTAATATAAATGTTTCATTATTTTCTGTACCTTCTTTTACAGACTTTAGTAATTATTCTCCCATTTCTAGTAATCATATATTAGATAAACCATATGATAAAATTCAAATAACATCAGCAGAATCATTTTCACCTGTATTTAATCATGATATAGTTAATAAACCATATGAAAAAGAAATGTTAATCAAGATGTATCCACCAACACAGATGATAGAAACTTTTGGAGAAATTACAAGTACGGTTAATAATTTTATAATACCACCTATACCAGGTGGATTTACTAAAAATATGGAAAACATAACTGATTCAAAAATAGCTCCTGGTGGTGGTCCTGTTTATGTTCAACCAACTAATATGATTGATAAATTTGGAACTATAGCAAGTCCTATTCAACAAAGTTTAAATTCACCATCAACAACTTCTTGGGAAAGTTTATATAATGCAGACCATACACCTAGACTGGCAGGCCTATTGGGTTATCAATATAGTTCTAATGTTTCAAGTGATAATTTAAATATTTATAATCATGATAAGACAAATTGGTATATAGCAGAACCTTATATAGTTACAAATATAGGAAGTAGAGATGCTGGTGGTAGAATAGCTCCTGGTGATAGAGGATTAAAAGATGCATCTCGGTTATCTTTTTGGGCTTCCAACCATCCCGGATGGTGGCTTGAACAAAGTTTATATCAATTTTTAAATCCTCGTAGTCATAGAATGTTTTCTGAATCAAAAGTACTTACTAGTGGTATTCCAGTAGCTGGAACTGGTGTTAAATTTAGACAACATAGAGGATATGATTTAGCAGGTGGTTCACTTTTCGGTATTAGTTGGCCACCAACTGGTGATATATACACTAACACAATTATGGACTTAACTCCTGGTGGACTTGGAGAATTTGCATCTAAAGATGCAGCAAGTGAAAACCAATTTTTATATGGAAATTTCTTCCAATCTCGTACAGACGATTGGAAAAAATTTGTAGCACCAATCCCATTTGATGGTGAAATTATGCCACTTCCAGTAAGAGATTATGCTACCAAACAAAAAATGAAGACTGTGGAAACACCTATAGCAGATGAAGGAATGGGTTATGGAATGAAATCAAACATACCATTTATTTCTCGTAGATTAACTTATACACCAAGAGATGAACATAAATATGCACAGATTACCAAAGGTTTAATTCCAAATTTTTTCTATTCACTTCCAGCTGTGGGTGATGGGAATGAAATAGGGTATCCTAAAGGTGGTACTTTTGATAATATAGAAAAAAGAGTTAGTGATAAACACAATACTGTTCTTCATAAAGATATGAGAGGAGTTTTTGGTAATTTTGGAAATATAGAAAATCTTTGGTTAGCTAATGCTATTGGTACAACAGATACATATAATTCTTATACGCCATCAAAAACAGTAAATACATCAATGGATTCAAGGGTAGAGAAAAGAAGTGGAATGTTTGGTGATTTTATGACAATGACTGAACTAAAACTAAAACCAAATGCAAAAACACTCGAAGACGCATATGGTGATTCTGCTGAAGATATTGAAAGTCCTACAAATGGAATGCCATTCTATTTTAAAGATTTAAGAGATAATACATATCTAATTTTTAGAGGTTACCTAGATGGTATAACTGAAAATATAAGTCCAAGTTGGGCAGAACAAACATACATTGGAAGAAGTGAACCAACTTATCTTTATGAAAGAGCTACTAGAGATATAGCTTTTAATCTTAATGTTTCTGCACAATCTGAACAAGAACTAGATATAATATATAAAAAATTAAATAGATTAACATCTTTATGT